>Ga0184625_10000165_pt1 | contig 20639 bp, 20 predicted proteins | sample PLM3_30_b1_FD_133151 | JGI IMG/M metagenome (GOLD analysis project Ga0184625, IMG submission 133151) | Groundwater sediment microbial communities from an aquifer in East River, Colorado, USA - PLM3_30_b1 | ecosystem: Environmental > Terrestrial > Soil > Riparian zone | place: USA: East River... | reverse complement strand
TGCCGCGTTTCAGCAGCGCGTACGTCTCGTACGTGCCATCGGCATTGGCCGCGTCCTGCCCACCAGCGGTCGGCGCCAGATCCGAGCCGACGCCTGTCTGGGTGCTGAACGAGATGACGGACAGGGGAGTGCCGCCTCCGGCTTCGAAGCATGTGTCGAGTTTCGTGGACTTCATGACGATGACGCCGCGTTCCAGCGGGGATCTGGCCAGGTCCTCCTCGTACTTCGCTGTGACGGCGTCGAGATACACCTCCTCGACCATCTTGTACGGCTTGTACTCCCACTTGATGCCGGAGCCCTTGGTCGTGGACACGACGGCAATCCTCACAGCCGAGTGGCTCGGATAGGTAAGCGGCGGAATCAGCCAGTTGCCTACCACAGGCCGCAGGAACACTTTGGGGTCGAGCTCCACCTTGTAGTCCAGGTCGTCCAACGGCGTCCCCCTGGGGAAGCGTTTGAACAGGTAGTCGGTGACGAGCTCGAGCGCGTCCGGGTCGTTGGCCACATCGTAGCCGAACCAGCGGTCGGTGACCGGCGAGGTCGGCGGCTGATCGGCGATGAAGAAGCGCTTCAGATCAGCCGCGATACAAAAGTTCTGATTCTTCGGGACCACGAGGACGAGCACGAACTCCTGGATTCCTTCCATCCCGCTGGAGCGCCGTTTGAGTAGCTCCATGTACCAAAGATTTGGATCTCCGGGATCGAGTGACAGCATTGAAATCGGCCGTGGCCAGATCGAAAAGCGGGTGTAAGGGGATCCGACATCAGTTGCCGACAGTAGTGATAGGACGTTGCTGATATCGGTGTGGTGACTAAGCAGTTCGCGCCGCTCCTGCGAAGCCTCCCGGTACGTGGAGTCGACAACCTCGTGCACGGTCCGGTCGGTGTCGACAGTGGTCGAAGTCGAACCCGTTGAGGCGGCGAAGATGCCCGCGTCGAACGTCTTGCCGCTCGACTGGGTGCCGACGGTTGAAGAGATCGTCTCATGCAGCTGCGTGCCGCTCTTGCCGACCGCGACCGAGTTGCCCGAGCCCTGGGCCTGATCATTGCCGATCACGCCGGTCTCCACCATCTCGCGGTTGGCTGGGGCAACGGCGTGGAAATAAGGGTGGATCAGATCGTTGGTGTCCGGGTCCGGGGTGACACTGACATCGAACAGGGCATGCCAGACGCCGGACATTCCAACGAGATGATCGGCAAGATCTACATCCGGTTCAATCCAGATTTGGAGAATCTTCTCCGGCAATTTCGCGGGACATATGCTGACGACCGCCTTCAGGTAGATTATCCGATCATCCGGGTAATCGTCGGCCAGTGTCGGTGTCGATGGCTCATAGTAGAACAGCGATATCGTCGAGTTGGAACGGAAGGGATCCCCAGACTGGCGTGGCGTGGTCGTTGCCGCGAGACGCCAGGGGATATCGAGCGGAATCGGCAGAACTTGTTCAGGTTGCATCGGTACGCTCCTTCCGAGCCTCAGCCCGCCACCGCTTCGCGAGGATGTGGCCAGTTTCCGCTTAGTCCGTACGCGGGCGATCAGGCGAATGCACATGACTTCATGGCCGGTCGTGCGAGTCGCCGTGGATCGGCGATGGGCGATGAACACGCCAGACGACACCTCAACCAAGGTCAACAACTGTCACGGGTACGCGGTGGCGCTGTTGCGTTGTCGGATCGGTTGACGCGGTGAACCGTCTCGGTGGGTGGGTTAGATCGCCAGCGCGAGTTCGGTGAAGGCAGCCGCGACTCGCAGCGCTGGTGGGGTGTCGAGTCGAGTTCGTAGTGGCCGCGGCGCAGATTCTGCATGAAGGCGTGTCCGCCGATGATCACCTGCGCGGTCCGATCCGTCTGTAGCCCGCGCATCGGTCTGAGCCGGTGTTTGAGCCGGCTGTGATCGGCCTCGATCGGATTGTTGGCGTACCGTTCGACGTGGTGCCACGCCGACGGGATCAACTCCTCGATCACTACGGAATAGATCGCGGCCGCGTCGTGAACACCTCGCTCGGCGTCACCTTCAGCGTCGCGAGCGCTCGTCCGAAGAATCGCCGGGTGGCGTCGGCGTCGCGGTGAGCCGAGACGAGCGCGTGGATGACCTGCCCGTCCTGGTCGATAGCCCGGTACACGTACCGCCAAACGCCGTTGACCTTGACATACGTCTCATCCACAAACCACCGGTCACCAGGTGAGTGGCGGGCAAACCGCGCGGCGTCGCCTGATGACATCCGCGATCTCGGTGAACGGAAGTTCAAACGCCTCCCGCAGTACGAGGACCGCGCGCTCCAAGGGCGACAGTGTCTCCAGGACCACGAGCATCGCGAGCTCCACCGTCTCTCGGCCAGCTCGGCCCGTTCGCTGGCGCCGTTCGGTGCTCACCGGCGCGGGCAGCCACTCACCTATGTACGTCTTCCGATGTGCAATCAGCCTGCGCAACCAGTCGATGGACAGCCGGCTCACCGTGGTGACCAGGTACGACTTAGGGTCCCTTACAGTCGATTCATCCACAGTGGACCAGCGCGGCCGCGCGCCTTGAACCAGGTCCTCGGCGTCGGCCATGCTGCCGAGCATCCAGTACGCGACGCCCAGCAGAAGGCCGCGATGCTCGGTGAAGACAGCCACGTCGCCCGACACGTCGCCATGGTACGGCCACTGTTCACACCTGCTGGATCCGCACATGCACCAGGCGAACCGCCATGGCGCCCTCTCCGACGGCGGAGGCCACGCGTTTGATCGAGCCGCTGCGCACGTCGCCGGCGGCGAAGACACCGCGCCGGTTGGACTCGAGCACCATCGGCGTCCAATCGGTGTCATGCAGGCTCGAAACGTACGGCTCCGCATCGCTGCCAGTTCGGACGAAACCGTGCTCGTCGAGTGCGAGATCGTTGGCGAGCCATGCCGTGCCGGGCGCGGCTCCGATGAAGACGAACAGGGCTTTGGCATCGACTGTGCGGCTGGCACCCGTCCTGTTGTTCTCGATGACGAGACCCTCGAGGATGCGATCGCCAAGCAACTCGCGCACCTCAGTGTTCAGATGCACCTCGACCCCCTTACTGCGCTCGATCTGGTCCACCAGATAGCGCGACATGTCCCGTCCCAGGTCGTCCCCCGGTACCAGCAATCGAACGTGCGCTGCGTGCTGAGCCAGGAAGAGGCTCGCCTGACCCGCCGAGTTGCCGCCGCCCACGATGACGACCGGATCATCTCGGCAGAGCATCGCCTCAATCTGGGTAGCGGCGTAGTAGACACTGGTTCCTTCGAATTGTTCGAGTCGTGGCACGTCCAGCTTCCGGTACTGTGCGCCCGTACCGATGAGCACCGTACGGCCGCACACCGACGCTCCCCCCTCGAGTTCCACCACGTAGTACCCGTCCCGCTCGTGCAGCGCGATCGCTCGACCCGGCACCATGATGCGTGCGCCGAATTTCTGGGCCTGAATGACGGCCCGATCGGCGAGCTCGGCCCCGGAGATGCCGGCCGGGAAGCCTAGATAGTTCTCGATCCGTGGGGAAGTCTCGGCCTGACCGCCCGGGGCGACGGCGTCGACGACGACCGTTTCCAGACCCTCGGACGCTCCATACACGGCTGCCCCGAGGCCCGCCGGGCCCGCTCCCACGACGACGAGATCGCAGATCGCCTCCTCGGCCGTGGGAGCCGCCAGTCCGATGGCGCGCGCCAACTCGGCGTTGCTCGGGTTGCGGAGCAACTGCTTGCCCCACATGACGACCGGCGTGTCTTCTGGGCCGACCCCGAGCTCGCGTAGCACCGCCTCGGCCTGCGGATCCTTTTCCAGGTCTATCCAACGGTGCGGTAGGCGGTTGCGGGCGGCGAAGTCGCGCAACCGCCTTGCCTCGGGCGAGTACCGCGAACCCATGATCTTCAGCCCGGTGCCGAGTCCGATCAGGATCGAGCGCCTCAGCAGGTACGCCCGCAGGATCAGATCGCCGAGCGCGGTGTCCTGCGCAACCAGCTGACGCAGCTTGTCGGCCAGCAGCGCAAGCACCTCACCCGGCTCCCGAACCACAGCCGTCACGAATGCCGCCTGTCCGGTCAGAAGCCCGATCTCGCCGAGAAACCGGCCCGGTCCGTGAATCGCGATCACGCGTTCGTCCGGGAAGCCGTACGCCTCGACCACCGCGACGGTGCCGGTCAGAATGGCGATGAACTCGGAGGCCCGCTCGCCTTCGTGAAAGAGCACGTCTCCCTGGATGGTCGGCCGGGCGTCGCCGACAGCTCCGAGTGCGGTGATCTGGTGCTCGCTCAGCCGTGGATACGCGCCAACATTGTCCGGGGTCTCCTCGTCCTTCATGTGCCCGGGATCTGTCATACCAGCGCCTCGTCGACGTAGCACCAGCGCCAGTCTTCATCGGGCTGAAACGACTGGACGATGGGATGCCCGAGGGCGTGCGCGTGCAGACGAGCGTGTCGGTTCGGCGAGGAGTCGCAGCAGCCGACGTGGCCGCAGGTCAGGCACAGGCGAAGGTGCACCCACGGCGACCCGGTGAGCAGGCACTCCGCGCAACCCTCCGGGGTTTGCGGTACCACCGGCCTCACCATGCTCAGGTGCGGGTCGTCGGTCAAGGTCATCCTAACCTCCTTCCCGGGCCGTCCTCGCAATCCCTTGTAGGCAGTCGTGGTGGGAGAGATGCCGGGCGCAAGTTCAGTCTTGAGGTGCTGGTCGCCCGTTGCCGCTGGCACCTCGCCCATCCATGACGGCCCTTCGTCGGTCGACAGCTCGCCGCTGCTACGAGGTCTTGATTTCCACGTGGCGGGGCTTGCGAACCTGACTCTTGTTGAGGCGGAGCGTGAGCACACCGTCAGACAATTTCGCCTCAACCTTGTCGGGATCGACCTCCCCGGGTAGGGCGACGACGTGTTCGAACTGACCGACCCGCCGCATCTGCCGGCGCAGGATCCCCTTGCGTTCTTTTTCCTTGATCTCGCCTGAGACCCTGAGCTCGTTCTCTCTGACCTCGACATCGACGTCACCGGGCTTTACTCCGGGCAAGTCGAGCTCAACCACGTAGGCGTCGTCGGTTTCCTCGATGTCGGCCGGGGCCAACGGCAGCCTGGCGGCGATCGTGGGTGGTACAAGTCCGAACAGCCCGTCCATCAGCTGTCCCATCCGGTCCTGCAGGTCCTCCATCTCCCGAAACGGGTCAGATCGGCGCGCCGACACCATGGCGCCAGGCCTGGACGATCGCGGAGCCGTAACTGTCACGACAGGTCACTCCCCTCGTTGCTGTGATCAGGGCGGCCACATGCCGGCCGCTTGGGATAATGGTGGACCGCGGCAGGGTGAGTCGGGCTCGCCTTGACCGGACGATAGGTGGGGGCTCCCGATGGATTTCGGACGAGTAGTCCTCCCCTAGTGGCGGCCGAGCCAGACCCAGTCCCGGATCTCGGGCATGTCCTCGCCGGTGCGGCGGATGTACTCCCGGTGCCGTAACCGCCAGTCCACCATCTCCTGACGGAGCATCGCTGCCCGTCGGGCGAGGCCCGGCACCCGGTCGATGACGTCGATCACCAGGTGGTACCGGTCCAGGTCGTTGCGTACCACCATGTCGAAGGGTGTGGTTGTCGTGCCCCCTTCCCTGTAGCCGCGCACGTGCAGGTTTCGGTGTCCCGTGCGCCGGTAGGTGAGGCGGTGGATGAGCGATGGGTAGCCGTGGTACGCGAAGATAACCGGTCGATCCGTCGTGAAGATCGCATCGAAGTCGGAGTCCTTGAGGCCGTGCGGGTGCTCCTCCGCCGGCTGAAGTCGCATCAGGTCGACCACGTTGACCACGCGCACCCGAAGGTTGGGCAGATGCTGCTGGAGTAGCTCGGTGGCGGCGAGGGCTTCGATAGTGGGAACGTCTCCGGCGCAGGCGAGGACGACGTCGGGGTGGCCGTCGTCGTTTGACGCCCAGTCCCAGATCCCCAGTCCGCGCGCACAATGCAGCGCAGCGGCGTCAATGTCCATCCAGGACGGACCCGGCTGCTTGCCGGCCACGATGACGTTGACGTAGTTACGCGAGCGTAGGCAGTGGTCGGCGATCGAGAGCAGGGTGTTGGCGTCGGGCGGCAGGTACACCCGTATCACGTCGGCCTTCTTGTTCACCACGTGATCGATGAAGCCCGGGTCCTGGTGCGAGAAGCCGTTGTGGTCCTGGCGCCAGACGTGCGACGTGAGCAGATAGTTCAGCGACGGCATCGGCTTGCGCCAGGAGAGCTCGCGGGACGTCTTCAGCCACTTCGCGTGCTGGTTGAACATCGAGTCGACGATGTGGATGAACGCCTCGTAGCAGGAGAACAGGCCATGGCGGCCGGTGAGCAGATAGCCCTCGAGCCAGCCCTGGCAGGTGTGTTCGGAGAGGATCTCCATCACACGACCCTGACGGGCGAGATGTTCGTCTACCTCCTCGATCTCGGCCAGCCATACCTTGTCGGTCACCTCGAGCACCGCGCCGAGCCGGTTGGACTCGGTCTCGTCCGGCCCGACCAGCCGGAAATTGCGATGCTCCTCGTTCGCGGTCACCACATCGCGTAGCCAGGTGCCAAGGACCCTGGTCGGCTCGGCATTGGTCATGCCCGGTTCGGACACCTTGACCCCGTACCCGCGGTAGTCGGGCAGGATCAGGTCGCGGACAAGACGGCCGCCGTTGGCGTGCGGGTTGGCACCCATGCGCAGTTCGCCGGTCGGCAGCCACTCCACCAACTCGCTCCGCGGCGTACCGGCGTCGTCGAAGAGCTCCTCCGGCCGATACGACCGCAACCAAGCCTCGAGCTGGCTCAGATGGTCGATGTCGTCACGGGCAGCCGACAGCGGCACCTGATGCGAGCGCCAGGTGCCCTCGACCTGCAGCCCGTCGACAACCTTCGGGCCGGTCCACCCCTTTGGCGTGCGCAGTACGACCATAGGCCACTGTGGACGGTTGGGGTGGCCTTCAGTCCGAGCCCCCGCTGGATCGCGGCGATCTCGTCGAACGCGGTGTCGAGCGTCGCCGCCAGCTGCTGGTGCACCGCGGCCGGGTCGTCGCCCGAGACGAGTAACGGGCGGTGCCCATATCCGGTCAACAGGTCGGTCAGCTCGCTCTCGCTGATCCGGGCGAGCAGCGTAGGGTTCGCGATCTTGTAGCCGTTGAGCTGCAGTATCGGCAGCACCGCACCGTCACCGACAGGGTCGAGGAACTTGTTGGAATGCCACGCGGCGGCGAGCGGTCCGGTCTCGGCCTCGCCGTCACCCACGACGCAGGCGACGACGAGACCCGGATTGTCAAACGCCGCGCCATAGGCGTGCGAAAGCGAGTAGCCGAGCTCCCCACCCTCGTGGATGGAGCCAGGTGTCTCCGGCGCCGCGTGGCTTGGCACACCGCCGGGGAAGGAGAACTGCGCGAACAGCCTGGCCATGCCGTCGACGTCCTGGCTGACGGATGGATAGACTTCGCTGTACGTGCCCTCGAGCCAGACATTGGCGACCAGTCCCGGGCCACCGTGGCCAGGCCCGGCGATGTAGAGCATCTCCTGCTGGCGGCGAACGATGACCCGGTTGAGGTGGGCGTAGATGAGGTTGAGGCCGGGTGTGGTACCCCAGTGGCCGAGCAAGCGGGGTTTCACGTGCTCGGGCACGAGCGGCTGCCGCAACAGCGGATTGCCCAGCAGGTAGATCTGCCCGACCGACAGATAGTTAGCGGCCCGCCAGTACGCGTCAATCTGGCTCAGCTCGCGCGACGAGAGCGGGCTGCCGCTGACGGTCTGCATGTCGTTCCTCCTGTCGACTCCACCGGTGTCGCGACGACCTCAGTGTGGCGAGGACACCCGACCGACCGAGCTGGTTTGGCCATTTGGACGGTCGCTGTTAGCGCTTCAGAGAAGACTTCCACGGGTAATCGGGTTTCCGGCCATGTGTACGTCCGGGGGGGTTTCCTGTGGTACGCACGACTGCTACTGATGTCACTGCTACTGATGTCACCGTGAAGCGCGAGGAGCGCGCAGAAGCGAGGCTCAGACGCGAGCGCGAGCGAGCGCCAACGAGCCCCGCAGTCGCGATCAATCTCAGGCCAGCCGGGAGCCCAGGAGGTGCTGAGCGGCCGGCAGTGCCGCGCATGCAGGTTGCCATTCCGGAACCTCCGGCCCCACTGGTAGAGATTGCACGGTTGAATCGGATCCTCGACGCCGGGACGCTGGGTCCGGTAACCTTGGTGTCGGCGCCAGCCGGCTGGGGCAAGACCGTGGCGATCTGTTCATGGCTCCGCCGCGGCGGTGTCGCTGCCCCGGTGGCGTGGCTGACGGTCGAACAAGACGACGACGGCGAGCAATTCTGGTCCAAACTGAACGAGGCCATCGCGGTTGCCATCCCCGATGTGGCGCTGGCCCGGTCGGACCCCGAAGGGCTGGCCGACTCAGTGCGCGGCCTACGCGAGCCGCTTCGCGTCGTGCTCGACGACTTTCATGTCGTTGAGGATCCGCGAGTGATGGACGGCCTCGACCTCCTCCTACGACACAGCGCCGGCCGACTCCGACTCGTCATAGCGACGCGGACCGATCCAGGTCCGCCCCTACCTAGGTGGCGATTGCGCGGCGAGCTGACGGAGGTGCGCACCGACGAGCTTTCGTTCACGCTCGACGAGACTGAGCAGCTGCTGGCTCAGCATGGCATCGCGTTACCGAACATGGAGTTGTGCTCGCTCCACGGCCGCACGGAGGGCTGGCCGGGCGGCATCCAGCTGGCCGCCTTGGCCATGAAAGGTCAGATCGATGCGGGGCAGGTCGCCGGGGATTTCAGCGGCGGGGACCAGAGCGTCGCCCAGTACCTGGACGCCGAGGTTCTCGCGAGCCTGCCGACGGAGACTCAGGACCTCCTCCTGTGCACCAGCGTCGCAGACCGCGTCTGCGGTGACCTCGCGGACGCGCTCACCGGACGGCAGGACGGTGAACAACAGCTGGCAGACCTACGGCACTCGAGTGCCTTCCTGGTCCCGATCGAGAGCCGCCCGGCGTGGTACCGATTCCACCGTCTGTTCGGCGAGATGCTCCGCAGCAAGGTTCGTCGCGATCCCGGCCGCTGCCGGCGCCTGCACGAGCGAGCCGCGGCCTGGCACGCTAGCCATGACCTTCCGATCGCTGCGTTGCGCCACGCACTGGCCGCAGGTGACCAGCCTCTCGTCGAAGAGCTGCTCAATGAGCGCTGGCCAGAACTAGCGCTGTGTGGTTGCCACGATCGCAGCTCAATGGTGCCGTCATCGCCATGGAAGGCCGGACCGTCGCGGGGCGTGATCTGGCAAACCGTCGCACACGCGGCCGAACGACTGGATGCGAACGACCTCAACGCCGCCGACAAGCTGCTCAGCATCGCATCGCGCCCCCGATTCCGGCGCGACCCTCAACCGCCTTCCGCTGTGGACCTGGCGACAGCCTCGTTGCGGCTGGCCCGCGCAGGGCTGGGAGACGACGGTTCTGCTGTGGCGTCCGCCGCTGAGGAACTACTCGATCTCATCGACCTGGTCGAGCCCAGCAACGAGTTCAACGCCGATATTCAACTCGCGACCGCCCGCACCATCGCGATGACCGCCCTCGGCACAGCCCAACTCGGCCTCGGCGACCTGCAGTTGGCGGGCGACTCGCTGGCTGAGGCAGCCGCCAACGACACCAGCGGCGCACCATGCCCGGCAGTCGTGCGCGCTGGTGCCCTGGCACTCCTCCGTGCGATCCGCGGTGACCTGAGACTCGCTGATGAGCTGGCGCGAACCGCACTCGCACTCGGTCCGTGCGCTGGGCACCATCCTTGCTTGCACCGCGAACCTGCGTACCTGGCGCTGGCCGTCGTGCATAACGAATGGCACCGTACTGCCGACGCCGGCCGCTTCCTTGACCGCGCTCGTTGCTCTCGCGATCTCAGCGGCGACACGACCTTTGCCGGCTGGAAGGCGCTCATCGGAAGCTGGCTCCTGCAGGCCGAAGGAAACCTCGGCGCCGCACACGCCATGCTTATCGAGGGTCGACGCCAAGGGTGTCCCATGTCGTCACCGCAGATGCAGCGCTGGTTCGCGGCGGCCGAAGCTGAAGTGCGGACGGCGTGCGGCGAGGCACACGCGGTACCTGCGACGCTGATGCCGCTCCTCGAGGACGTGGAGGCGACGTCGGCCCCCGTTGCGGTCGCCCTGGCGCATGCCTACCTGCGCGACGGCGATATCCACGCAGCGGCGCGCGCGGTACCGCACTGGTCCGACGAGACCAAGTCCGATCCGTTCCTGGCTCTGCGCCTCGACGCCGGGCTGGTCGAGGCCGTCACCGCGAGTCAGCTCGGCGATGCCCCTCGCGCCGCCGCGACCCTCGAGCGCGTACTGCGATTGTCCGAGCCGGACGGATTCCGAAGGGTCTTCGTCTGCGGCGGGCAACCCGTACGGGACCTGTTGGCGAAACAGCTTGAGTCAGGCACGGCCTACTGGTCGTTGGTGCGGGATCTCGTTGAGGAGCCGCCCACGGCGCCGGGCGAGCAAGAGCGCGCCGCGGGCCGAGCGGACGAGCCGCTCACCGAGCGGGAGCTGACGGTGCTTCGCTTCCTGCAGAGTGTCTTATCCAACGAGGATATCGCCTCGAAGTTGTTCGTCTCGGTCAACACGGTGAAAACCCACGTGCGCAACATCTACCGCAAGCTGAGCGTGGGCCGCAGGCGTGAGGCGGTGCGGCGGGCTCGCGAACTGCATCTGTTGTGAGCCCGAAGTCACCCGGCAAGGGTGGTGTTCGCTCACCTGTCGCCACCCGATCATGAACTCGGCCGGAACACCGGCCGTCTCCTTCGAATCGGGAGGGCATGGTGACCGATGCCGACCTGCGTGACCCTGACCGGCGTGTCACGGTGGCCACCTACGAGGACTACCTCACCGCGCAGCGCGCGGTGGACTTTCTGTCTGACAACAAGTTCCCTGTCGACCAGGTATCTGTCGTCGGCGAAGACGTACGGCTCGTAGAGCGCGTCCTGGGTCGCTGGACCGTCGCGCGCGCGGCCGGCGCGGGAGCGCTGAGCGGCGCGTGGTTCGGGTTGCTGATCGGCTTGCTCTTCGCGATCTTCGTCGACACCGGCTGGTTCGCGGTCATTCTGGTCGCTACGACGGTTGGGGCACTGTGGGGAGCTGTCTTCGGAGCGGTCGCGCATGCGTTGACCGGTGGGAAGCGAGACTTCCAGTCCATCAGCAGTCTCGTCGCCGCCCGCTACCTCGTGCGGGTTACACCCGAGCCCGCAGACGCCGCCCGCCAGCTTCTCGCCCGACTGACACCCGCGCTACAGAAGTAGATCGAAGACATGGGTGGCGCGGTCCCAATGCTCAGTCCTGGGATTCTTCACACCTGGGTCGAGGATCGTGAACGTCCGGGCCAACGCCACGCTGACGCCCCCCACGATAGGGACGAGTCGTGCCTGCGTCTCTTCGCTCAGTGCTACATCGAGAGGCGGTCGCGCGGCCAAATTCTCGAGGATTGGCGCGAGTTCGACGTCAGCATCGATTTTGCGAAACTCGTGGATGCGCTCTTGAAGGCCCTTGGTAATGGGCAGATCCCACGGCTCAAGTACGTCGCGGTTGTTCGCCTTCGCAGTGGCCTGGCCCATGACCAGCAGGTCGTACAGCTTCTGGTAGACGAACTCCTGGTAACTCTTGAGATCGTCTTTGTCGACGTCGATGCTCGCGGCGAGACGGAAGAACCGCTCGAACTTGGTCACACCGATCACTGGCATGATCCCGATGCTTCGGCCCCAGCGGGTGAGGTCGCATCGTCCGAAGGGGATGAGGGGTATGAGCATGAGTTCAGCGCACCCACCCTCGATGGCTGGCGCGTTCCCCGCCAACGCGACCGCGCACGCAGACGGCATCCTGCTCACGGCGGTCTCGAGTGAGCGCACGCACCTCCGCGCGAACTCGGGACCGCCCACATCCGCTGCTGGTGCGGTGCAGGTCGACGTCTACGTGGACTTCCACTCCGGGCCGTGCCAGCGGTTCGAGGCGGCAGTCGGGTCGACGCTGGATGAGATGCTCGGTGCGGGCGAAATCACTCTGGCCTACCATCCCGTAGCAGTTCTGGATGCTCTGTCGACGACCCGCTACTCTTCGCGCGCGGCCGCGTCCTCCGGCTGCGCGTCCGACGGTGGCCGATTCCGCGAATATGTGCGGGCGCTCTTCGCGCATCAGCCACCGGAATACTCCGCCGGGCTGACCAACGATGAATTGATCGAGATCGGCGCGAAGGTGGGTCTCACAGATTCCGCGTTCGCGGAATGCGTGCGGACTGAGCACTATGAGGAATGGACAACCTGGGTAACGGTTCAGGCCGGCGACCGCGGTGTCAACTGGTGGCCCACAGTCCACGTGGCCGCAGAGCCCGTGCGGGCCAACGCGGAGGCGATCAGGGCCGCCGTGTTGGGCGCGGCCAGCGCCCAAGCCGATTAGGCGTGGTCAATGGCTCGCAGCCGCCCCGACAAGGCGTTCGCGGACCTGGTCGAGTCGGCGACCAAGGTCTCCCAGGTTGGGATCGAGCTCTTCTGCCACCGGTGCAATTCGCTCGAGCATGTCCAGTGCCGCGGCGGCCACTTCGACGGCTTGGTCAGTCTCCTGGTCTGCGAGCAGGAGCTCGATCTGTCCGGCCAGACTGGCGAGCGTTTCCTCATTGGTAGCCGGCACGAGGTAGCCCCGAAGGCCTGGCGGGTAGTGGATCCGAGCGCGAAACTCGCGCAGGGCGGAGACCACGGCCGGATTGTCACTGAACAGGTCGAGCAGACCCATGACCTCGTAGAGCCGCGCCACCACGCGCGGCCGGCCTCCATGTTGGTCAAGCCAGGCGAACAGACCTGGCTCACCACCAAGATGGCCGATCAGCCGCGTCAGTGCGGCCTGAATGGGATTGGGTGCGGTCGAATGGAACGGGATGATCCGGGCCACCTGCTCAGCCAGCGCCGCTTCCCCTTGCGCATCAAGGGTTCCGCCGATGTAGGCGTCAATGAGCGCAAGGTCCAGATTGTCGTCGGACATATCCCGCCCCGTCATCAATTCAGCGTACGACCGGTGTTGGCGATGCGTGTGGTTAGCGCACCATCCTCGCGATTACCCCGATGGCCGCGCTCATGGTTGGCTAGGTTGAAGGTGCGCTGCCTGCGTCCGCATGGAGTCCACTGATCTCGCCCGTGGGCGCCTGGCCTTCAGCCTCGGGGATTCATGGCTAAGGCGGTAGACATACAACCGGACAACGGCGTGTCGAGCACAGGGTTTTCGGAGTCCACTGTGTCCGGAGTGGTGCGATGGGCGCGCCCGAGCGGCACGAGCCGTACGACGATCGCCAAACCTGACTGACCCGGCCGCCGAGGCAGGTGGAGTGCCGGGCCGCGCAGATCGACCACGCGCTGCGCCATTGCCTGCCGACCGCCGACCTTCCGGCCCACTATGCGGCAACGGAGAGCACAGCGCCTTCGGGAGAATCGACCATCGCGAAGTCAGTCGGACAAGACCCATCGCAGGTCCGCCGCGGCCGTCGCACGAGGGCGTTGGGCCGCGTGGTCGGGCGTCCCGCGCCGCAGACGCTCGCCTTGGTGCGGCGACGCGAACTTGCCGCGGCCACCATCTTCCCGGCTGACAGCGACGGCCATGTTGGCGTACGTAGCGGCGCTGCCTTTGCCCGGCAGCACTTGGCCGGTGCTCGCGCCGCTGACGGTACTCCTGGTCGTACAGGTGAGCCTCTACCAAACCTGAGCAGCGGGTCCAGCGGATCGCGAGCGTCATCGTCGGAATTCCGGTCGCCCTGGCGCTGTCCCGCGCGCTCGGGTTCACCTGGTGGAGCCTTGGCATCACGATCGCCGCCGCTCTCGCGATCGGGTTCGCGCTGCGCCTCGGGGAGAGCCTGCTGGAGGTACCCATCAGCGCAATGCTGATCCTGTCCCTGCCGACGGCCGAGTCGACGAGCTCAGCCGGCGCATCGCCGATTTGATGGTGCAGATGGCCTCCGGCCTGGCCGAAGGAGCCGGACCGGAAAGATCCGGCCATTGATTGGATCAGGCCCGCGCGCTCAGCGGCGAGTTTCAGCATGTCGAGCGGGCGCACGGGCAGGCGGAGGAGAGCGTCCGGCTCAACCCTCGCGGGCTGGCAGCGGCAGTCCGTGACTTGGTTGGCTGATCTTCTCCCAGTCGATGGACTACGAGATTCGCCGTTCCGATTTGGAGCGACATTTTGGCTGCGGCCAAGGAACCGGGCCCACGCCATCGACATGATGGTCGCGGAGCCGGTCCGAGGCCCGGACTGGCCGTTGCGCGGCGAGTTGGTCACCCACCTGGATCGGCTGGGAAATGAACTAGTCCGGGGCGACGCCGACCTGCAACGCCGGACGTCGGCGGCGCAACGCTGGCGCCACCCGGTAAGGACTCTACGATCGTGGCCGCGTGGTCGCGTCCTGCCCTTCCGGCCCAGACCAGGCATGCCTAAGCGGAGAGTGCGGTCCACGGGGTCCGACGCTACGCACCATAGCCGGAAGTGAGAACACGCCCTCGGCACCGCGTGATGACGTTTCGTCCTGCGGGAATGAGGACGGCTCACCCTGCGCGGCCGGACGATCTGGCAGCGGTTGCAGCCTGAGGTGCTCGGATGTGGTGCAGGGGACGCACGTGCTGTCACTCGACCACCAACCGCATCTCCTGTGCGGCGAGGGCAGATGCCAAAGGCGCCACTCCACCGCGAAACAAGCGTCCGAGTTGAGGGGGAAGCATGAGCGTGCACGCGGCCGTCATTTACTACTCGGCAACCGGTAACGTCTACGCCCTCGCCCGGGCGGTGATCACGGGAGCGGAAAAGGCAGGCGCGGAGACCCGGCTACGAAAGGTCCGCGAACTCGCGCCAGAGGAGGCGGTGGCGTCAAACGAGGGCTGGCAGTCCCACACGTTGGAGACGCAGGACATCGAGGAGGCGAGCCTGGCCGACCTGGAGTGGGCAGATGCCGTGCTCTTCGGCACTCCAACCCGGTTCGGCAACGTCGCCGCGCAGGTCAAGCAGTTCATGGATACGACCGGGCCGTTGTGGGCCGCCGGAAAGCTGGCCAACAAGGTCTATGGCGGGTTCGTCTCGACCGCGACCGCGCACGGCGGTCAGGAATCAACTCTCCTGGCCATGAGCAACACCTTCTATCACTGGGGTGGCATCATCGTCGCACCTGGATACCTCGATCCGATCCAGTACGCTGCGGGCAACCCGTACGGGGCAAGCCACATCTCCGCCAACGGCGCCAACCCGCCCGGCGAGACCGAGCTTGCGGCCGCCGAGTTCACCGGTCGACGTTGTGTTGAGATCGCGACCTCTTTGCGAGCAGGCGCTGGTGGAGGATCACTATGAGAATCACAAACCCGGATGCGCCGTGGGCCACGACGCGGATGCCCGAGGTCGCCCACAACGAGATGAAGGGCGTCAACGTAATGCCCGGGTATGCATCCGAGGAAACCCAGGCGACGCCGGCCACGCTGGCACAGCCCTGGTCTCAACAGACATTGTCCAGCCCGGCACTACCGGTGATCTCGTCCTTGAGTGGGATGCTGCTCACCGGGGTGAGGAGCAAGCCATGAACGAGACCACAACCATTGAACGCGATCGGTGGGTGCGGTTCTTCGACGAGCTCTCCGAGGACCACAAGGGAGACCTGATTACGGTGGAAGTGCTCGACGAGAGCTTGGGCGACCAGTTCGAGGCTGAGCGCCTCCCGTTCGCGTTCGCATCCTTCGACCCGCGGGACGACATGGTCATCATCAGCGCGGAAGGCAAGTCTGAACGTGGGCCGGTGCTGCGTCACATGATCAGTCATCCGAGCGAGGTCGATGTCGCCACCCCTGAACCCGACGAGACGGTTCTGCGTGTGGTTGCGGACGTGAATTCGACGCTCGTGTATTTCTATCCGAAACCCGCCCTGCCCGGCTCCGGGTAGACGCCAGCCTCCTGAGCCGATTTGGAAGGCGCAACCGGTCATCACACCCGGCGACCGTGTCGATGGGGTGAATGCCCCGGATTCGTGGTCTCAGCCACGACGGTGAGTCGTGGCCTACAGCCACTTAGCCGACCCGATTCACCGGCGCGACCTCAATCTCCTTGGCCGGATCGACCGGTGGCAGCGCCACGTGCCGTTGACTGCCACATCGACCCGGCCGCGGTACCGGGCTGGGATGAGCTCGTCGATCGCCGAATTGATCGCGGCGTACTCACCGCCGATGCCCGTGCCGGCGATGAACCGGGTCGCGAACAGGAACAGGACCCGGCCGGTGCTGGACCCCGCAGTGAGTGCGGTCAGGCCGCTGCCGAACATGTAGATGGCCGGCGTGACCAGGAACAGCTTTCGCCGACCCATCGCGTCGGCAAGGCGGCCAAAGACCAGCGCACCGACCACCTCCCCCGCGAGATAGACCGTGGCGAGCGCGCCGACCGTGATCGAGGAAGAGGTTCAGTGCCTCGGGCGTGCCGAGCATACCGGCGACCGAGCTGGCGACCGTGATCTCCAGACCGTCCAGGATCCAAGCGACGCCAAGTGCCGCCACCATCGTGGTGTAGAAGCTGACCACGGTAGGCGGTCGATCCGCGCCGGGATCAAGGTGCCGAACAGTAGCTTGTGGGCGCATGATTTCGTTCCGCTTGGACATACGACCATCCTCGGGTTCGTTCGGTATCCGCCTTGTCCGTGTGCTGTGTCCGAGCCGGGTGAGCCGACGACAGCCGCACAGGGTGAGCCATCACCTGGCATGGCAAAGCTGGCAAGGCGGCTTACTGCTGTACACGATCCCACCGGCATCATGTGGCCGCGCCGGAGTTGCTCGTTACTCGACCGCGAGCGTACGCAGGTCGAGGCGGTGGATGAGCCGGTCCGCAGCGCACCCGTGGCCGTGGTGCGCGGTAGCGCAAGAGCGCTGGCCACAGTGACGACGCCGCGCACGTCAGCCCAGGAGATGATCAGCGTGTCCCGCCAGTCGGCCGGCACCTGCTCGTCGATGGACGGGTCGCGTCGGCGCGCCAGGGCAGTCATGGGCACCAGCCACAGCACCCGCACGACGACGACGATCCCGCATATGACAGCCGCGAAACCTAGCAGCCGATATGCCTGGTCTCCTACAGCGCGGATCACGGTGACCAGCTCGAGCCCGACCAGACCGAAGGTCAGACAGATGGCGAGCAGCTCCACGACGTCCCAGAAGGTACGTCCGGTCACCCTGCTGGTGGCGTCATCGATGGCGAAGCGGGTATGGCCGAGGTACAGCGCGCCGACCAGCACGGCCAGCACTCCGGATCCGTGTAGCTCCGCTGTTGGCACATACGCGGCGAACGGAACCAGCAGGCTCAGCGCGGCGCGCGCGCGCGCCGTGGGCAGCCGGTCAAGGAGTTTGGTCGCGATCCATGCGGTGCCGAAGCCAAGGACGAGGGCCAGCCCGATCGAATAGGCAAACCTCAGGAGGACACCTGCAGGCGTGAGCACGCCGCTGACCACGGCGTACACGGTCACCTGGTAGAGGGTCAACGCAGTGACGTCGTTGAACAGACCCTCGCCCTCGAGGATGGTGACCAGGCGCCGGGGCAGTCCCAAGCGAGCGGCCAGGGAGACCGCCGCTGTCGAGTCGGGCGGTGAGATCAAAGCCCCCAGCACGATCGCCGCGCCTAGCGACAGCGCCGGGTGTATGTGGGTGGCCGCGGCCGCGACGGCCGCGGCCGTCACGAACACCAGCACGACCGCGAGCAACAAGATAGGACGAGCGTGCGCGACGAACTGCCGCCAAGAAGTGTGCTGCGCGGCGGCGTAGAGAATCGGAGGCAACAGTAACGCCAGCATCGTGTCCGGCTCGATGTGCAACTCCGTCGCGCCGGGAAGCAGCGCCACCAGCATTCCCCAACCCGTGCACAGCACCGGGTGAGGTATCCGAAGTCGTTCCGCGACCGGTAGCGCGAGCAATGCGCCAACCATGAGCGCGAAGATGGTCGCGGCCTGACCCACCGTACGCCGCCTCCATTCTGTGCCAACCTTCGACGCATCATGAGCGTCAGCTCGGTCGGAGCAAGTCCACATCACCCCGCGTGAGTGAACCCGGCCGGGCGACTGGGCACCGATGTTTCTCCGCCCGCAAGGCGACCATCGCGATTAGATGGAGGGACCGACACGGCAAGGCCACAGGAGATGACTCAGCACCGTAGCGAGAAGCCCCGAACCGAGCCGGCCCAATCCGTCATTCCAGCGGCTGACGACGCGCTGGCGCAGATGACCACGGGCTGGCCGGACTGCTGGTACCGCTGGAAGGTGCGCCTGCTCGGTCCACCACTGACCTCCGCCAGCCTGACTCAGGAGCGGCTGCCACTCCTTTTGGCATTGGGTGTTCTCGCTTCGGACTGCATCTCCTCCTCCGCGTACGGCACCGAGGAGATGCTTATCGAACTGCTTCCCAGGTTTGGATTGCTCGGCTTCACGTTGGTCCTCCCTACGACCGCAGTCATCCTCGTCATCCTCGTGCTGTTGACCCTCTGCTACCGGCAGGTGGTGCAGATCTACACGAAGGCGGGAGGCTCCTATGCGGTCGCCAAGGACAACTTTGGCCCCAGGGTGGCGCAGATCGCCGCGGTCGCACTCCTCATCGACTATGTGGTCACGGTCGGGATACAGGCCTCCGCCGGAACCGTCGCCGTGGCATCCGCTATCCCCGCCCTTGGGCCTTACAGCCTCGAAATCACGGTGGGGGTCGTTCTTGTCCTGACCTTCGGTAACCTGCGCGGCGTCCGAGAGGCGGGCCGGACCTTCGCCTTCCCGACCTACCTGTTTGTGGTCTGCATCGGTGGGGTCATCGTCGCCGGGCTGATCCGAGCGTTCCTCGGTAACCTGCCTCGCTACGACCCAGCCGCATTGCCCGACAGGATTCCAGTCCAGCACGAAACCGGCCTGAGTTCCGCCGTACTGGCGCTGACGCTGCTGCGCGCATTCGCGAACGGCGGCTCCTCGTTGACCGGACTGGAGGCAATCTCCAACGGAGTCAGCATCTTCCGCCCGCCGTCCAGCGTGAACGCCCGCAAGGCGCTGGCCATCATGGCCGCCACACTGGGCTTCCTGGTCGCCGGGGTGTCGTTGCTCGCCCACATGACCCACGCCACGCCGTACCGCAGCGGATACCCCTCGGTGATTGCCCAGGAGGCCCAAGCGGTACTGGGCAGCGGGCCGCTTAGCCACGCAGGCTTTCTACTCGTCCAGGCGGCAACCGCCCTGATTCTCTACACCGGCGCGAACACGAGCTTCAACGGCTTCCCGTACCTGGCCAGCTTCGTTGCCGAAGACTCGTTCCTGCCCCGCCAGCTGACCAAGCGCGGTCATCGGCTGGTCTTCTCCAACGGCATCCTGCTCCTGACCGCGGTATGCATCGCCCTGCTTCTCTTCACCGGCGCCAAAGTCAACTCGCTCGTTCCCTTCTACGCCATCGGCGTGTTCACCGGCTTCACCATGGCCGGCTTCGGGATGGCCCGATACCACCACCGCCATCAGGAGCCAGGCTGGCGACGTCGTCTCGCGGTGACCCTCGGCGCCGGCGCACTGTCCCTGCTCGTCGTCTTGGTCTTCGCGGTGGTCAAGTTCACCGAGGGTGCCTGGCTCGTGGCCGTGGTGTTCCCCATCCTGGTGGCCATGCTGATCCGGGTAAATCGGCGTTACCGCGATGAAGCGGCCGCCCTGGCGACGTACGCGCCGGTCCTCGACACAGGGCCGAACGGTGTCCAGCACGTGGTCATCGTCCTCGTTGACGAGCTGGACCTTGCCGTACTACGCGCGCTCCGGTACGCCCGCGTGCTGCGTCCGAGCGCGTTGTACGCGGTGCACTTCATCATGGACAACGCGCATGCCGATCGGCTCTCCAGGCGCTGGCTTGTGTTTCAGAGAGGCGACATTCCCTTACAGCTTCACGACTGTCCGGATCGCCGGCTCACTCATGCCGCGGTGGAGCTGACCCGGCAGGTGGTCGCCGACCACGGGATGGAGGTCACCGTCGTGCTCCCACGCCGCGCCTACAAGCTGCCCTTCCGGGTGCTGCACGCCCACCGCGCAGACCACATCGCGGCCGCGATCAACCGGCTGCCACACGCCGTGGCCACGATCGTCCCCTTCGACGTGGACGCCGCCATCAAGCGCCTGAAGGCGCTGCACCAGCTCGACGCGGGCGCGCCGACCGTCGTCCCCTCCAACGAGCTGCCGGGCACCGGAGATCCCTCCGCCCGCTCGTGACGCCTCGGCGGTCGCCCCACCGACGGTCCCCTGCCTCCAGTAGACCGGCACGACCTTCGCGGCGAACCACCTCTGCCGGGTGATGAACCTTCACCCGAGTCAGAGCGACGGTAGCTATGCACCGCGACTGAGTAGATGGCGATGCAGAAGGGGCGGGACGGATGGGTGTACCCGTGACTGGTTCCCATCGCTTGCGTGGGCGGATGCGTCTGGCCGCGGCACTCGTGACGATTGCTGCGCTGGCGGCGGCCGGGTGCGGGTCGGGTGAGAGCGGCGGCGTACCAACAGTCAATCTGTACTACGCGCCCGAACAGAACCTGGAGAAGGTCGTCGACGACTGCAACGCGCAGGCGCAGGGCCGGTACCGCATCTCATACCAGGTACTGCCTCGCGCAGCCGACGACCAGCGGACCCAG
>Ga0184625_10000161_pt1 | contig 20829 bp, 19 predicted proteins | sample PLM3_30_b1_FD_133151 | JGI IMG/M metagenome (GOLD analysis project Ga0184625, IMG submission 133151) | Groundwater sediment microbial communities from an aquifer in East River, Colorado, USA - PLM3_30_b1 | ecosystem: Environmental > Terrestrial > Soil > Riparian zone | place: USA: East River... | reverse complement strand
CGGCATGGCGCGGCTACGACACGTTTCCCGCGGTCGATCGAAGCTGGGATCGCCGAGCCGAGGAACTGCTCAATCAATTCACGTCGCTCCCGGTATCGGATCCGGCGTCCTCGGCAGTCTTAAAGCCAGGTGCGGTATACGGCGTCGACACAAACTGGCAAGTTCAGAACGCATTCGAGTACTTCATGCGCGAGCGCAGGCCTGGAGTTCCGTGGTTCACGACAGATGAGCTCGAGTGGCTCGAGCACGGAAACGTCACCGAACGCTTTCAGAAACTGATCGACGCGAATCTGCAGATCGGCCGCGAAGTGGTCGCGGCTCAAGGTGTATACCGGCGGCTTCGAGAACTCGGATACGACGGAGGCGTCGGCGACATCCGCTTTCTCGAGTCGCCACGAGCTCCTCGCGACCTGTTTTCGAATCGCATCGAGTCAACTCCATCGGGCACGCCTTATGTACTTGGGATCCTGCGGCCCGACCGCGAGTACCCCCTCGACGAGGTGTCGCTGCGCTCGGCCTGGTCACGGCTGACCGGAGGGTCAACGCCGTTGCCTGAGCTCCGCCAGTTCGTCGTGGTGGCCGGCTACGCCGGTCGTCCACCGTCGCTCGTGCGGACGAGCGACGAGCCGTATCGCGTCCACCAGACGTTGGCGCCCTTCGACCTCGACATCCGGATGGAATCCTGGCTGCCGACCGACACCATTCGACGGTCCGGCTTTGGGCACGTCATCGCGGACCGGCAACATGTCCTCACACTGGAGCGGGGCCTCAGTTTCGTCGCTTTGGGTGCCGGCGGTTATACCGCGTACGCCGGCGGGCTCTTTGCCCCTATCCCACGGTCTATTATCGGGATACAGGGACGACAGTAGCCGTCACCGTGCTATCGTTGATTCATTGTGAAGGTACGGGTTGTTGCATTGGTGACCGGCTGCCTCGCCGTTGGCGTTGCGTTCGTTGCGCCGATCAAGGAACCGACCGCCTTCGCTCAGGCGGCCACAGCCGACACAGTCGCGCGCGACCTGCAGCGCAAGTACGACCGCGTCACCGACTTCTCTGCCGATTTCGTTCACAGCTACCGTGGCGGCGTCCTGAAACAGCAGGCCACCGAACGCGGCACGCTCCTCGTGAAGAAGCCCGGCAAAATGCGGTGGGAATACACGAGCCCCGAGAAGAAGTTGTTCGTATCAGACGGCCATAAAATCTACTCGTACATTCCGCAGGACAAGCAGGTGATCGTCGGCACCATGCCGCGTGATGAACAGGCCCCGACACCGGCCCTCTTCCTGACCGGCAAGGGGGACCTCACACGCGACTTCACCGCGGTCTTCGATAAGGTTGCCGAGGCCCCGCCTGGCTCGGTGGCATTGAAGCTGACGCCGACGCGCCGCGAGCCCGAATACGAGTCGCTGACGCTGGTGGTGGATCCGAAAACTTTGAGCCTTCAGATGTTGATCACGCTCGACTCCCAAGGCGGCCGCTCAGCCTTTACGTTCTCGAATCTCAAGGAAAACATCGGGGTGGCCGATAGTCAGTTCGTGTTCAAGATGCCGCGCAACGTCGACGTCCGCACCGACGGAGGCCGATAGCGTGCTCCGTCGACTGCTTTCCAACCGCGCGGTCGCCGCACTGGCCATCGTCGCGTCGCTGGCCGGGTGCGTGACCAGTGCCGCGCTTCATGAGGCGCGCCGGGCCGAAGAACGGCAGGATTACGACGTCGCGGTCGTCGAGTTCACCCGCGCCGTCCAAGCCGATCCTAATAATATCGACGCACGTTCCGGTCTCCAGCGCGCCAAGCTGCGCGCCTCGCAGGATCACTTCACTCGCGCTCGCCGGCTCTCGGGGACTGGACACCTCGAGGAAGCCGCGACCGAGTACAAGATTGCCGCGGAGCTGAATCCCGACAACCCGGTCATCGCCCAGGAACTCGAACAGATACAGAATCAGCTGCGCGCGAAGATCGCGATCAATCGCAACGGCAAGACCGAGCTCGAGGCGCTGGTGGACCGCATGAAAGGTCAACGTCTCCCCGGCCTCGATGTGCCGGCGGATCCGCTGCCCGACGAGCTGATCTTCCGCGACGCGAGCAACCAGGTGATTATTCGGGCGCTCGCGCAAATGGCCAAGGTGAATGTCGTGTTCGATCCGGCGTTTCGCCCCTCACCCATTTCGATCGAGATTCGCAATCAGACGTTCGCCGAGGCGCTCCAGTCGATTGTCGCAAGCACACAGACGTTCTACCGCGTCACGGCGCCGCGCACGATCACCATCATCCCTGACACGCCTGCCAAGCGCCGCGAGTACGAAGAAGACATCGTGCGCACGTTCTACCTCAGCAATGCCGATCTCAAAGAGACGATGGATCTGTTGCGCATCGTGATCGACGCCAGGAGGATCGGCGCGATTCAGGGAACGAACGCCATCACGATCACGGACACCGCCGAGCGAATCGAAGCGGCGGGCCGCCTCATCAGCATCATCGACAAGGCGCGCCCGGAGGTGATGACCGACGTCGAGCTGCTCGAGGTCAATCGTTCGCGGTTCAAGGAGTATGGGCTGCAATTTGCGTCGCCTGGATCCGCGGGGATCAATGGCGTCGCAGACGTAAATAAACCAGGGCTCACCCTTGACGATTTGCGGAACCTGACCGGCTCGCAAGTCTTCATGACCCAGGTGCCGGGTGTGTATTACCGGCTGGTCAAGCAGGACCGGACGACGCGCGTGCTGGCCAACCCACAACTGAGGTCGCAGGTCGGGTACTCCGCGCAGGCGCAGTTCGGCGATCGTGTTCCTGTGCCAGTGACGACGTTCTCCCCGATTGCGACCGGAGGCGTGAACCAGCAGCCCATCACGTCGTTCAACTACGAGAACATCGGCGTCAACATCGACATCACGCCGCGTACCCACATGAACAACGAAGTGACGCTGGCGCTGACGATTCAGGTGACGAGCATCTCGGGCACAGGATTCGGCGGTCTTCCGACCTTCGGCAATCGTCTCATCAAGACGACGATCCGCCTGAAGGACGGCGAGACGAACATGCTGGCAGGCCTCATCCGCGACGACGAGCGAAAAATCCGCGACGGGATTCCCGGACTGAGTGACATTCCCGGCATCGGCCATCTGCTCGGCCATTCGAGCAACGAGCAGAACCAGACCGACGTCATCGTCATGCTGACGCCGCGCATCGTTCGCGTGCTCGAGCTCACCGAAGAGGACTTGCGTGGGTTTCAGATGGGCAGGGATGTCGGAACTGCGGGCGGCGGCGCAGGCGGCCGCGTCGGCGGACCAGCAGGCGGTGTGATGCTCCCGCTGCCGGATCAGCCACCTGCTCCGAATCCAGCGAACGATCCCAACGCCCCCCCGCCACAACCTGGCGGCGCGGTGCAGCCCGTGTTACCGCCGGCGCCGCAGCCACAGACGCCGCCTAACCCTGGGCAAGCGACCGCACCCCGTTAAACATGCTGCCGGTGCTCCCCCAGATCGTGGCGCGTAGCTGCGCTCATGGCACACGTGTCGCTGTTTACGACCGGACCGGACGCCATACATACGATCAGCTCGATCGCGTATCGGCCTCGGTCGCGCAGCGGCTGCTCGACGGCCGCGAAGATCTCCGCGAGGCCCGTGTCGCGTTTCTGGTCGCGCCTGGCTTCAATTGGGTCGCCATTCTCTGGGGGATCTGGCGTGCGGGCGGCATCGCCGTCCCGCTGCCGATGTCACATCCGCCTGCAGAGCTCGATTATCTCGTTCAAGATTCCGGCGCATCGATCGTGATTGCTGACGCCGGCAACGCAGCCGTCATCGAGCCGATCTCGAACGCGTGCGACGCACGGTTTTATCTGTGCGACGCCTTGACTGCCGCACCTACCCCTACGATCCCCACGATCCCCCCCGCCCGTCGCGCACTCATTGTGTACACGAGCGGAACGACCGGCCGGCCTAAGGGCGTCGTGACAACGCACAGCGCTCTCAGCGCGCAAATCCAATCGCTGATCAGCGCGTGGGAATGGACGTCGAATGACCGTACGCTGCTCGTCCTGCCGCTTCACCACGTGCACGGCATCCTCAACGTCGTCTGCTGCGCGCTATGGAGCGGCGCGACGCTCGAGATGTCCACGAAGTTCGACGCAGAGGCGACGTGGAATCGCCTTGAATCGGGTGAGATAACCGTGTTCAGCGCGGTTCCGACGATCTATCACCGCCTGATCGCCGCGTGGGACGCAGCGGATGCGGACACGCAGACCGCGCGCTCTCACGGCAGCCGGGGTATGCGGCTGATGATGAGCGGCTCCGCGGCGCTGCCTCGTACCGTGCTCGATCGCTGGCGGCAGATTACGGGCCACACGCTGCTCGAGCGCTATGGCATGACGGAGGTCGGCATGGCGCTCTCGAATCCCCTCCACGGGGAGCGTCGGCCGGGATTTGTCGGGCAGCCTCTGCCGGGTGTATCTGCGCGGCTGGTCGATGGAGAGCTGCAATTGAAGGGCGCCACTGTGTTCAGCGAGTACTGGGGGCAGCCTGAAGGCACCCGCGACGCGTTCGTGGATGGATGGTTCCGTACGGGTGACGCAGCCGTGATCGAGGATGGCGGGTTCCGGCTTTTGGGCCGATCCAGCGTCGACATCCTGAAAAGCGGCGGACACAAGATTTCGGCGCTCGAGATCGAAGAAGTGCTTCGCGCCCATCCCGCTATCGCCGAATGCGTCGTGGTCGGCGTGGAAGACGTCGAATGGGGGCAGCGCGTTTGCTGTGCCGCGGAGCTGCGTCCGGGCATCACGCTGGAGCTCGACGAACTCAAAGAGTGGGCCCGCGCCCGCCTCGCGCCTTACAAGATTCCGAAAAACCTCGCGTGCGTCGCCCAGTTGCCGAGAAATGCGATGGGCAAAGTCATCAAGCCTGAGGTTGCGGCATTCTTTGCTCCACCTGTTCCACCTGGGCGCCCAGCATCTTGAGACGATCGACGAGCCGCCCATAGCCGCGCTCGACGGTCTCGAGCGGACTCAGCCGGCTCTGCCCTTCGGCCGCGAGTCCCGCGGCAATCAACGCCATTCCGGAACGCAGGTCGCGGCTGTCGAGTTTCTTGCCTTTCAGCTTGCTGGGTCCGGTCACGATGATGCGATGGGGATCGCACAAAAACAGATCGGCACGCATGCCGCTGAGCTGTTCGAGGGCGAAGAGACGCAATTCGTACATCCAGTCGTGAATCAGGGTACGGCCGTCCGCCTGTGTGGCGAGCACAGTCACGAGGCTGACGAAGTCGCTCGGGAAGCTTGGCCACAGGCCGGTGGTAATTCGCCCCGCCGCAACCGGCCGTGATTTCTGAATCGTCATCAGGCCGTCTTCGAACGTGCAGGCCACCTTCATGCGCTTGAGGACGAAGGCGATGCCCTCGACATCTTCCGCGCGGGCGCCGCGCACTTCGATTTCGCCGCCGGTCACGGCTGCCACGACCGCCCAGCTGCCGGCTTCGATGTAGTCGCCGTTGAGCTGGTGGGTGACCCCTCTCGGTTGTCTCGTGCCCTCGACGCGGATCGTCGACGACCCTGCCCCGGTAATGCCGATGCCCATGCTCTGCAGGAACTTGCATACTTCCACGACGTGCGGTTCCGTCGCCGCATGGCGAATCTCGGTGACGCCGTCGATCGTGGCTGCGGCAAGCAGCGCCGTCTCAGTGCCGGTCACGGACGCTTCGTCGAGGTACATCGACGCCGCATGCAGTCCGTCTGGCGCCTCCAGCGCATGGCCGGTCGACGGAAGCACGGTCGCGCCAAGATTGACGAGCGCGTCGATGTGCGTCCCGATGGTGCGGCGCGCCGGAAAGTCGCCGCCGGGCATGCCGAGCACCGCGCGGCCGCTTCTCGCAAGCAGCGGCCCGAGCAGCAGCACCGATCCGCGCAGCTTGCCGACCAGCTCGCTGCTCGGCTCTGATGTCTTGATGTGCGGACACCGCACGCGCACCGTGGTCGTGCCGATGCCGTGGACTTCGGCGCCGATCTCTTTGAGCAGTCTGGCCATTACCTCGACATCGCCGATGCGAGGCATGTTCGTGAGCACACATTCTTCAGTGGTCAGCAGGCACGCCGCAAGCAGCGGCAGCGCGGCGTTCTTGTTGCCCTCGACTTCGATGGCGCCGGAGATTGCGCGCCCTCCTTCAATCAGCAGACTCGACATCAAAAATCTCCCAGATAGACGATCTCTTCCTGCAGCGCGACCCCGAACTGCTCGCGTACGCGCGCACGGCACAAATCGATGAGCGCGCGAATCTCGGCGGCCGAGGCGTGCCCTTCATTGACGATGAAATTGCCATGAGTCGTCGACACTCGGGCGTCGCCATGCGACGTCCCCTTCAACCCCGCTCGATCGACCAGCGCGCCCGCGGAAGCCGGGATATCGGCAGGCACATCCGACCGATCGGGATTCTGGAAAATGCAACCCGCGCTGGGCGTGTCGAGCGGCTGTGTCTTCTTGCGATAAGCAAGCGACTCGCGCGCCACGGCGCGAAGCGCCGCCGGATCTCCCGTAGACACGCGGAACACAGCGGACAGCAGCACTTCGCCGGTCGACTGCAAGCGGCTCCGATCGTAGCCGAATTCCATTTCGTCACGCGAAAGATCGCGCGTCTCGCCGTCGAGCGCCGCGAGCCGTACGGATTCGACGAGATCGCCGATCAACCGGCCGGCAAAGTGCGCGTTGCCGAAAATCGCGCCACCGACGGTGCCTGGCGTGCCGGCCCATGCTTCCACGCCGGCGATCCCTCTCTGGACGGTCCATCGGACCAGTCCGTTGATCGTAACGGCCGCATCAGCGCGGACGCGATCCCGATCCACCTGCGCGACAATCCCGCCGCGCGGCCGGATAACCAGTCCGCGCACGCCGCGATCGCCGATCAGCACATTGGATCCGCCTCCGAGCAGCGTGACGTTAACCCGGCTCGCCCGGGCAAGCCGAAGCGCGTCGACGATCTCGTCGGCGCTCCTCGTTTCCAGGAGCCACTCAGCAGGGCCGCCGACCTTGAAAGTGGTGTAGGCCGCCAGCGGCACTTCGGTGCCGACGCGGTCGGACCCAAAGCGGGCGGAGATCTCTTTGTGGAAACCGGGACTATCCTGCACCGAGCGCCGCCTCCCGTTGACGCAGCTCTGCGAGTGCGGTTTCGATGGAACACGCTTCGAATGCGATTGAGTCCCCGGGCGCGAGCTGCCCGGCGAGCGGCAGATCGGCAGTGATGACCGTGCCGGCGATCGCATATCCGCCCGTTGTCGCGTGATCGTTCATCAGCAATATCGGCTGGCCTGTCGGCGGCACCTGAATGGCGCCGGTGGGAATCGCCACGGAGACCATCTCACTGGGCGCGGCGTCGATCGCCGCCCCTTCGAGCCGGTACCCCATTCGATCCGAGCGCGTCGAGACCCGAAACTGCTGTTCCGTGAGCTGCGCAGCGAGCCGCTGATCCGCCGCGATCATGCGCAGTCGCGCATGGGAAGGAGTAAGCGGTAAGGGTCTGGCAGCCGTCGTCCCCTTTGCACCCTGCCTACCGCTCACGCCCAATTGGATGGTGTCCCCCGCTCTCAGCGAACGCCCTTCATGGCCACCCATACCCGTCAATGCGTGGGTCGAGCGGCTGCCAAGAACTTGTGGAACATCCGCACCGCCGTCGACAGCGATATACGCGCGAGCGCCGTATCGGCGTGAACCGAACTTCAGAACGGCGCCCGGCGGCGCCTCGATGGTCATGTTCATGTCGACCGGCACATCATCGAGCGTGAGATCGAACACCGCCCCGGTGACGGCGAACGCACGTGCGGAATCGAACTGGATCTGCGGGCCCATCAACGTCACTTCGAGCGTCGCCAGCCTCGGATCATTCCTCAATAAGCCATTCGCAAGACGATGCGAGAACCAGTCCAGGGCACCGCTGACCGGAACCCCTCGCGACTGGAACCCCCAGCGGCCAAGGTCCTGGACGGTCGTAAACATTCCGGGACGGAGAATCGACAATCCAGCCATCGTTCAGACCGGCACGAACGTCACGACGTCGCCGGCCCTCAACAGAAACGGCTCGGGCCTCGTCGCATCGAAGACCTTCGTCGAAGTTCGCCCGATGATGCGCCAGCCACCAGGTGTGTCGCACGGGTAGATTCCGGTCTGCGCCGCGGCGATGCCAACCGAGCCGGCAGCGACTCGCAGGCGCGGAGTATCGAGGCGCGGCATCGCGATCTGCGGATCCACCGATCCCATGTAGGCGAAACCGGGAAGGAAACCGAGCATGTAGACGCGATACGAGCGTCCCGCGTGAAGGCGCACGACATCCTGCTCGGAGCATTCGGCAAACTCCGCGACAGCTCCCAAATCCGGGCCGGACGCGCCGCCGTACTCAACAGGAACTTCAACCGTCCGAGTCGCGGAAACGGCCGAGGGCAAGTCCGACGCGGCAAGCCGCTCGAGTGCCTGCGCCAGCTGTGCGTTATCGGTCACCAGCGGATCGAAATGGACGGTCACAGCGTTGTAGGTCGGCACGACATCGCGAACGCCGGGAACCGCAAGCCTCTCCACAGCGTCCGCCAGCGCGATGCAGCGTTCGTTGATAGCCGGATCAATCTGATTGCCCAGGTGCACTGAAACGCAAGCATCACCGAGCGTCCAGATTTGCCGCGGGGACGCGTCACGCCGCCCCGTAAAACTCATTGGCTGAGGGCCTGCAGCGTCTTTTGATGGATGCCGCCGAATCCGCCGTTCGACATGAAGACGACAAGGTCGCCGTCTTTCCGCTCTTTGGCAATCGCCGCTACGATGTCGTCGATAGATGACGCGGCCCTGGCGCGCTGCCCTGCTCTTTTCAGGTCCGCGACCAGCTGCGGCGCCGACAGCCTCTCGTCCTCGGGCAGGCTGGTTCGGAAGACCGGTGCGATGATGACTTCGTCCGCCGGCCCGAACGCGCGCGCGAAATCATTCTGAAATACGCGGCGGCTGGACGAGGCAGATCGTGGCTCGAAAATGGCCCAGATACGGCGGTGCGGGTTCGCCGCGCGCAACCCCGCAAGCGTCTCGGCGATGGCGGTCGGATGGTGGGCGAAGTCGTCATATACGGTCACCCCGCCGGCTTCTCCGTAGATCTCCAGCCGCCGTTTGACTCCGGCGAACTGAGCCAGTCCCTCTGCCATTACCGCCGCCGGTATCGACACCGCGTGCCCCACGGCGATCGACGCCATCGCGTTTCGAACATTGTGCAAACCGAACAACGGGATCTGCATCGTGCCGTATGGCGACCCTCGGTAAATCACGTTGAAGGACTGGCCGCCGGCCGACACCGTGACATCGGTCGCGCGCCAATCGGCCGACTCTGCCAGGCCAAACGTCTCGACCGGGCTCACCGCGGCCTTCTTCAGCGCAAGCGCGTCGGTGGAGTCCGCGCCGAGCAGCAGCAAACCCGATCGCGGCACGAGGTTCGCCAGGCGGCGGAACGCGAGGCGAACCGCATCGATGTCGGCGTAGATGTCGGCGTGATCGAACTCCACGTTGTTGATCACCGCGATGTCCGGCAGGTACTTCAGGAACTTCGCCGTCTTATCGAAGTAGGCGCTGTCGTACTCGTCTCCCTCGATGACAAATTCCTTTCCCTTTCCCAGCCGATAGCTCGAGCCATCCTCTCCCAGATTGCGCGCGATGCCGCCGACCAGAATGCTGGGGTCGAGACCGGCATGCACGAGCAGCCATCCGGTCAATGATGTGGTGGTGGTCTTGCCGTGCGTGCCGGCGATGACAATCGAACGCGCACGCCATAAGAAGTGCTCGCGGACGGCTTCGGGCAGTGAGCAGTACCGCATCTTGCGGTCGAGCACCGCTTCGAGCTCGACGTTGCCGCGCGAAATCGCGTTGCCGACCACGACCAGGTCGATCGCCGCGGTAATGTGTTCGGCCTTGTAACCGCTCAGCGCGCGAATCTGCTCGGACGCCAGAAACGTGCTCATCGGCGGGTACACGTTTTCGTCCGACCCCTGCCCGTCGTGCCCCTGCTGTTTCAGAAGGGCAGCCAATGTCGCCATCGCGGTTCCGCACACTCCGATGAAATGAATCGTCACTCGACTCCAGCCTCTTCGATAATCACCCGTGGCACACCGTTCGCGGCGACGCGCGCGCGGACGCCGAACGGAAGGGTCACGAACGGATCGCGCGTGTGCCCTGATGGGAATCCACGGACGACGGGCCCGTTGAAGTCTTTCAGAAGGTCGGTCAGGACCGAGTGGGCCGACACGACCCCACCGGGCTCATCGCAATCTGCGAACGAGCCGAGCACAACGGCAACGGCGCGATCGAGTAGACCCGCAAGACGGAACTGCGTCAGCATCCGATCGATCCGGAACGGCCGCTCCCCCACGTCTTCGACAAACAGGACATATCCGGTTGGCGGATTGAAGGCGTACGGCGTCCCAAGCGACGCCACCAACTGCGCGAGCGTCCCGCCCATCAACGGGCCTGCCGCCTCTCCCGAATTGACAATCTCGAGCTGCGACCCGCCAACCTCGCCAAGCGGCTCGCTGCTCGTCAGCGCGCGTATGAATGAGTCGCGATCGTAGGCATCGATGCCCCGGCTCAGCCTGCGGTCGAGCATCGGCCCGTGGAACGAGACGATGCCGCAGCTCCCGGTGAGGTACGAGAGAACCGTCGTCAGATCGCTGTATCCGATGAACGCTTTCGGCGTGCGACGCAAGTCTTCGCGTTCGAGGAACGGCAGCAGGTGCACGCTGCCATAGCCGCCGCGAACCGCGATGAGCGCCCGGACCGACGGATCGCGCCAGGCGGTGAGAAAACCCTGGGCGCGCACGTGCGCTTCGCCGGACAGGTAGGCGCGGTGCTGCGCAAACACGCTTTCCTCGAACACCGGCTCGAAGCCGAGCTGCCGGATCTCCTCGACTCCTTTGTCGAACTCATCGCGGGCAAAGGAGCTTGCGGGCGCAACGATCGCGATCCTGTCGCCCTGACGCAGTCTGGGTGGCTTCAGCATCCGATCAGGTGAACTGCCCCATCTGGTCGGCGATCAAGCGATGTTGCTCCGAGCCGATGACCGCTCGCAGTTGGGCCGCCGTCGGCGGGCGCCATTCGCGCATGAATCGCTGCTTCGCCTGACGGTTGCGCTCGAGTGCAGACTCGACCCGCTTGATCGACAAGCGTTCGCTCTCGACGGCGTAAATGAGCGCTTCCAGCACCTCGCCCTGCCGCTCGATATCAGCGGTCTTTCCTGTTCCGCACATCAGCACCGTGTCGCATCCTGCCGCGATCGCCGCCACCGCGGCTTCGCCGGGCGTATATGTGTTCGTGATCGCCTTCATCTCGAGATCGTCCGAGACGATCACACCCTGGAAGCCGAGCTCTTCGCGCAACATGCGCTGGACGACCTTCGGCGACAACGTCGCCGCCCGTTCATCGTCGACCGACGTGACCAGCACGTGCGCCGTCATGATGAACGCAACGCCGGCGTCGATGGCCGCCTTGAAAGGGACGAACTCCACGGCGCGCAATCGATCCGGCGGGTGCTCGACGATCGGAAGCTCGAAATGGGAATCGGTTGCGGTATCGCCGTGGCCGGGAAAGTGCTTTCCGCATGCCGCCACGCCCGCGCGCTGGAGCTCTTCGATAATCACGCGGCCGAGTTTCGCCACGACCTCCGGCGTCTCGCCGAGTGCGCGGTCCCCTATGACCGGATTTTTCGGATTCGTGTGGATGTCGAGCACCGGCGCGTAGTCGAGTGAGATGCCGACCGCGGCCAGCTCCACGGCAAGCGCCTGGGCAAACTTGCGTGTCAGAACAGGATCGTCGCTGCGGCCCAGCACCGCCATGGGCGGCCACTCGGTAAATGGCGAACGAAGGCGGGCGACGCGCCCCCCTTCCTGATCGATGCCGATCCACGCGGGCAATTCCATGCCCAGGCTGCGAACGTCGTAGCACAGGCCCGCGACCTGCTCCGGCGATTCGATGTTTCCGAGCCTTCCAAAGAAGGTAATGCCGCCCAAATCGAACTCACGGGCGAGCGATCGCATCTCGGCCGGCACGTCAGATCCGGCAAAGCTGCCAATGAGCAATTGTCCGACGCGGCGGCGAAGCGGTTGAGGCGACACGACTTGTCATTATAGAGTTGATGCGCGATCCATGCAGAAACCCGCGGGTGTGACCAATTCCGACTCCGAATGGGACCGCCGCAGCCTGCGGGAGGTGCACGGCACCATCCCGATTCCGGTCGGCGGCCACCCCTGGAAGAAGATGCTGGCCTTCGCCGGGCCGGGCTACCTCGTGGCGGTCGGCTACATGGATCCCGGGAACTGGGCCACCGACATCGCCGGCGGCGCGAAGTTCGGCTACACGCTTCTGAGCGTCATCGTGCTGTCGAATTTCATGGCGATCCTGCTGCAGTCCCTCGCCGCTCGGCTGGGGATCGCCAGCGGGCGCGACCTGGCGCAAGCCTGCCGCGACTCGTATTCCAAGCGCACCGCGTTCGCGCTGTGGATCGTGTGCGAGATTGCAATCGCCGCCTGCGACCTGGCCGAAGTGCTGGGCGCGGCCATCGCGCTGCAGCTGTTGTTCGGCATCCCGCTGCTGTGGGGCGTGTGCCTGACTGCGACCGACGTGTTTCTGGTGCTCTACCTCCAGAACCGCGGATTCCGCTACGTCGAGGCGATCGTCGTGACGCTGATTCTGGGCATCGCCGGCTGCTTCGCGATCGAGCTCTGGATGGCGCGACCCGATCCGGTCGCCTTGGCCGGCGGCATCATTCCACGCCTGGAAATCCTGCGGAACCCGGAAATGCTGTACATCTCGATCAGCATTCTCGGCGCCACGGTGATGCCGCATAACCTGTATCTGCACTCCTCGATCGTGCAGACCAGGATGTACGGCGACTCGTTCGAGGGAAAGAAAGAGGCGATCCACTACGCCACCATCGACTCGACCGTCGCGTTGATGTCGGCGCTGTTCATCAACGCGGCGATTCTCATCATGGCGGCCGCGGTTTTCAATCCCGACCCGCAATACCGGCAGGTCGCCGACATCGGCGACGCGTATCTGCTGCTCAATCCGCTGCTCGGCGCAACCTTCGCGAGCATGCTGTTTGCCGTCGCGCTGCTGTTTTCGGGGCAGAACGCGACGCTCACGGGCACACTGGCCGGACAGATTGTCATGGAAGGGTTCCTGAACCTTCGCCTTCGGCCGTGGCTGCGCCGGCTGATCACACGCCTTATCGCGATCGTGCCCGCGGTCATCGTGATTGCGGTCAAAGGCGAGGAGGGCTCGGGCCCGCTCTTGGTACTGAGCCAGGTGATCCTCAGTCTGCAGCTTCCGTTCGCCATCTTCCCGCTCGTTCAGTTCACGAGCAGCAAGACGCTGATGGGGCCGTTTGCGATCGGGCTCTGGATCAAGGCGCTCGCGTGGCCGGTCTGCATTATCATTGCGGCGCTCAACGTGTACCTTCTGTATCAGACCGTCGTTGCTTTCTTCGGGAGCTGACGTGTATCAGCATATTCTCGTCGCCGTCGAGAACTCGAAAGCCGACGAAGCCATCCTCGAGCACATCATCGGCCTCGCGCAACTGACGAAGGCACGCCTGCTGCTCGTCCATGTCGCCGACGGCTTCGCCGCGCGGCATTTCAACGATCTCCAGTTGAGAGAGTCCGATGAAATGCGCGACGACCGCGCGTACTTGGCCAAGCGGACGGACGAGCTCGAGAAAGCGGGGCTTCAGGTGAGCTCGCGGCTGGCCATGGGCGATCCGGCGACGGAGATCATCAAGATCGCCGCGCAGGAAGGTGTCGACTTGATTGCGATGTCGACCCACGGCCACCGTTTTCTGTCTGACGTCATCCACGGAACCACGGTCGACAAAGTGCGCCACACGGTCCGTGTGCCCGTGTTGTTGCTCCGCGCCCCCAGACATGAAGCAGATTAAAACCTCTGCTCCAACCCGGATCGATCTCGCCGGCGGCACGCTCGATATCTGGCCCCTGTATCTGTTCCACGAGCACGCGCAAACCGTAAACGCGGCCATCAGCCTACGGGCGCACGCCGAGATCGTCGAGCGCACGGACGGCAGGATTAGGCTGGAATCCATCGACACGTCGAAAACTGTCGAGGTCGGACGCTGGCAGGAGCTGGAGGACAACCATGGGCTTCCGCTCCTGAGCAGGCTGGCGCGGTTCTTCCGCGCCGAGAACCTGACGCTTCGCACGCGCGGCGAGTCGCCCGCGGGCGCGGGGATTGCGGGGTCGTCGGCGCTGAACGTCGCAGTCTGTGGCGCGCTCGCTGAATGGGCGGGGATGAAAGTCGACGGCGAGCAGCTCCTGACGATCGCGATGAACGTCGAAGCGCAGGTCATCAGCGTGCCGACCGGCCTGCAGGACTACCGCCCCGCCTACTACGGCGGCGTGAGCGCGATCGAATTGCGCGCGGACGGCGTCAGGCGCGTGGCCGTCGATGTCGATCCCGCAGCGCTGCAAAGCCGGCTCGTGCTGGCCTACACGGGCGCGCCCCACTTCTCGGGAACCAATAATTGGGAAATCACGAAGCGGCACATCGACGGCGACCGGCACGTCTTCGACTGTTTCGAGCGCATCGCCGACGCCGCGGGCGGCGTGCGTGAGGCTTTGGCCGCCGGTGATTGGAACGGCCTCAGCACACAGATCAACCTCGAGTGGGACGCCCGTAAACAACTTGCGCCGGGCGTGACGACCCCGTTGATCGAGTCGCTGATTTCCGGCGCATTTGCCGCGGGAGCGCGCGCAGCGAAGGTCTGCGGCGCCGGTGGAGGCGGGTGTCTCTTCTGTGTCGCCGACCCAGGCGATCAGGCGGCCGTACGGCAGTCGCTTCAAGCGGGCGGCGCCCGAATCCTGGATTACCGGATCGAGACTGAAGGCCTTCTGGTCCGATCCACGTAAGATCGCTCGGCGCTTTGCGGTTCCGTTGACACATGGAAAACCTGGCCATCGCGCGCATCTTCTCTGAGATCGCCGACCTCCTCGAAATCAAGAGCGAGAACCCCTTCAAGATTCGCGCGTACCGGAACGCGTCCGAGACCATCGCGCACGCTACCGACAAGCTGGCCTATCTCGGCGAAGAGCAGCTCCGCGCCATCCCCGGCATCGGCAAGGATCTGGCTTCGAAGATCCGTGAGATCGCGGAGACTGGAGAGGCGCGTTATCACCAGGATTTGCTTCAGCAGTTTCCGCCGACGATTCTCGACCTGCTTCACCTGCAAGGCGTCGGCCCCAAAACGGTTGCCCTGCTGTACACGGAACTTGGGGTCAAGACAATCGAGGAGCTCGAGGCCGCGTGCAGCGACGGCCGTGTGCGGGCATTGAAGGGGCTTGGACCGAAGAAGGAACAGCTAATCCTGCGGGCGTGCGCCGAGCGGAAGCAGCATACCGGCCGGCACCTCCTGCCGGATGCCGCCGAGGCCGCTCGCCTGTTGCTCGAATATCTGCGAGCCGAGTGCCCGACGGTGGTATTCGACTATGTCGGCAGCATCAGGCGCGGCGCCGATACGGCAGGCGACATCGACATCCTTGCGACCGGGCGCGACCCGCACGTCATGTCGACCTTCACGATGTACAAGCTGGTCGAGCGTGTGCTCGGTCACGGCGAGACCAAGTCGAGCGTGTTGCTCTGGGGAGGCATCCAGGCTGATCTGCGGCTGGTGCCCGAAGAAAGCCGCGGCGCCGCGATGCAGTACTTCACCGGCTCGAAGTCGCACAACATCGCGCTGCGCGACAGGGCGATCGCGCGCGGCTTCAAGCTCAACGAATACGGTCTCTTCCGCGTGGATGACGGATCGCTGGTCGCAGGACGAACCGAAGCGGAGATCTACGAAGCGTTGGGCCTTGTCGATATCCCGGCCGAGCTTCGCGAGGGCCGCGGCGAGCTCGAGGCTGCAGAACGCCGTGCCCTCCCGCAATTGATCCGGATCGAAGATATCTGCGGCGATATTCACTGCCACACGACCGAAACCGACGGCCGCGACGATATTGAGGCGATGGCGCTCGCCGCGCGAGCGGCGGGCCTTCAGTATCTGGCGATTACCGACCACAGCAAAGCCCTCGCCATGGCGAACGGCCTCGACGAGCATCGGGCTCTCGCGCACGCCACGCACATTCGCGAGATCAGCGACCGGCTCGACGGCATCACGCTGCTCGCCGGCATCGAATGCGACATCCGCGCGGACGGCTCGATGGATCTCGCGGACGACTGCCTCGCCGAGCTCGACGTCGTCGTGGCGTCGGTGCATTCAGCCTTCAACCAGGACGAGGCGCAAATGACAGATCGCATGCTCCGAGCCATCGCCAATCCGTTCGTCGACATCATCGGGCATCCCACCGGCCGTATTCTGCTGCGGCGCGATCCATACAAGCTCGACGTGGGCCGCCTGATTGCCGCCGCTGCCTCCGCCGGTGTCGCGCTGGAGATCAACTGCCAGGTCGACCGGCTCGACCTCTCGGACGCCCACGCCAAGGCGGCGCGCGATGGCGGTGCGACCGTCGTCATCAGCACCGACTCGCACAGCAAAACCGCATTCGCGGCGTTGAGATGGGGCGTTCAGGTCGCGCGGCGGGCGTGGCTGACGAAGGCCGACGTGCTGAATACGAGAGACGTGAATGGGTTTAGAGCGGGGCTGCGCCGGAACAGGAGAGCGACGTAGCGAAAAACGACGAACGAAGACCGTATAAAGTCACGCGTGTCACGCAGTTCACGATCGTCGCTTGGGATCTCTGTTCGCTTTTCGTTTTTCGTTCTTCGCTACAGCTTTCGATTTCCCCTGCCTTGCCCAGTCTGAACGCATCTGCGAGAGGCCGTCCATGTACACGGCGACGCGCTCCCTCTCCTCTTCCGAAGACATCGACTTCAACAGATCGATGGCTTTGGCGAAATCCTCTTTGATGGTGGCGCGCGACGTGCGGTAGTACAGCCGCTTGATTTCAGCCAGCTTGTCGTCGGCCGAGAGCATCCGGATCATTTCTTCTCTTGGCCTTCAGAGATGCGCTTGCGGACGGCGAGCTTCAACGGCTCCTGCAGGTTGCGATCGAGCGCGATCATCTTCAGATCGCGATCGTTGAGCCGCTGTACGAAGCGCAGCGCCACGGCGAGCGGCGTCTTGGGGTTCTTCGTGAGCGCCGCCACCACGCCGTAGTTCTTGGTCCATCCGCGGCTCATGCCAATCGTCCGCAAAATCTCCTCGGAGACGTTCGCCAGCTTGGAGAAGTTCTCGACTTCTGAGTCTGTCAGCTTGGGGCTGCTGAGCACGGCCGCCGACACCAGCTTGTTCGGATCGCGGATCAGAATCGCCCGCTCCGACTTCGAGCCTTTCATCGCGGCCTTCATGCGGTCTGCGACGCCGAGGAGCGCGAGCTTCTGCGTGATGCTTTGCGGATCTTCCTCGCCCGCGTCCGGATCGGCCGGCGCAGCGCCACCCTCGGCGTCGACCAGCGGTTCGTCGCCGGCATCAGCGCCCGGCACCGGCTCTATGCCGCGGCCGCGGAAAAACTCCCGAAGCCCCTCGGGAACATCAGACCGGCCGAGGAATCCGGCAACGGACTCGTTGGGAATGGCGGCGAGCGTCGCTTCCGCTGTTCGACGCACTTCGTCGTCGCCGTCCTCGGTGAGCAGCGCCAGCAGGCCAATCTGCTCGAGCGCTCGCGGCGCAAGCATGCCCGAAGCAGCGAGCAGGCGAACGTCTCTGGCCACTTCTCCACGTTTGAAGAAATCCAATAGGGGGCTGCGGAGACCAAGATCCATCAAGGTGTTTGAAACTCCGGAAGGTTCGCGAGCGTTATCCGGGCGCGGACGTTCTTTCCTGCCGCGCCGAGCGATTTTCCCGCGCGCCCGTTCAGCGTATATGCGAACGCTCCCGCATCGCCGACGCTCAGCGCAATTTGTTTCTCGGCCGTGACGAGTTGCTTATCGCCGGCGTTCATCAGTCCCGCGAACACCTGGCGCCCATCGGCGGTGACCGACACCCAACACGCACCCCTCGGTGCGAGCTCCATCGAAATCGCGGACGTCTGCGGGATGACGGGCGGCGCAGCGGCCGGTTCCGGTGCCGTGGGGACCGGTTCTGCCGCCGGTGCGGACTGTGATTCGTCGGCCTGAGCACCGGAGATCGTCTCGGGTGAAGGCGCCGCGGGAAACGGCGCTCTGTGCGAGCCGTAATACACGACGAGGCCGATGATCGGAAGGCTGATGAGTACTAGACGCAACGCCGTCGCGACGGCCCTGCGGTCGCTGTCGAGTTTTTCGCCGTCTTCGATGGCGGCCGAGTGCGCCGTGGCGGTGGCGGCTTCAGGCGGCAGCTCGGCAATGAAATCCTGAATCGTGCGATCGGGATCGAGGCCCACTTCCTGGGCGTAGGCGCGAACGAAAGCGCGGGTGAAAATACCGCCAGGCAAGCGCGAGAGATCGCTGCGCTCGAGCGCCTCGAGCGACATCACGGAGATGCGGGTGCGGACGGCGATCTGCCGAAGAGAAACGCCTCGCTTTTCGCGCGCTTCGCGCAGACGTGCGCCAACTGTTCGGGCTGGGGGACCCTGGGGCATCAGATATTATGCCCGCCTTTGTGCGGAGCGCTTCGGCGGGTCTCGCCGCAGCGTCCGTTGAGGCGGACGGTCAATGTAAGGGAACGGTCTCGCGCGTGTCAAACGAACGCCGTAGCTGGGCGGCGACGCTTTGCAGATGGCGATCCGCAGACACGCCAGGCGGCGGCACGAAAATGCCGATGCCTGCGATGCCTGCCGCACCGGCGCGAACCACTTCAGCTGCGCGGGCCGCGGTTATCCCGCCGATCGCAAGGATGGGCACCCCGGCCGCCGCGCGGTGCGCCGATCGTAAGTCGTCGAGGGTCGCGGTCGGATGCCCGGCATCTTTCGACACTGTCTGATACAGGGCGCCGAAGATCAGGTAATCAGCGCCGTTCGCCGCGGCTGCCGCCTCGCCGACGGTGTGAATCGAACGGCCCACCATCGCGTCCTCTCCGAGCAGCAATCGAGCCGCGGTGACGCTGACCGAGTCGCCGCGCAGGTGCACCCCGTGTGCACCGGTGGCAGCCGCGATGTCGACCCGATCGTTGACGAGCACCTTCGTGTCGCTGCGGGCGACCGCGGCGAGGCATCGGCTTACCAGCGCGGCCAGCGCTCGTCCCTCGAGGTCACGCTCACGCACCTGGACAAGGTCGATGCCCGCCCTGGCAGCCGCGCCGACCAGTTCCACCAGCAAATCCATGGCGTCGAGGCCGGTGGACAGGCGCCGGCGATCGGTGACGAGACAGATCATGATTGCTCGATCGTCTCCATCGTCTCCATGCGGCGGCGATCGAGCAACAGCGATGCGAGCTCGTTGAACCCCATCAGGAGATTCACGACACCGAGGCCCGACACGGCTCCCCGAAGGTAATTATTGCGAATGATTTCGTGCAGTGTGGGAAAGGCCGTCAGGAAATAGTTGCGCTCCCAGAACGACGACCATGGAACGAGGACAAGGAGCAGCCCGACCTCGATGAAGTACGCAACCAGCAGCAGGCGCTTCAACATCAACTGCCCATTTGCACTTTGAGCTGCTCGAGACGCTTCGAAATATCCCGGTACTCGCCGGCATCGGCCTGCAACTCGAGCAGCACGGCGAGCGCCCGAGCGCTCTCGCCCTGCGCCTCGAGTACTGACGCGAGCTCGTACAGCAACGCATGGTGCGCCATCGGGGTTGGCGCCGGCGCCTCGACCGCGCGCTCGTACCACTCGATGGCATGCGCCCGGTCACCCGACTCGAGGTAGGCCTTCGCGAGCATCGCGCCGGCGCGGAACCGGTGCTGCGGCGATCGGGCTGCGACCTCGAGGGCTTTCATCGCCTCCTCCTGCATGCCCATATCGACGTAGGTGGCGGCCATCTTGAAGTGCTGCTCCGCGGTATCAGGCGAGTCGTCCTGCGCGGCTTCATCGCGCAGGCCTTTCAACACGTCTTCGATCGCTGGCGCCGCGGTTGTGACCGGCGCGCTGCCACTCTGTTCGTCGACATCGTGAAACAAGTCGCTCAAATCAACTTCGTGCGACGCGGGCGCCGGAGGTGTTGTCCGATCCACATCGGCCTTCGAGTCGACCAGTGGGAGGGCTTCAGGCAGGTCGACCGGCACGGGCGCGGCTGCGTCGGTGCTCACCGGCATCGGAGTCATCTCAGAGCCGCCAGGGTCTGCCGGCCACATGAAATCAGTGCTTGTGAACGGCGACGAGCCGCTGAGCCGATCGGCGATCATGGCGTCGATGTCGGTTTCGCCGAGCAGCGCGAGCGCGCGCCGGAACCGTTCGATATTCGCGCGATCCCAAGGCTCGCGCGCGACCAGATCCTCAGCAATGACGCGTGCCTCAGTCCCGGCCCCGACGATGAGGTAGGCATCGGCGAGCTGCGCCTGCGCGCTGTACATCGTCGCTTCGAGCCCGCCGTCGACGCAGATTTCGACGAGTCTCATCAGCGCCGGGATGTGATTGGGCACGCGGTTGACGAACTCGTTGAGCGCCGCGGCCGCCGAGCCCCATTCATCGGCGGCAATTGCGGCTCCCGCGGCGACCTCGATGCATTCGTATCCGGCGTCCGGATTCACTTCGGCCACCGAGCAGCCGAGAATCACCAGCGCATCGCGACGGCCCGGATCGTCGGCCAGCATCTTCTGCAGCAGCGCCGCGCCTTGCTGGATGTGACCTTCACGCAGCTCCATTTCGGCGAGCAGCCACAGCAGCTCGGGATCGTTGCCCGCGACTTCCGGTGTCAGAAGCTTGCGCGCCTCTGTCAGGTCGCCGCGCGTCACGAGGCGCTTGACCAGTT
>Ga0184625_10000159_pt1 | contig 20848 bp, 19 predicted proteins | sample PLM3_30_b1_FD_133151 | JGI IMG/M metagenome (GOLD analysis project Ga0184625, IMG submission 133151) | Groundwater sediment microbial communities from an aquifer in East River, Colorado, USA - PLM3_30_b1 | ecosystem: Environmental > Terrestrial > Soil > Riparian zone | place: USA: East River... | reverse complement strand
GGGTTGCCCGCCAGCAAGTCGAAACCCTGGGGCGTGCACAGCAGCGTAAAGACCGTCATCCCGGCAATCGCACCCAAGAGCCCCAGGACGAAGGCGCTCAAGCCGTGCAGCAGCGGCGGCAAGCCGGTTGTCGCCTTCCACGCCAGTCCTACCAGCGCCAGAGTGACGACGGACAAGAAAATAGGAAACACCCACAGCTCGCGGAAGGAGTAGAGCATGCCGCGGTCCGGCCGCTGGGACGGATACAGTACTGTCACGATCTGGCCGACGGCGAATTTGTCCGCCGAATAGAGCGCTGCAGTCTGAAACGCGTAGGTCTTCCCGCCGACCAGGTACTGGATCGTCGGCTGAGAACCGCGGTTATGCGTGAGATTCAACTGGGTGACGACGCCCGCGACGCGACCGTCCCTCAAGGACCGCGAGGCCGCCCCCGCCAGGCAAGCGACCGCGAGCGCCAGACAACCAGCGGCCGGCACAGCCAGGGCAATCGCCCCCCGACGCCACGCCCTTGATAACATTGCGTCCATTGAGCCTCTACCATCCGGCGCTCACGCGCCGACCATTGTCCTAGCATAGGACGAACGAAAGCCCGCGGGCGCAGTCGCCACCCGTGGCCGCCAGCCTTCCCATCGCTACAGACGCTGCCGACGGCCTGTCCCACCCCTGCATGTGGCTCGCGGCATTCGGGATTACTCCTCACAATCACCTCGGAATGCGTCAAGACTGGGCCATGAGAAAGCCGGCCGACGCTTAGCGAGGTTCCCGTCGCCCCCGTCCTCTCACGCTGGCGGGGCGTTTTCGTGCGGGGATAGAATTGAGGGCATGGACGAGCCTCGCCATTCTGGCCTGCCCGTTCTGCTGATTTCGCTCTACGTGGCTGGATATTTCGCGCTGTCCGAATCCATCCCAAACCTGACAGCCGGTGCTGGCACCGTTCGCGTCTTTCGGCACAAGTGGCTGGCGACGATCTACCTGCCAGCAGCGAAGGCCGAGGCTGTCTTCATGGGCGAACAAGTTGGCGTTAACCCCATGAGGTAGCCGCCCATGTTCCGCTTCCCGCTACGGAAGGCCCACCATCGACCTAGCCTCAACCCGCTGCGCAGAACTTGAACTCCGACGCGGAGCCCCGCAACGCGCGTAACGGGTTCGTAACGCGAACGTCAAAAATCTGCCGGCGGGCGGTACGATGGCGGCAGGTGCCTTATGCCGTCGAACTCCGTGCCCCCGATTCCTTTGGCGCTTCTGCTTACGTTCGTTGCTGCGGCGAGCGGTTTTGGGCAGCTGCTCGAGCCGCTTATGGGAGAGCCGGAAACATTGGTGGCGTTGCTAGTTGGGGAGAATCTTCCGCGAGCGTCTGGTAATCGCTTCATCTCCGACAGCACCGCCAGCCGGGCGGCGGCTGGGCTCATTCAGCTGGGCGACAAGGCAGCGCCGGCGCTCGTCGCGGCGCTGGATTCCAAGGTTCCCTTGCAGCGGCTGAACGCGGCGTATGTGCTGACGCTGATCGACGCTCCCACGGCGCAGGCGGCGCTCCTCCGCGCGGCCCGGAACGAAGACCAGGCCGTCAAAGCGCTGGCGATCGAGGCGCTGCCCGTGTACACCAGCAGCGAAGCGCACCAACTGGCTTGGGCCGCCTTGTCCGATCCCATTCGGGAAGTTCAGACGGCCGCGATGATGGCCTATATGCGGCGGCTGAAGGACAAACCGTCGACCACTCAGCGCTACATAGCGGCGCAGCAAATCGCCGAGCTGCTCAAGGTCGCCGAGCTGCGGCCGACGGCTGCCTGGGTGCTGGGTTTTTTGGGCTCCAATGTGGCGGCGCGGCAGCTCGTGGCCGCCCTGGACGACGCTCGCCCGGAAGTGCGCTCGGTGATCCTCGCGTCGCTGGCCAAGCTCGGCGACAAGCAAACGACGCTCGGCATCGTGCCTCGCTTGCGCGACGCCGAGGTCAACGTGCGCTGTGCCGCGGCTACGACGCTGGGGGAACTGCGCGATTTGCGGGCGACACCGGCGTTGACGGCGGCGCTGGCCGATTCCGCTGCTTCCGTGAGACGGGAGGCCGCGGCCGCATTGGGAAAAACGGGCGATTGGCGTGCGGGCGAGCGGCTCTGGCCGTTGCTTGACGACGCCGAGGACGGCGTTGCCCGCAACGCGGCATGGGCGCTGGCCGAGATCGGTGATCGGCAGGCAGTCCCCTTGCTCATCAAGGTTCTGTCGCAGCCAGAAATCCGTGCCGAACCCGCGGCCGACGCCTTAGGGCGGCTAGGCGATCCGCGCGCTATCGCGGCCCTGGGACAGTATCTCGAAAAGCATCCCGACTCAGAAATCGCAGCCCAAGCGCTGGCCAAGATCCGCCACCCCGAAGCGGTCGCCGAATTGGCGCGCGTCGCATCGACGATCAAGTCCTTGGCAGCCCGCCGCGGCCTGCGGGCAATTGCCGATGTCGGCTTCGATTTCCACCCGCCCGAGGACGTAGCCCAATGGTGGAAGGAGAACAAGGACCACTACTTGCGCCCCCTCCCGGTCACAGTGCCGGCGGAGCCGCAGCCCAAAGCGCCGGCGAAGGCGGGGGAGTAAGATTACGTTCTCCCGCCAACCCCATGGCGCGCTTCATTCCTCGCCGTTTGCCCCCATGCTATCGCGCACAGGCGCGCGAAGATAATACGTTAGCCAGCAACCATGAACTACCATTTGCTAATCCTGGCTACGTGCCTCCTGACGGCAGGCATTGCCGGCTGTGGCAAGTCACGTCCCGTGCCAGCCGCCGTCTCGGCACGGCTGTTGGACGAGGCGACCTTCAATGCCGGACTCGATCCGAACGACAAGCGAATTGTTGCTTTGGTTTCGTGGCTCAAACACAAGGGCGTCACGCTCGAATACGCGGGGGCTACCAAGGGCCGTGGGTGGTGGAGAGTCACCGAACCGAAGACTTCAGATGAATACGACGTGACATTCAGCATCCGCAGCTTTCCGTCCTGGGCGTCGGCAGAACAGATGCGTGAGGCTCTCGACGTCAATCTGGCGTACCAGCTCAACGCTCCGGCGCATCTCGCCATGTCCTACGCCGGTTTCAGCGGGACGCATCCGGAGGCAAAACTCCCGAAATCCGACGACGAATTGCCCAAAGTCAACGGTTTGCCAATCGCGAAAGCGGTTGAACGATGGTTCATGGAATACAAACCCGGCTAACCTTTCTATGGCCTCCTCCTGCCAAGAGGGTTCACCTCGTCCAGCGCCAAGCGAGCCGCAAGCCCACACCGGCAATCAAGAAGAACACCAGCGCCACGCGCTGCTGCTGATCGGCCCGATGCTGTTCTCCAATAAAATGGTTACAGCCGCGGCCCGTGGTCCAGTCGATTCCTAGATTCTCCAGTGCGCTACCGCCTCCGCACGCTGCTGATTGTCTCTGCGGTCTTGCCGCAACTGTTGTGGTTCGGCTGGATGAAGTACTCGGCGTGGCGCGCCGAGCAGGAGCGGCTTAGGGCGCTGGCAACGCAGCAGGGCACGCTCTTGATCGTCGTGGACTCCGAGTCCGACCTGGTCGTGGATTTGAGCGAGCCGCCCGTTGACTTGCAGATCCCGCCGCAGCCCAAAGCGCCGGCGAAGGCGGGGGAGTAAGATTACCTACAGCCTGCCGCCGCGGCAGGAGCATTGGCGTTCGGCCTGTAAAAGGGGTGAACCATGACTCGTTGGAATGGGTTTGACTTGGCGATTGTGGTTGGACTACTCAGTCCGCTGTCATGGGCAATCTCGACCCCGAGCGCCCTCGCCGGCGACGAGAAGAACACGGAGCGAGACAAGGACGCCGCCGCCCTAGAGGGTACGTGGACTGTGGAAGTCCATGACACCCACGGGAAGCCCGCCAGCAAGGAGTTTCTGGCTCTGGAGCACCAGTGGGTTTTCACAAAGGACGGAATCACGATGAAAGCCAAAGGTGGCGAGGGGCGAAAGGGAACGTTCCGACTCGACCACAAGCAGGATCCCAAGGCACTCGATATCACGCTGGAACCTGGTTTGCCGCCCGGACCCAAAGCGCCCGTCCCGGAGAAAGAAGTCCTGAAATGCATTTACTCGCTGGACGGAGACACCCTGAAGGTTTGCTATGGGCTTTCCGAGGACAGGCCCGCGGCCTTTAAGTCAACTGCGGAGCGCCGCGCGATCGGACTTGTCGTTCTCCGGCGGCAGCCTCCTTCCAAGGAAGAGTCGGGGGGTGGGTGGCGGTCGGTTGTGTACGGCGTCATCGACGACCAGCAGGGGATGCTCATGCTGAAGGCCAACGGCTATCTCAGCGCCCGGGCCGGCAAGCCTCAGGACTTTCAGTTTCTCCAGCTGTGGCGGTTCGACCCTAAGACCGAGAAATGGTCGAAAGTTGACCTGTTTCGAAACAAGTCAGTTGTGATTCGAGCCGAGAAGCGCGAGGTCTACACGGAGAAGACGGACCAAGAATTACTAGCATTGACGCGAGAAATCGCTCTCTTCTGGGCCGAATGGAAAGAGGATGGTCGCGTGGTCAAAAGCCTGCTGTTCTCCGGCCCCGTGCAGTGTGAAGACATCGATCTCTCGCCGCCACCCAAAGGGAAGATCGCCGCTTGCATTCCGTATCCGAATCGCGCTGAAGCGCGGTTTGTGCCTGATCCGGAGATCCACTGCAGGGAATAGCATCGCCGAGCCAACCGCTGCTGCTGCCCGCGGCGGCGTTACCCGTTATCCTGGCTCCACCTGCACCTGCCACCGCGGCAGGTGTGTTTGGCGATTATGTACCCGGCGAGTGGAGGCGTTGCCCATGGCGTTTATGCCGATCTGGGAAGTCATGCTGTACATTGACGGTCCGGTGACCGTCCAACGCAGGGTCATCATGACTCAGCAGAAGGGGTTTCGGGCAGATGATCCGTTCTACAGCGACATCGAGATCGTAGGCATACCCTCTGGGCTCAGGGCCACTGTCACCGCCCGCGCACCAGACGCTGTGATCGCGTACAAAGCCGCTGTCTACTTCTTCGGCCACATGGTGGATGCTCTCACGTTGATCGTGAACCGGCCGATGTACCTCAGCCTGACAGAACGCGAGCGGTCGAACTCACAGCGGCACGACGTGAAGCGGATCATCCGGCCGAAAGAATTTGAAAGTGCGTTCAGTGAAGCCCATAAGCTGGCGCAGGGTAGTCCTTCATTTCTGCGAAGCCTCGGCTGGTATCGGAAGGGGCTGACCACTGACGACCCGCTCGACAAGTTCTTGGCATTTTGGAACTCGATCGAGATCGTTGCGGGCAAGTATTTCCGGTATGTCCCGGCGATCGACAAAGAACGTGCCAAGAACGGCAGCATCAGCCAAGTGTGGGAGTGCTTCAAGGCGCTGTGGGGGCCGTGCGAGGCGTGGCCAGTCATCCCTGGCCAGACCAAGTGGATCGATCAGAGCTACGCGGTCCGTGTCGGTGTCGCACATGGCACCGAGCCAATCGATATTCAGCGGGTTGCAGAGGTCGCGGACCGTCTTCCCGCAATCGAAGAGGTGTCGTACCGCTTCTTACTCGATTGGCGGGAGAGGTTCCTCAGCCTCGACCGTCAGCCGCCGAATGAGTCGCTGCCTGCTGGCGAGAAGGAGTTGCACCCGGAGTGAGGTAGTTGTACCGACCGCAGTCTCAAACTGAACGTTGACGCATCACTCCGACAAGTCGAAGAATAAGTTGAGGGGCCTCGCGCCCACTTGCCCGCGTTCTCAGCACCTTGTTGGTTCGCCCGGCAGGCTCTGGCTCAGCATCCTGTTGACCGGCCTGAAACCCAGCTTGGGCTTCGCTGCCACCATGAACGTTCGCGATCGAATCAAAGAGTTGCGCCGGGTTTTTTTCGGACATGTGCGCCGTCGATGCTGGTCGTCGGACGTGCTTTTGCACCAACCTGCACGGCTATCCCGACGGCGCACCATCTCTAATTGCGCAAAAACGCGATCTCGAATAGCTCCCGGGTCCCCAGGTATGGCCCGATCAATCTATAAACGAGCCTTGATCCGGTCGAGCATCTCTGACCGCATCCCAGGCCTTCGATTGTGCATTGCCCGTTGTCTCGCTTGACTGCGACTCGACTGACTCTCCCAGGAGCTTCCCCGTGTCCCTCACTCCTCGCTATCGTCACCCTCGTTTCTCCGCTCTCGCATTGCCGTCTCGATTTCCAGGACGGATTTGCAGCGCAACAAAAGATCAAAGTCGCAGGCTGTACGGCGCTGCCACATTCCACCACCAGTTGGGATCGGGTTGGGCAGTGGAACTGGCTCATCCAGATGCCAGATGGTCAGCGGATTGTCTTTCCACTTAGTCTTCAATCCAGGGACGTATTTGCTGACTGGAGTCTCATGTTCGATCCTAAGAACCCGACACAGCGATTCGAGCCTACCTTTGGATCGCAAGCCGATGTAGAGCGGACGAACGGAATGCGAGCGGTGATCGAAGTAGATGCGGTGCCTCTGGTGGATTTCGAGAAAACTCATGCCCTTGTCCCAGAGTGGGTCGGTCGAAACCGGCAGAATCCAGACCTCGGTCGTGAATGCCTTCATTCGGTACTCCTGGTCGAGGAAGTTGTAGAACCAACGCACCGCTTGCAGGGCGCTGCCTGAGACTCGACCACCGACAATCAGGCCAACACAGTAGGGGATGAACTGCGACCAGTGAAAGCTGCGAAGTCGCTGCTTCAAACCTGGATCGCTTCCAGCGTAGCGCTGCTCGAAACTCATGTCCGCAGACTGAACCAGGGCCACGAGCTTCTGGATGGACTCGTTGCTCGCCGTCAGCCGGGGCAGATACTTTCGGCATTGATCAATGGTTGGAACAGAAAGGCCGACCTTCGCTTCGACAATGACGTGAAAGCAGCCTGGCAGATGGACTTCGATATCGGTGATCCCTTCGCCTGATTCACCGCTCCGGTGTCGTTGAAGCGCAATGTTAGCTTGTGCTAGGGCCGAGAGTCGCACACGCGGCAATCCAATCTGGCCCAAGAACCACTGCAACAGGCGAGGACATTGCTGAAACGTGTAGCCCAAGGCGAACGAAAGCGCATTCTCGTCCGTGCCGAGCAACCCATACGGGGTCGTGATCCTGCGGTCATTTGCGTGAAGGGAGGGGAGTTGCATCGACGCTTATTGAGCCTCCGTACCTCCTCTAAAAATCACGCTTGCTTCGAGCTCCCCACCCCTCATGCCAGAATGTCAATCAGCCGCTTGGCGTTCTCAGCACCGACACGCCGCACGATTTCTTTGACCGCTTCCAGAGTGAGCAGGTCCACGCTGCCATTCGCCGCAACGCCGCTCGCCACGTGCTTCTTCCTGCCGGGCTTTGGTCCCCGCTTCTTGCCGCTGCTCTTGCCCTTGCTCATCAAGCTCTTCACGTTCGAGACGTAGGTCGGAGAGATCGTTTTGCCGAGCTGCTTACTGATCGCCGCGGCGGCCGCAGAAGGTCCCTCGTCACCGTGTTCTTTCAAGTAGCTACGAATTGCCTCGGAAACGTTAACGCCTCTACGCTTTGCCATTGGAACTGCTCCATTTGTGAGAGTGATGTGTCACTCACATGGTAATTACGAGCTCTGGTCGTGACCACTCGCCAACACATTGGATTGTGTGAAATGGGTTCCGCCTGGTGGGGCGTCGTCGTAGGTTGCGACGGCAACATTAATGCTTCTGTCGGTTTTCCGCGATCCAATCGCGATCGGCCTGGCTCAGTTGATCGAGTGACACTCTGATCTCCATCCCGTCCCAGTGCTTTAGCTTCACGATATCGCCTGAGAGCGACAAGAACGTTGCCCGCACTATGGCGCTTCTGTCCGCCTTAGTCCACAGCCGTGAATTAGCGGTCGGCCTCGCCGGCTCTGGATTGGAAGCGGCAACAGGCGACGCCGGCTCGGGCTGGTAAGAAACGGTTGTAGGCGTGACGCTGGCTTTAGCCGACGACTGCTTCGCCACCGACTTCACGAAATTCCGCCATTCATCGCGGCTGGGATTGCTGAAGCCGACTGCTTTATGGTCCTTCGATACCCACACGATCCAACTGTCGTGCACGGTGCTTCGGCCGTCACGCCACGTGAACCAGACGCGGACTGCGCAGGCCGCCGACCGGTCGGGATAGCCTTGGGCAATTTGGTCGCGCGGAATCCTTGCGACGTTGGCGTATTCCGGCCCCTCGACCTTGTCCACCTTAAAATCAATTGCCGGATTGGAATACAAGCCCTTCACGAATTCCCGCGCCGCGGCAACGTCTTTGGCCGCGGACCCACAGCCGCACAGGAAGGGAACCAGTAGCAGCAAGAGAACGATTGGTTGTCGCATTGCCATCTTCCCGAGTATTCGAAACGTCCTGTGGCAACAAAAAAGGGCGTGCTGCCCTATGGAAAAAGTAGCATGGCCTACGCTGCCTGCTGCTCGATTTGGACGGTCGAATAGGGCAAATTGCCGGTCCAATCTGGCTGGCACGACGAGGGGCTGCGGCATGGGCTCAACGCCAAGCGAGAGAACAGGCTGACGGCCGTTTACCCGCCCCTCGGACGTGTGCGCCGTCGATGCGGTCGTCCGGACGTCCTTTTACACCAATCAGTGCTGTCCTCTCGACGGCGCACCATCCGTAATTGCGCACAAACGCGATCTCTAATTGCTCCCGGCTGGCAGTCGTCCATGTTCGTGCTCGCGGACGGCTCAGGTCGATGTATCTCCAAATGCAACACCACCCCTGCGGGCGGCGCTGGAAAACGCCGGGACGACACGGCAGCGATGGCTCTTTCCAATCCACTCTAGGAGGACGCGATACACGGCCACTACTCTCGTTTGCCGGTCATCTGGGGACCGATATCTTTGAAGAGGTCTACCCAGGAGAGCCAAATTGCGTTCTGAATCGTGGCCTTGCCGGACTGCTTCAGTTCGGCAAGTCGAGCAGGTGATTCGTCCGGCCAGTGACCGATCCAGCCGTGGGCGAATTCGCGGCTCTTGAGCAGGAAGTCACGCTCATCGTCCGCGCCGCAGCTCAAGGGGAAGGTCTCGCCAATGACGATCGGCTTGCCCCAGTCGAACTTTTGGAGCAGCTTGATCTCGTCATCTACTTTGCCTGCCTTGGGATACAGATGCGGGGAGACAAAGTCGAGCTGTTCGGCAGCAACCTTGTAAGCACCGGGGAACGGGAGCATTCCCATCGTGACAAGGTGCGTCTGATCGTGCTTGCGGATCGAGGCGACCATCCGCTTCGTCCACTCGCGGAAGATGTCTTCGCCATTCCGCTCGCCGGGATCGAGGCTGAGCCGCTGGCAGAATTCGACGTCGCCCATTTTGCCCAGATACCACCCGTCGGCAGTCTTGCCGATGGCGGCAGGCTCGTTGACCAGGTCATAGGCGAAGACGGCTGGGCTCTCGGCACACGTGCGGGCAATGGTTTCCCAGAAGAACGCCTGGGTCTTCCAACGGTCTTGCTCATTCAGCGAGTCATACCAGGGCATACGATCCTTGATCTTGTAGCAGGCAAGACCAGTGATCTTGAGATGGATTCCCGACTTTTCGGCAATCTCCAGAAGCTTTCGGAGTTGGTCCAGCGCCTGTGGATCGGCCGTGTTCGGACCCGTCAGAATATGCGGCATCTCGGGGTGGACCCGGGCCACCGTCGTTCCGGCTGCCTTCATTTCGGCAAATTCCCGTTCGACACGGGCTGGGTCCTTGGCCAGACGCTCCATGATGTCAACCGAGCCGTAGTTGTGACCCCAAGGAATGAAGCGGCTACCGGATGGATGAAGGATGAAGCCCTTTTTGTCCGGGGACAGCCTTACCGTCTCCAGGTCCGCCGCCGACGCCCCGCGGGTGAGAAACACCAGGAGAAACAGAGGCGAGATGCACAGCAAAATGTGGGGCACTCGAAGCATCGCGTAACCTCGTCGAATGGCGAATTGTGGACGACCACGTTACCTGTTCTGACAACTGTCGCAAGCCAAGGCGGCTGCCGACATCCGTGGTTACAGTTTACACTTCTCCAATCTCGTTCCGGAGCTTGTCCTTTTCCTGGTCGCTCAGCTCCCGCCAATCCACGTCCAAGAGTCCAGCGGCCAGCGGCCAGAGCAGGTTCAGGCAGGCGTATGCGGCGCGCTGTTGTGCCGGAGGGCAGGCGGACCGTGACTTGCTGGGGCCAATCAGAATCAGCTCGCGAAACCAGCCTTTCATCTCCTTCGGGTTGGTGCGATTGACCAGGGGGTCGTCAGGCTATGGGGCTCCCGCCAGACCGTGACATCGAGGACGCCGGGACCGCTCACCGTGACCGGCGAGTCTTCGTTGGTGGCCCACTTGACTGCATTCCGCAGCAGCACTGCGTGATCGACCGACAGCACCTCCCAAATCATGATTACTTCACCGTGACGAATTTCTGGAGGCGCTTGCCGGTGATCTCGGTGACGTAAACGGCTCCGTCGGAGGCCACAGTCAGCCCGTGAGGCAATTGAAGATTGCCGGGCTCGGCGCCGGTGGCGCCCCAGGACGTCAGAACTTTTCCATCGAGAGTCATCTTCAGGACTTTGTTGGCCCGTCCGTCGGCCACAAACAACTGCTGGTCGGGCGTGATGAACAGGCCGAAGGGCGCCATGCCTGGGAGCTGACGGAGAAAGTTGCCTTCGGCGTCAAAGACCTGGATGCGATTGTTCTCGCGGTCGCCCACATAGACGCGGTCCTCGGCATCCACCTGCACCGCGTGGGGCAGGTTGAATTCGCCTGGGCCAGTGCCCTTTTTGCCCCAGGTCTTGAGGAATTTCCCGGCCCTGTCGAACTTGACCACCCGCGAATTGCCGTAGCCGTCGGCAATGTAGAAGTCGCCATTGGTCGCAAACGCAATGTCGGCCGGCTTGTTGAAATGCGTGGCATCCTCGCGGGCGACGAATTTTTCGCCCAGCGTCAGCAGGACGGCGCCATCGTGACTGAACTTGATGACGGTGTGGTTGCTGTTGTCGGTTACCCAGATGTTGCCATCGGCGTCAATCCGCAGGCCGTGAGCGGACGTGAACATCCCGTCGCCAAACGACCGCAGCAGCTTTCCCTGGCGGTCGAGAATGAGAATGGGATGCTGGCCTCGATGAAAGGCGAGAATGTGGCCCTGGGAGTCGGTGGCCACCGCCGAAACGGCCCCGAGCACCGGGCCCGCCGTCAATTGCGGAAAGTCTGGAACCACACGGTAGGCTGGGCGTGCCTCCTGTCCTAGAGCGGAGCAAGCTGCTGCCACAACGGCCACGATCGTGAGTGGCTGAAGGGATGTTTTCATCGGCGGTTCCTCGTTGGCAAGCAGGTCAGCTCACTGTAAATGCACCGGCTGTGTGAAAGCGCCGTTGCCTGCGGAATCCCAAACGGAAAACCGGACCCACTTTTTTCCGGTCGCGTCGAAAGGAATGCGGAAACGGCGCTCGCCAAACGGCGGCTGAGAGGTCGCGGAGATCAGCTCGCGGCCGATCTTTTGGCCGTCGCCCCACACGGCTTCGACAAACTCCAGCGGAAACGTCCACTGAACATCGGCCACGGCTTCGCGCTTCGCGCCGGCGCCTGCGACGGACCAGTTGGTGATGAGCACCTCGCCCGTCGTGACGAAAAACTCGCCCGCCCGCAGCGCGCGGTGGATGGGGGTCCAGTCTTCAAATCCGGGCACGCGGTCGAGCTTGACGTAATTGACATTGAAGTCACCGTAGAGGTCGTAGTCGGGGAATTTCTTATAGGTATCGACCTCGCCAACCATGTATTTCGCTCGGCCCCAGTTGTTCATGTCATCGAGCGTGCCGAAGCAGCGGATTTCGCCGAGCCGCCGCTGTGACAGATCGACCGGCAGCGCCTTGAACGCCGTACCGAGCCACCGATCGCTTTGCAGGTAATCGGTGTCCTTGATCTTGTCCGGGTAACCCGTCGAGCCCTTGGTGCGCGGGTGCGTCTGCCAGACCAGGGCGTTCTCCTGCTTCATGATCTCGAACACGTCGGCCGCGCTGCCGGCGTGATAGACCTTGCCGTATTTCGGATGCGCCTCGACCAGCGGCTGGTCCTTGGTGCGGACGTGCGTCCAATAGACGGGCCTGGAAAACAGGATATTGTAATGGCCGCCCAAATGGGCATTGGCTTCCTCGCCTGGCAGGATCAGAAAGTTCTCGTCCGAATGCCGCACGCAGGCGGCAAAATAATTCTCCAGCTCCGGCAGCCGCAGCGGGCCGGCGTCGCTGGGATGGCCGTCGCCGTGAAAGTCGAAAATGTGGGCGATGTTGATGCCCAAGTCACGAAACATCGGAATCCAGGGCGGCGTCGTACCGAGCGTGCCCGAGTCGATCAGCTCCTTGGCATAGGCGAGATGGAAATGCGTGACCATCGTCTTATAGCCGGGCAGCGGCTTATAGCGGTCGCCGTGCGTATAAGCCATGACGGCGTCGCGGCATGGGCCCGCTCCACTGGGGCTCAAATAGAAATAGCTGGCCATCCGCTGCCAAGTGCCGGGCGGCGCGTTGTAGAGCGCGAACACGCCGTTGATCCACACCGGGTTGTAGCCTTCCTCCTTGTCGGCGTGGCGGACGCCTAAGGAAAACGTGCCGCCGCCGTCCTGGCGATACCAGACGTAGCCCAGATTGACTTCCAACTCGCGGGCAAAAAAGAACTGGTGCGGCGGCGGAAAGACGCCGATGGACCCGCCGCTGCCTTCGGCAATGGCCAGCCGGTTGCGGGCCCGCAGGACCACCGGTTGACCGCTTTCAGCGGCGGAGACATTGGCGGTTTGCGGCTGGCTCTTGACATCCCGCCAGACGACGCGTGGCAGCAGGTCGGCCGACAGGCCCTTGAGCCCCGCTTCGTACTTGTAGGCCACCGAGGGTTCGTCTGTTTTGGCGATGGCCTCCAGTCGCAGCAGATTGGTTCCGCGATAGACCGTGAATTGCAGGCTGCCCGCGAAGACGCCCATCGCCAACCCGGGAAAGTTGATCTCCAGGCGAGCGCCGTCCGTTTTCACCGCGCAGCGGTCGGCGTGAAACGAGGCGGTAAAGCGGCGGATGTCCCCCGGCCGGTTGAGCGGCGTGTCCCAAAAGACGTCCCAGCGGTTCTCCTCGCTGAGTCCGTGATTTGTGCGGCGAACGCCGGTGGTCACGCCAAATTCGGGAGTCAAGCCTCGCGCCAATACCCGCCAAGAGCCGGATGCGGGTTGGACCGCCAATTCACGCACGATCGGCACGCCGTCCTGGATTCCAAGTTTCGCGCGGAAGTTTTGGCCCGATTCCCCTTCCCACTGGACCACGAGGTCTTCCATCAGGGCTTCAGCCGCCAGGCCGGGCAATCGTCGATATTGGTCGAGGTTGCAATTCAGCGTCGCCGCATTCAGAACAAAACTGCCGAGCGACCAGACCAGAATGCAACTCAGGCAGCACGGGCTGACTACATGAGACTTCGCAGTCATCGTTAAACCTCTCTCAGCGGGGCCAGGCGATCGAGCCACTATCGTAGGCATTCCGCTGTGTTAAAGCAGCGCTATGACCGGGCCACAACCGCTAGTGCCATGTGCTCCGCCCGTTGCGCTTGCCCGCACCGGACGGCGGATTCTAGGATGCAGCACCATGAACAAGCCGGGATTCCAGCTCGTGGCGTCGCTCACCGCCATGGTGATGATCGCCAACCTGCAGTATGCGTGGACCCTGTTTGTCGGACCAATTCGCGCGGCCACAGGTTGGCAACAGTCCGACGTTCAGAGCGCGTTCGCAGTGTTCATTCTGCTGCAGACGTTCGTGCAGCCGCTGGATGGCTGGCTGATGGACCGGCTGGGGCCGCGAGTTCTGATCAGCGTGGCGGGGATTCTGTGCGGATTGGGCTGGAGCGGTATGGGCTACGCGTCGAGCCTGACCCAATTGCACGTCTATTACGCCCTGGCGGGCGTCGGCGCCGCGTTTGTCTATAGCGGCTGCATCGGCTCGGCGCTCAAGTGGTATCCTCACCGCCGAGGCTTCGCCTCCGGTTTGATCGCGGCGGGTTTCGGCAGCGGCAGCGCCCTCTTCAATTTGCTGATCGAGCGGTGGCTGATTCCCACCTACGGCTACAAAGGCGCCTTTCTGTGGTCCGGCTTGGTGCAGGGCGTCATCATCACCCTCGTTGCCCAGTTTCTCCGGCACCCGGACGCGACCTTCGCTCCGCCCAAGTCCGCGGCGGCCGGCGGCGGCGGGAAGTCGCGCCGCAATGCGGAAACCTTCAATACCCGCGAAATGCTCAGTAGGCCGCAGTTCTACATCCTGTATGTTATGTTTGTCACGGTCGCGACTGGCGGCTTGTACCTGACGGCCAACCAAAAGGACATTGCCAAGGCCTGGGGATTTTCAGCGGTCGTCAGCGCCATCGTCGTGGCCGGACCGCTCGCCAACGGGGCCAGCCGCATTTTTTGGGGCTGGGTTTCGGATCGGACGGGCCGGGAGAACACGATGGTCGTTGCCTTCCTGCTGCAAGCCGCCTGCCTGGTTTCTGTGGCCACGCTCGGCCGCTTGTCGGGAACACTGTTCACGATCGCGCTAGTCCTGACGTTCTTTACGTGGGGCGAGATCTATGCGCTCTTTCCGTCCACGCTTGCCGATTACTTTGGCAGCAAGCACGCCACATCGAATTACGCCTTTCTCTACACTGCCAAGGGTGTGGCCGCTTACCTCGGCGCTTATCTGGGAACGCGGCTGGTCGAGCGCACCGGAAGCTGGGAATCGGTATTCTACGCCAGCGCGGTTCTGGCGCTACTGGGCGGGCTGACCGCGCTCGTATTACGTTCGCGGCCGCTGCCGAAAAGACCTGCGGCAGAGACAGCCGCGCAATCACTCTAGCCCCTATTTGCTCAGCTTGAGGAAGTGAGCTGCCACGTGACGGCGCTGGACCTTTCCGGTGGCAGTGCGCGGCAGGGCATCGGCGATGTGGATTTTCTTGGGGACTTTGAAGTCGGCTAGACGGTCGCGGCAAAACTTGACGATATCCTCAGCTTCCGCCTCGGCCTTTAATACGACGGCCCCGTGTACTTCTTCGCCGTATTTGGGATCGGGCACCGCGAACGAGACTGCTTCGGCGACGGCGGGATGCTCCAGCAGGACGGCATCGACTTCCAGCGGCGAGATTTTCTCTCCGCCGCGGTTGATCAACTCCTTCAGGCGGCCAGTGAGCGTCAGATAATTGTCCGCGTCGAGCACGCCCTGGTCGCCGGTGCGAAAGTAGCCGCTACTGAACGAGTTGGCATTCGCGTCCGGGTTGTTGCGGTAACCGTGCATCACGTTGTGACCTTTTATCGAAACCTCCCCTTGCTGGCCAGTGGGCAGAACGTTTCCTTTCTCGTCGAGAATGACGATTTCGACGCCGGTCCCTCGGCCCACCGATCCCGGCTTGCGCGGCCCTGCCGCAGGCAGCGGGTTCGACGACATCTGGTGCGAAGCCTCGGTCATCCCGTAGGCCTCGAGCACCGGCGCGCCGAATCTCTCTTCCAGTTGAGCGAACACCGCGGGCGCCAGCGCCGCGCTGCAGGAACGGATGAACCGCAGGCCGCCGCGGGGCGCATTATCGGCCTCCGCGCGCGACAGCAGGATCTGATGAATCGTGGGGACGGCGGAGTACCACGTGGCGCGATGCTCGGCAGCCGCTGGCCAGAACTTTGTCGCCGAGAACGACGGCGGGACGATCACCGTGCCCCCCGACAACAGCGTCGAAAGCGTCGCGCCGATCAGCCCGTGTACGTGAAACAGCGGCATCACGATCAGGCTGGTATCTGCGGGAGTCAAAGCATAGGTAGCGACGATGTTGCGGATCGACGCCATCAGGTTCGCATGCGTGAGCGGCACTCCCTTGGGACGGCTCGTGGTGCCGCTGGTGTGCAGGAACAGGGCCACATCGTCCCCGCGCGGACCATTGGACGTTGCCTGAGCCTTCGCCGCCGATCCGCCAACCCGCTCAAGCTGCACGCCGCCGGCAGCGTCCAGGCGCGCCTCCCACACCGGCAGGTCTAACTGCTCCGCGGCGTCCCGCGCCGGGTGCGCGCCTTGAGGGACGATGACTGCCCGCGACTGGGCGTCTTCCATGTAGAACTTGAATTCGTCGGCCTTATACGCCGAATTCAGCGGCGCGGCGATGGCCCCCGCACACGTGGTCGCCAAGAACGTCGCCAAAAACTCCAGCCCGTTGGGCAGGACAATCGAGACCGTCGATTGCGACTCGACGCCGTCCTTGCGCAGCGTATCAGCCAGGCGGAACACCTGCTGGCGCAGTTGCCCATGCGTCACCACTGGCCCGCCAGGAATGATGACAGCCGGGCGAGCTGCGTAATCGTCCGACAAGAGTTCCGTCAGAGTCGCCGAGTCAGCATTCATCCGTAGGTTCGCTCCGATTCTGAGGGAAAGCTCGTTGCCACACGGAAAATCGCCCCTGGCAATCTATGCCGCTCCACCTGCAGTTGCAACCCGCGCGTAAGTCCTGAGGGAAACCCGCTAGAATTGTCGCTAAGCGTGTTCCCATTGTCGCTCTCAGGGCTCAAACCGTGAAATACAACGTGCTGATTCTGGGTGCGTCCTACGGCTCATTGTTCAGCACCAAACTGCTGATGGCCGGGCACAGCGTTTCGCTGGTGTGCACGAGGCCCACGGCCGATTTGATCAATCGTGAAGGGACGGTGGTGCGCTTTCCGATCAAGGGCCGGCAGTCGCTGCTCGACGTCGCATCGAAAGAACTGCCGGGCATGCTGGCCGCGACCACGCCGGACGACGTAGATCCCAGCCGGTTCGAACTGATCGTGCTCGGCATGCAGGAGGCCCAGTACGGCTCGCCAGGCGTCCGGGAGTTGATGGGCCGCGTGGTTAAGACGGGCGCGCCTTGCCTGGCGATCATGAACATGCCGCCGCTGGCCTACCTCAAACGGATCCCTTCGCTTGCGCATCGGGCCAGTATCGAAGCGATTGAGCCGTGCTTCGCCGATCCCAGAGTCTGGGACGGATTCGATCCCAACCTGACGACGCTCGCCAGTCCCGATCCCCAGGCGTTTCGACCGCCGGGTCAGCCTAAGAACGTGCTCCAAGTGGGCTTGCCGACCAACTTCAAGGCGGCGCGGTTTGGCGCCGAGCAGCCGACGCTTCTCTTGCGCCAGCTTGAGGCGGACATCGAGGCAGCCCGGTTTGGCGCCAGCGACGGTTCGATCGAAGTCCCCGTCAAGCTCAAAGTACACGACTCCCCGTTCGTGCCGCTGGCCAAGTGGCCGATGTTGATCGCCGGCAACTACCGGTGCATTCGCCAGGGCGACATGATCCCGATCAAAGAAGCGGTCCACGCTAGCCCGGACAAGTCCCGCGAGATCTACGACTGGGTGTGCAAACTCTGCATCGGGCTGGGCGCGGAGGCGGCCGACCTGGTTCCTTTCGAGAAGTACGCCCAAGCAGCCGAAGGTCTTACCAAGCCCTCGTCCGCGGCGCGAGCGCTGTTTGGCGGCGCGGAGCACATCGAGCGCGTGGACTGCCTGATCCGGCGCATCGCCGTTCAGCAAGGACTCCAGTCGCCCGCCCTGGATGAGATCGTCGCTCTGGTGGACGAGCGCCTGGCAAAGAACCGCGCGGCCGCCAAGCGGCAGTGATCGATCCGCTAGACGTTCAAAACGCCAATCGCAGCTTGGGCGACCTGCTCGTCTTGAGCGGAGGTGACGCCGCTGACGCCGACTGCCCCGATGACCTTGTCCTCCATGATCACCGGCAGCCCGCCTTGCATCGGCACAATTCCTTCGATGGTCAGAAACGCCTGCTTGCCGCCGGCAATGGCGTCTTCCATCGCCTTGGAGGGCCTTTTGAAGAGTGCGGCTGCTCGCGCTTTCCCTTGGGCAACCGCGATGCTGCCAGCCTGGGTTTCATCGAGCTTGTGAAACAGGATCAGACCGCCGCTGACGTCCACGATTGCGATCGCCACGTTCCAGCCGTTCTTGCGGGCTTCCGCTTCCCCGGCCGCCGCCATTTTCTTCGCGGCTTCTAGAGTGATGAATTTAGCAGTCCCGAGCACAGTTGGCCTCCACTTGATGATTCAGAAAATGATTGTCCTGGCCTGTCACTTTTTCACTGATTGCCCGCCGAAGTCCAGGTTCTCGGTGATTCGCCGGCCTTCCTTGCGAAACGCTTCTTCGAGCAGGCGGATGCGCCGTTTGGCTTCCGTCAGGCCCTGGTTTTCCAGGTTGATGTTGAGCAGGTCGATGTACCACGGCAATTTGAAATCGCTGTTGACGTAGGTTTGGGCGATCTCGCGGGCGATGGGCAGCGTCGTGCTCTTGGAGTTGTCGTGAACGTCGCGGTTGCCGGCTCTGAGGAGCTTCTCGTACTCCTCGGCGAGCAGCTGCTGGCACAGCGCGGGCGAGAAACCGTCGCCCGCCTTGATGCCAATCTGCTCGTCGGCGGCGGTCAATGCAGCGCTTTTGTGCAGCCATTCCCAGAGGATGCTGAGACGGATTTCGCCGGTCGCCATGTCTTCCATCAGGTAGAGCACGTCGTCGTTGCCGAAATAGTCGGCCGGTTTGAGTGCGGCTGCTTGGAGTCCGACCAGGAAGGCGTTGCCGTATTGCAGCGCGACGCTCATCAGGTCGCGAGCGCCGCGGATGGTTCGCGGCGCCGGTTCGAGCAGAAAGAGGCCGTCCGCATCGGCCGGCGAGTAAGTCAGCGGCGGGAACTTTCGGCCCAGTTGGTTGTCCTGTCCAGCCTTTTCCCAAACCGGCCGCACAATGTGGACCATTTTCCAGTGGGCGACCCACTTGCCACTGGCCCCTTCGCGCTGTTCGCGCTCGGCCCCCGCAACCGCGCGCTGCATGCCACTGGCGACGCCGGCCTCAGACCCGACGGGGATGTTGGGCTCCATGCCGCCCTGCCACAGAGCGCACTGGCCCAGCTTGTCGGGCGTGTTGCACGCGCGGCGCACGCGGTCTTCATAGACCCGCATGTAGCCGTAGGTCATCGTGATGGCGTCGATGTTCGGGTTCACGAACTCCCGCTCCCAGGCCATCGCGTCGGAGACGCTGTTGATGTAATCCCAGCGGCCGGTGTTGAAGCCGACGAAGTGTTTTCCTAAGGCGGCGCGAATCTCCATGAGTTGGAAGCACGCTTCGACCTGTTCGACGAGCACGTAGACCTTGATCGCGCCGACGCTTAGGCCGAGGTGCTGCTCGAGCGCCGACAAGATGTCGTTCCACAGGGCCGCTTCCTCGGCAGTTTGGATCTTGGGGCAGTACAGCACCAGCGAGCTGACAGAGTCGCGCAGGGGCTTGTAGTTATTGACGACGTAGAGCGTGACATCGACGATCGACGCGGAAAAGCTGGCCCCACCAACGTGCCGGACGTGCCGGTCATCCAGATGCAGCCCCCGCGCGCGAAAGATCTTGGTGGTGAAATCGAGCTGCTTGTGCCAGTCGTTGATGATGGGGCGTCCGAAGAATCCCTGCCCCCACTTGTTCATCTCGCCGGCCACCTGCTCGGCAACCTTCGTGAACACGGGATCGCTGTGGATGGCCAGCTTGAGATTGCGCTGGTTGTCCAAGGACATAGTCGAAATCTGACCGAGCGCGTCTTCGCCATCGAACATCCAGCCGTCAGCGCCTGACAGGAGCGCGTAGGCGACATTGCGGATGCTCTGTTCCACCGGAGCATTGGGCTTCGCCGCTGGGCCAGTGCCCTGAATCCACTGGCGCTGAAGGTCCCTGGGAACCTCAGTGCCTTGAAAATTGCCAGCACGGGCGTCTTGAACCTTGATCTTGGTCCGCCCGATCGTGGCCTGCTCATCGAGGAACGAAATCCGCTGCTTGTTCCGGGCCCGCGCCGCGCGCCGCTCGATCCGAGCTGCCATCACCGCCTTCCGATCCGCGTCTAAATCAGCCAGGGCGTCCAAAGCAGCCACGGCTTCCGGGGTGAAAACGTCCGCATAGGCGCTTTCGAGACTGCTTCGGAATTCCAGTTTTCGCGCTGACATGAATCACCTCGAATGAACTGATGCATAGATTACCGAATACGATGGGAGGGGGCGCCTGGGCGATCGTTATGGTTTGCGACAATGCTCCTTCAACCCGCGATTCGCCGCACACAATGAGTATCCTGAAGAGCCGGCAGGAATACAGAATGCGGTAACTCGAGGAACGTTGTCCATGCCTCGCTCCATAGTGCTTACGCAGTTCGTTCTGTTTGGTGGATGGAGTACGGCCGCCAGTTCCGAGCTGATTCCGTCATCAGTGCGAAAAACGCGGGCGATCTGGTCAGGACTGTGGCATCCTGCACCTCCATTTCGACGCGGAGCCAGCGGCGGGTGTAAGCCCAGTCATTGTCGGCAGTCGAGGTGGCGATGCCAAGCGCTGGGCCGTTGGTCGATCGTCAGGCCGCGCGCAATTCTGGGCTTTTGCCACGGCGCCGGCCAGCCTCGCCGCTTCAGCCCGCCCCGGACACAACACTTTTCATAAGCGCTCTCTTCTTGTTCTCGCGCTCTCAAAGCTGTTAACCGCCGGGTCGATTTCGAATTGAAGACCGGGGTATCCGAGGCAACAGTTCTACGAACCGTTCGCTCTGGCCCTCGCGGCGGGGTGCAAAAAAGATGGCAACCCCAGTCGTAGCAAGAGCTTGGGCATTTCAGCAATGTGCCACGGCTGTTAACCTGATCCAAACGCGGCAGCGGTGCTTTTGAACCCAAGAAATGCTGCTACGCTACCCGCCACACGAGTCTCTTCGGCAAACAGCACGTCCACGGCGGACAGCCAATTGGCGTAGCTGCCGGCGAAGGGCGGGACTCAGCGTCTCGGCCATGCAGCCGCCGTCTTCATGCTCGTTGGCATTGCGCGCGAGTCGCGCGCAAAATAGACTCGCACTCGTCGTCCGCCCCGCCCGCCCT
>Ga0184625_10000158_pt1 | contig 20870 bp, 24 predicted proteins | sample PLM3_30_b1_FD_133151 | JGI IMG/M metagenome (GOLD analysis project Ga0184625, IMG submission 133151) | Groundwater sediment microbial communities from an aquifer in East River, Colorado, USA - PLM3_30_b1 | ecosystem: Environmental > Terrestrial > Soil > Riparian zone | place: USA: East River... | reverse complement strand
GCCCTTCCGCCACCATGGCCGGCAACGCGGCAAAGTCACCGCTCACGAGCACGATGTCGGCAACGCTCTTCGCCATCTGGGTGCCCGTGCCCTGGGCGATTGCGAGCCGTGAGGCCTTCAAAGCAGGCACGTCGTTCACGCCGTCTCCGACCATGGCCACGTAACGGCCCGATCCTGTGAGAGCCTCGACGAAGCGGCGCTTACCCTCGGGCGAAATCCGTCCGACGACAGAAACCCGCTCCGCGACTTGCCCGAGCTCGCGAGGATCCTCGGGAAGCTCACGGCCGTCGAGGGGTGGACCGCTCTCGATTCCTGCGTCTCTGGCGATAGCCGCTGCAGTCTCCGGGTCGTCGCCGGAGAGGACTTTGAGCGTTACTCCTTCGCGGCGGAAATAGTCGACCGCATTCCGTGCCTCGGGCCGCAAGCGTTCGGCGAGAACAACCAGAGCGAGAACGGTCGCTGAAGGCGGCCCCTGCTCAGCCGTGCCTGGGTCCAGCGTGACCTCCGTTTCGGCAAAAGCGAGCACACGGCGGCCCTTCCGCATCTCGCTCGAGGCGCGTGCTGCGAGCGGACCAAGCTCGAAACGGTCAGGAGCGCCGAGAAGATGGGATCGTCCGTGGAGCGTGATGCCGCTCCAGCGCCAGCGGGACGAAAAGGGCACTGCAACCTCAGGCTCCATCGCAGACACGGAAAACTCCTCTGCAATCGCCGTGAGGGTTGCGTTGCGGACAGGTGAGGAGGCTGCAAAGGCACCAAGGCACGCCCGCACGTCATCCACCGCAACTCCCTCGGCAGGAACCAGCTCGGCGAGGCGAAGACCCCCCTCAGTCAGCGTCCCGGTCTTGTCGAGGCACACGACGTCGACGGAGGCGAGCGACTCGACTGCGTTCAGCTGCTGGACCAGAGCGCCCTTTCGCGCCATGCGGAGCGCGGCTACGGCGTAGGTAAGGCTGGCGAGCAGGATGAGGCCCTCAGGGATGAGGCTGACCACTGCCGCAACCGAGGTCGGTACCGCTTCCTCAACGGGTGTCCGGCGCTCCCACAGTGCTGCGCCGAGCAGGAGGGCGAGCGGAACCATGACCGCGAGCAGCGTCAAGAGCAACCGATTGAGCGTTCGCTCGAGCGGGGAACGCGGATGCCGAAAGGCCCGGGCCTCGCCGGCAATGCGCTCTGCATAGCTCTCGGGGCCCACGGCTGCGACCCTGTAACTCCCGGAGCCCTCGACGGCGAAGGAGCCTGAACGAACCTCGTCTCCCCGCGCGCGGGCCACCGGGCGGGATTCTCCCGTCAGGATCGACTCGTCGAGCCTCAGGACGTCGCTTGTTTCGAGAATCCCGTCCGCGACCACCTGGTCCCCCGGTGCGAGCCGGACCAGATCGCGGACGACGAGCTCCTCGACGTGACCACGCCGCTCCTTGCCACCGCGGACGACCGTCGCGGTCGGCGCAACGAGAGCAGCGAGCCGGTCAAGCGCGTGCTTGGCCCGCACCTCCTGGACGATCCCGATCGCCGAGTTCGAGACCAAGACGCCGAGGAAGAGGGCGTCCCGCCAGTCGCCGAACGCGAGCGTGACGGCGCCGAAGACGAGCAGGATCAGGTTGAAGATCGTGAAGATATTCGCGCGAACGATGCTTGCGTACGAGCGGCTCGTCGCCGGCCGCGCGAACGGCTCGCGTTGCGCGAGCAGGTTTGCGGCTTCGACCTCAGAAAGCCCTCGCGCCGCAGGCTCCGGCTCCCGGGCTAGCCGGAGAGCCGGAGCGATGCCTACTCGCGTAGGCATCCGGTCACGCGAGAGACTCGACGCGGTCGGCCGCTGCGCGAACGACGAGCACGGGCCGGGTTGCCTCCCGCAACACGCTCCGCGAGACGCTTCCGAGCAGCGCGCCGGCAATCGCGCCGTGCCCGCGGGAGCCGACGACGATCAGATCGGCGTCGACGGAGTCCGCGTAGGCGACGATCGCGTCGGCGGCATTGCCCGTCAGGAGCTCGGCCTTTGCCTCTAGCCCCCGCATCTCCGCGATTTCGACTGCGGCGTCGAGCGCTTCGCGGTCGTGCGCGTCGAGCTCGTGTGGCACAGACGCGGGCGTCGCCCCCAGGCCGAAGCCAGTGACCGGAAGTACCTCGGTGGCCGGCGCGACGTGGACGAAGATCGGCTCTGCGTCCTGGTCGGAGGCAAGCTCGAGCCCGTACTCCACAGCCTCGAGTGCCGAGGGTGAACCATCGGTTGCGATGACGATCGTCTTCATGGTGTTCTCCTTTCCGCTCCAGTAGTAGGTCTCGTGAGCCACTCGAGGCGACTCCGCGAGCACGGGCGCCCAGGCACCGAGCCCAGCCGAACGAACGCGATCGTTGAGGAGTTCCGCCAGATGTCGCTCGACGTCGTCGCCTTCGAACACGAACACAACCAGGTCGCTCCCCGCGAAGACCGAGTGCTGCTCGAATCCAGCGTCGCCGAGATCGAAGGGCGGTCCGGCTTCGATCAGTTTTTGGGCTTCGGCCTCGGCCCCCGCTCGCAGGCGGACGGTGACTGCAATCCGTTGCATAGCTCGATCATGCGCGTGGCCCGAGCCCAGCGCATCGGGCTCCACGCCGATCGGAGGCGCGGGGAAATACGGACTCGCTCGTCAGCTGATCGGCTGCACCGTGATCCGTGCGAACCGGGGATTGCCCTCGTTCTCGCCGCGCGGCGCACGCAACTCGAGGATGTCGTGGAAGAGATAGGCGCGGAGCCGGCTGAGATCGGCGCTCGGCAACATCGGCACCTCGTGCCGGAACCCGCCCGGCCCGAGGATCCCGACGACGTTCCCGGCCACGGCCACGTCGAGATCGCTCGCGCGTCTCGTGGGGACCCCGACGGTCACGACGATCATGTCATCGGTTTCGAGTGGCTGAACGTTCATGCCGGGACACCTCCTTCGCAGCGGTTCAGCAGCGCCTCCCACTCGGATGTCACCCGGCGCTGGATCTCCTCGACGATCTGGGCGTTCTCCGATCGCAGCAAGTGGGCGAACCGCGCCTGCGGCCGTAGCCACTCCTCGATCGGGACGATCTCCTCGGGCTCGCATGTGACTCGATACGTGCCGTCGACGACCTCGTACAGCGGCCAGAAGCAACTGTTCACCGCTGCATCGAGGACCTGAACGCCCAGACGGGGCTCGTGACCCCAGCCGAGCGGGCAGTTCGTGAGGACGTTGAGGAAGGCAGGCCCGTCTGCCGCGGCCGCCCGCTCGACCTTCTGGCTCAGGTCGTGCCAGTGCGACGCCGCAGCCTGCCCGACGTAGGGAACGTGGTGGGCGATCGCGATCGCGGTCATGTCCTTGCGCTGCTGCGCCTTCCCGAAGCTTTCGAGACCGGAGGGGCTGGTGGTGGTCGATGCGCCGAAGGGCGTCGCCCCCGAGCGCTGAATGCCGGTGTTCATGTACCCCTCGTTGTCGTAACAGACGAACAGGAACCGGTGCCCGCGCTCGAGGGCGCCGGAGAGCGCCTGCAGGCCGATGTCGTAGGTGCCGCCGTCACCTGCGAAAACGACGACTGCTACGTCCTCGTCGGATGGGAGCGCGTGCCGGCGTCGCAGTGCTCGCTGAGCGCTCTCGACACCACTGGCCACCGCGGCTGCGTTCTCGAACGCGACGTGGATCCACGGGACGTTCCAGGCCGTCGTCGGAAACCGCGTCGTCGCGACCTCGAGGCAACCCGTCGCGTTCACGACGACCACCGGGCTCGTGAGCGTGTTCAGGACCGTGCGGACGACGATCGGCACGCCGCAGCCCTGGCAGAGGGAGTGGCCGCCCGCGAGCGGCGGCAGGCCGGCCTCGCGCTCGACGAGATTCTTCAATCGGGACACGGCTCACCTCGAAGACCGACGTACTGCTGACCGCGGCCGGCGAAGACTTCCCGGACGTCTTCCGGGTGCAAATCGCGGCCGCCGAGCCCGTAGACGTGCCCGGTGACCGTGACACGCGCACCGACGAGCGCTGCTGCGACTTCGGCGAAGAGCGGCGCTGCACCGCCGGGCGAGGCGGCGCGATCGAGCACGATCGCAGTGGCCGCGTCGGGCAGAAGAGACGCGAGCTGCTGCGCCGGAAACGGCCGAAACGAGACGATCCTGAGCAGCCCGACCCGCTGCCCTTCGTCGCGGAGCTCGTCGACGACGTCCTTGATCGTTCCGGCCGTCGATCCGAGCGCGACGATTACTCGCTCCGCCCCGTCGAGCCGATATGGCTCCACGGCCCGGTATCGGCGCCTGCAAAGCGCTTCGAACTCATGCCCGAGCTCGTCGAAGCCGTCGAGCGCCGCCTCGAGCGCCGAGATCTGCTGGCGGCGAAGCTCGAAGTAGTAGTCGGGCATCGCGAAAGGCCCCTGCGAGGTCGGGTGCACGGGATCGAGCAGAGGATGTGGGATCTCGTACTCGCCCACGAACGAGGCCACCTCGTCGTCGGAGAGGAGCTCCACCGGCTCGGCCGAGTGCGTGATCGTGAAACCGTCCTGGCAGACGAGCACCGGCAACAGCACGTCGGACCGCTCGGCGAGCCGGGTCGCGATCAAAGTCAGGTCGTATGCCTCCTGAGCGTTCTCCGCGAAGAGCTGCACGACGCCGGAGTCGCGGATCAGCATCGAATCGGAGTGATCGCAGTGGATGTTGATCGGGCCGGACAGCGCCCGGTTCCCCAGCGCCATCACGATCGGCGCCCGCATCGAGGCGGCGATGTAGACCACCTCCGCCATGAGCGCAAGTCCCTGGGAGCTCGTCGCGGTCATCGTCCGGGCTCCGGCGAGCGCCGAACCGATCGCCGCGCTCATCGCCGAATGCTCCGACTCGACGTTCACGAGCTCGGTGTGGGCCTTGCCGTCCGCGACGAACTTTGCGAACCCCTGGATGATCGGTGTCTGGGGTGTGATCGGGTACACGGGGAAGACGTCGGGGTCGATCTGGCGCATCGCCCACGCGACGGACTCTCCACCGGTCATGAGCTCGAGGGCGGCGGTGCTCATGGCCGGTCCTCCGGCACCATTTCGATCGCCTGGACGGGGCAGATCTCCGCGCAGATCTCGCAGCCTTTGCAGTGGGCGAGATCGAATCCTTTGAAAGTCGTGCCCTCGAGGAGCACCGAGGAGTCGGGGCAGTAGACCCAGCAGAGCAGGCAGTTGACGCAGCGCGAAAGGTCGACCTCCGGCTTGAGGCCGGTCCGCCAGCCCCCTGTCTCCGGACGCGAGGCGGTGGCCGGCTCGATCGCACCGGCGCGGGGCAGCTCGCTCCAGGCCTTCAGCGGTGGCATTCGTAACCCTCCGCAACAGCAGCTCGCACCTCTGCCGGGTCGACCTTGGCGCCGAGCGCCTCGACTGCGGCATCTTGGACGGCGCCTAGGGTCGGCTCGCCGAGTGCAGCCGCGACGGCGCCGAGCATCGTCAGGTTCGCAAAGCTCGAGCCACGGACGCCGGCGAGACCGGAGGCCGGCACGGAGACGACCCGCACGCCTCGCAGCTCGTGCGGCGCCGCTTCGGCGTTCACGATCACGACCCCGTCCTTCGCTAGTCCCTCGACGACGTATGCCTCCCGGATCAGCGAGGGCTCGAGCACGACCACCGCGTCCGGGTGCTCGACTGCGTCGTGACGCCGGATCGGCTTGGTCGAGCTGCGGGTGTACGCGCGCAGCGGGGCGCCGCGGCGCTCCGGGCCGTATTCCGGAAACGCCTGGACGAACTTGCCCGAGCGGAGCAGCGCCGTCGCCAAGACCTGGGACGCCGTCTTCGCGCCCTGTCCGGCTCGCGCGTGCCAGCGGATCTCGGTCAGCTCGTTCATCGCAGCCACTCGTCAATCGCCTTCGCGGCCCGCTTGGCTTCGCGAACCGCCTCGACTGCACTCGCCCCGCCGTTCACCGCGTCGCCTCCGGCGAAGAACTTCGGGTTTGTCGTCTGTCCGGTCTCCTCGTCGACCTTGACGCCGCCGCGCTCCAGCTCGAGGCCGGGGACCCAGTCGGGAAGCTCGAAGCGAGGCTGCTGCCCGATCGCCGCCACGGCGGTATCGGCCGGGAGGGTGAAGGTGGCGCCTGGAACGGGCTCGGGACGCGGTCGGCCGCTCGGGTCCGGGTCGCCAAGCCGCATCGACTGGCACTCCACCGCTTCGAGTCGGCGTCCGCCCAGGAAACGAACCGGTGCGGTCAGGAAGCGGAAGCGAACGCCTTCCTCGCGGGCTTCGTCGACCTCGTGTGGGTAGGCCGGCATCTCGGACTCGCCGCGGCGGTAGAGGAGGGTGACCTCGTCCGCCCCCAGGCGGAGCGCTTCGCGGGCGACGTCGATTGCGGTGTTCCCACCGCCGATGACGACCGCGCGGGAGCCGATCTCGAGCAATGCGCCTGTCTTGATCGCCTCGATGAAAGGCAGCGAATCCCAGACACCGGTCAGATCGCGCCCCGGGCAGGAAATCGTCGTGTCGGGACCCATGCCGACACCGAGAAAGACGGCGTCGACGGTGGCGGCGAGCGCCTGGAGCTCGTACGGACCGATCCGCGACCCCAGTCGAAACTCGACGCCGAGCCGCTCGAGCGCCGCCGCTTCCTGCGGCAGCGGCTCGCGAACCTGGCGGTACGGTGCGATCGCATAACGGACGAGGCCGCCGACCTCGTCGCGCTCGTCGAAGACGGTGACCTCGTAGCCGCGGGCGGCGAGCTCACCTGCGCAAACCAAGCCGGCTGGGCCGGCGCCGATCACGGCGACGCGGAGACCGTTGGAGGGCACGCGCTCGCGAATCGCGCAACCGTCCTCAAGTGCACGATCCGTTGCGTAGCGCTGGAGCGCGGCGATCGCGATCGGACGCTGACCGCACTCGGTCAGGACACAGGCCGCTTCGCACAGGACCTCGACCGGGCAGACCCGCGCGCAGGTCGCGCCGAGCAGGTTCTCGGAGAAGATCGTCCCCGCTGCCGCTGCGGGATCGTCCTCGGCGATCGCGCCGATGAAGGAAGCGACGTCGACGCCGGCAGGACAGGCAACCATGCAGGGAGCGGGCGCATAAGGGCCGCCGCACTCGAGGCAACGGTCAGCCTCGAGGAGCGCATCCGTCCGCGGGAGCGGCGGACGCAGTTCCTCGAAGACCTGCTCTTGTACAGCCCTGCCGCTCACGCAGCCGCCATCCCTCCGGTTCTCATCGGGGGTGCTCCACGGCGGCCGCCGCAGCTAGTGCGCGTGTGACCTGCGGCCCAGCGCGCTCGTCCAGCAGCGGGAGGTAGAGGTCCTCCTCCTTGCGGAGGTGGGCGCTGACCAGGGCGTGGAGCCCATAGAGCAGCTCCTGGAGCAGCTCGATGTCATCGCGCTTGGCCGCTGAGAGCGAGGCCACGTACTCGCGAATCAGCTCGTGGTCCTCGATCATCGGCGCGGTCGCCTCGGGCGCGCCGAGCAGCTTGGCCACCTGCGGGTAAAGGACGTGCTCCTCGGCTTCGGCGTGCGGCACGAGCGTGCCCTGGCAGAAGTCGAGGACGCGTCCGACGAGCACGTCGCGCTCCTCGAGCGAGAGCCGCGGGAGCTCGCGGGCGGCAAGCCGCATGTGATCGACGTGCTCACGGAAGTCGGCGTGATCGCGGCGGATTGGATCCGTGACCTTCATGCCCACACCTCCTCCGTCCTTGCCTTCGCGGTCTCGTCGTTCACGACCATGACCGGACACGGCGCGTCGCGGATCACCGTTGAGGACACGCTGCCGACGATCGCCCTCGCGAGGGGACCATGGCCGCGGGATCCGACCACGATCAGGTCGGCCTCGCGTGTGACGGCCAGCCGCACGATTTCCGTGGCGGGGTCACCCTCGAGGACCTCGCCCTGCGCTTCGACCATCATCCTCTCAGCCTGCGAAATCGCCGTCTCGACGGCGGCGCGCGCCTCGAACAACCCGTGCTGCAGAGAGTGCCCATACAGCGGGTCTCCGAGCAGCGCCGATGGAGGTCGGAAGACCGATACGAATGTGACCTCGGCATCCGATTCGCGTGCGAGCGCGAGCGCCTCGTCGATAGCGGCCTGGCTACCGGCCGAGCCGTCGGTGGCAGCAAGGATCTCTTTCATTTTTGGGCCTCCTTTGTGTGACCCAAGCCTCAGCGAGCGGCAGCGTTCACGCATCGGGATCAGGTCCGTCTCTTGGTGCGGAAAAGCCGCAAGGCTTGGATCTGCGGAGAAACCGCAGCCGCATCGGCCTCCTCCCCGATGGCGTCCTGGGCTCGCCCGCTGAGAATCAGTGCATGGCACTCTCTGGCCCCGACGTCGTGCTTCACCCGTCGGCGTCTTTCAGCGCGACGCTGCGGGTTCACCTGGATGACCATCCCGGGTCGTTCGCCGCCCTCGCGGCTGCGATCGGCGAGGCCGGAGGCCTGCTCGGCGCGATCGACCTCGTCCGCGTCGAGCGCGGCAAGAAGGTTCGCGACGTCACCGTCCTGGCGGCAGACGGCGACCACCTCGAGCGGATCCTGAGCGCCGTGCGGGCGGTCGAGGGCATCGAGGTCGAGCACGTCTCCGACCGTACGTTCCTGTTCCACCTCGGCGGCAAGCTCGAGGTCACACCTCGTGTGCCCCTCAAGAGCCGAGACGATCTCTCGATGGCCTACACCCCGGGTGTCGCGCGGATCTCGAAGGCTATCGCCGAGGATCCCGACAAGGTTTGGACGTTGACGATCAAGCAGAACTCGGTCGCCGTCGTGACAGACGGGACGGCCGTCCTCGGGCTCGGCGACGTCGGGCCGGAGGCGGCGCTTCCGGTCATGGAGGGCAAGGCAGTTCTCTTCAAGGAGTTCGCCGGCATCGACGCCTGGCCGGTCTGTCTCGCGACGAAGGACGTTGACGAGATCGTCAGCACCGTGCGGGCAATCGCTCCTGTCTTCGGAGGAATCAACCTCGAGGACATCGCCGCGCCACGTTGCTTCGAGGTCGAGCGGCGGCTGCGCGAGGAGCTCGATATTCCCGTTTTCCACGACGATCAGCACGGGACCGCGATCGTCGTCCTCGCAGCCTTCATCAACGCGTTATCGGTCGTCGGCAAGCGTCCGGAAGAGGTGCGCGTCGTCGTCACCGGGGTTGGAGCAGCCGGGACAGCCGTCACCAAGGCGCTGCTTGCCGCCGGCGTGGGGAACGTGGTCGGCTGCGACCGCCAAGGTGCGCTCTACGCCGGTCGACCAGGGCTGAGCGCTGCGAAAACGGAGTACGCGGGGCTGACGAACCCCGGCCACTTCAGAGGATCCGCGGACGAGGCGCTCGAAGGGGCAGACGCCTACATCGGCCTCTCGTGCCCGGGGGCGGTCAGCGTCGAGGCGGTCCGCCGGATGGCCCCGGACGCAATCGTCTTCGCCATGGCGAATCCGACCCCCGAGGTGATGCCGGAGGAGATCGAGGATTTCGCGGCCGTGGTTGCGACGGGCCGCTCGGACTACCCGAACCAGATCAACAACGTGCTCGCGTTCCCGGGCGTCTTCCGCGGAGCGCTCGATGCGCGGGCCCGCGAGATCACTCCCGCGATGGAGCTGGCCGCTGCGGAGGCGCTCGCCGCCGTGGTCAGGCCGGACGAGCTCGCGCCCGACTACATCATCCCGAGCGTCTTCAACCGGGAGGTGGCCCCGGCGGTCGCGAGGGCGGTCTCGGCTGCGGCAGAGCGGACGGACTCGGCGCGGAAGCGGCACGTTGTGCCGGTGCCGGATCCCGCCGCTTAGAGGAGCCCACGGATGCACGGCTCGTCGCGGAGCAGCGTGAGGCAGGCCCTTCTCGCAGGAATCGCGGCGTCGCTAACCGCGACCGCGCTCCTTGCCGTTGGGATCCTGCTTCTGGGACATTTCGGTGAGACCGAGGGCCGGATCCTCACTACAACCGCACTGCTGGCGGCATACGGGCTCTTGGCGTTGCCCGGAGGCCTTCTCGTCGACCAGTCGCGGCTGCCGCGCCTCGCGGCGGCGGCTCTGACGCTCGCGGTGGCAGGCTTTGCGGTCGCAGTGACGACGGTGTGGTGGCCGGACAGCCCAACGGAGCTCGGCAAGAGCCTCGGGACGGTCACCGCGCTCGCCGTAGCCTCCGCCCAAGCCGCTGCCCTCGCGCTCCGGCGCCGAGAGAGCGATCCAGCCTCTGTGCGGCGTCTCTACCGCGTCTCCTGTGCGCTGGCGCTCATCGTCGCCACGCTCTTCTCGGTCGCGATGTGGGCAGAGCTCGAGAGCGCGGTCTACTTCCGGCTCCTCGGCTCGCTCGCGGTGCTCGACGTTCTGGCCGTCGCCCTGCAGCCCGTCCTCGCCCTCGCCCGTCCCGCCACGCGCATCTACCAGCTGCGAATCCTGGTCGAGCCGGAGCGGGAGTTTGAGATGGTGGCAAGCGCACCCGATTTTGCCGAGGCCGTCGGGAACGCCGTCCGCGAGGTCGAGCGTGAGGGCGGCCACGTGCTCCGCGTCGGGCGCGACCCTCGGTAGTTCTCCGCGAGGGCGGGCTAGGGCTCCTCGATGTCGATCCGCGCGAGCTGAAGGCCGACCGCGTCCTCGTGCAGCGGATCGTCGGAGAACGTCAGCCTGAGGTCGGCACCCTCCGCGGCTGTGCCCGCAGCCGCCCGGTCGAAGTGCTCGCGGAAGTGCTCCTCCGTCTCGAGGTGCGAGAGCGCGCCCACCCAGACCTCGACGGAGAGGACGCTCGCGGCGCCCTCCGCACGCACGACGTCTTCGATCTGGCGCACGAGCGCCTGGAGCAGCGACTCTTCGTGCATCAGCCGACCTCGAGCTCTTGGAGCAGCCGCTTGATGGTCTCTTCGACGCCCGCGAGAGCCTCTGGAGACAGCTCCGGTCCCGCGCTGATCTGCGCCGCCTCGATGCCGTAGACGACCAGGCGCTCCGGCAGGCGACCCAGCGAGCGTGCGAGCTCCACCGACTCGCCAATGCCGAAGAGGTGCGTGGACGCAGTCGAGAGCTCCCGCGGAAGAGGCGCTTCGGCGGCGTCGACCCGATGCACCGTACCGGGCCTCGCGCCCGAGGACACGGCATCGACGACCCAGGCTTCGTCTGCCCCCGCCCAGGCCTCGACGAGCGTCACCGGCTCTCCCTCGAGCTCCAGCACGTCGACGTCTTCGGGAACGAGCTCGCGCAGCCGCCGGGCGACGGCCAGTCCCGCACCGTCATCGGACTGCCAGGAGTTGCCGACGCCGACCACGACGCGCCGCCGGGCCTCAGACCCGCTCGACATCCAGCTTCAGAAAATGCGTCGCGCACGAGATGCAGGGATCGTGGTTGCGGATCGCCTGCTCGCAGCGCAGGCCGAGTGCCTCGTCCGGAAGGTCACGGTAGCGCTCCGCCACGAGGACGAGGTCGCGTTCGATCGCCTTCTGGTTCTGCGAGGTGGGAGGCACGATCTTCGCGTCGAGAATCGTGCCCTCGTCGTCGATCTCGTACCGGTGGTAGAGGAGCCCGCGCGGCGCCTCCGTTACGCCGTAGCCGACGGCCGCACGCGGAGGCACCTCCGTCGCGGCGGCGTCCGGCGGCTCGTAGCCCTCGATCAACCGCAGCGCCTCGTCGCAGGCGTAGAGGATCTCCAGGCTGCGCACGACGATGCTCCGGAAGGGGTTGCGAACCGGCGGCACGGCACCGACCTCGGCCGCGGTCTCGCGCACGAGCGGGGAGAGGCTGTCGAACGAGAGGTTGAAGCGTGAGAGCGGCCCCACGAGGTACAGCTCTCCGTCCGCAAAGGTCGCGTGCAGCGCATTCGAGTGCTCGACGTGCTCCTCGACGATTTGCTCGTCGAAGTCGCTCGCGGCGAACTCGCGACCGCCCGACGAGACGATCCTGCCGCGGTCGATCGGATACTCGCCGTCTTCGTGGAGGGCGACCAGCTCTCCGTCCCAGCAAAGCTCGGGGAAGTCGAGGGTCGAGGTCAGGCGCACCGTCTCGAGCGCCGACTCGCGCGCGAGCACGAGCGGCTCGACGAGGGTCGCGAGCTCGGCCTTCGACGGCGCGCGGTAGAAGCCGCCGACCCGTACGTTGATCGGGTGCACCTCTCGGCCGCCGACGACGGTCATTACCTCGTTGCCGGTCTTCTTCAGCTGAAGCCCGCGTTCGACGAGCTCGCGGTGGTCCTTCGCCAGCTCGATCGCGCTCTCGTAGCCGAGGAAGTCGGGGGCGTGCAGGAGAAACACGTGGAGGGCATGGCTCTCGATCCACTCGCCGCAGTACAGGAGCCGGCGAAGGTCGCGGATGGGCCCGTCGACCTGAATGCCGCATGCCGACTCCATCGCCGCGCAGGCGCTCATCTGGTACGCGACCGGGCAGATCCCGCAGATCCTCGCCGTGATGTCGGGCGCCTCGGTGAACCCCCGGCCGCGGAGGAACGCCTCGAAGAAACGCGGTGGCTCGTAGATGCGCAGCTCGACGACTTCGGCCTGGCCGTCCTTGAGCCGCAGGCGCATGGCGCCCTCGCCCTCGACCCGGGCCAGCGCTTTCGTCTCGATCGTGCGCCGGCCGCGCCCGTTCTCAGCCATTCGCCTCGCTCTCGCGCCGAAACGGCTCCGTGGCGGCGTTCACACCGGCGAACACGCGTGCAATCTCCTTGCCGGTGGCGCCAAGGCCGCGCCAGCCGTTGGAGAGCGACTGCGTGTTCGGGCTCTCCATCGGCCCGAAGCAGCCGTAGCACCCGCGGTTGAAGGCGGGGCAGATCGCGCCACACCCCGCGTGCGTGACCGGCCCGAGGCAAGGCGTTCCGTGCGCGACCATCACGCAGACGTTTCCGCGCCGCTTGCACTCGACGCAGACGCTGTAGGCCGGCACGGCCGGCCGGCGGTCGTTGAGGAAAGCGCTGATGACCTCGAGCAGCTGCAGCTTGTTCACCGGGCACCCCTGCAGCTCGAAGTCGACCGGGACATGCGCGCTGATGGGCGTCGACGTCTCGAGCGTGGAAACGTACTCCGGCGTCGCGTACACCACTGAGAGGTAGTCCTCGACGTTCGCAAAGTTGCGGAGGGCCTGGATCCCGCCCGCCGTGGCGCAGGCGCCGATCGTAACCAGGGTCTTCGATTGCCGCCTGACGCGCCGGATGCGCTCGGCGTCCTCGGCCGTGGTGATCGAGCCTTCGACCAGCGACAGGTCGTACGGGCCGCGCACGACCGCGCTCGAGGCTTCCAGGAAGCTCGCGATCTCGACCTCTCCGGCGAGGGGGAGGAGATCGTCCTCGCAGTCGAGGAGGCTGAGCTGGCAGCCGTCGCACGAGGCGAACTTCCAGACCGCGAGCTTCTTACGGCGCGGGGCAGCCATCTCTCAGAGCTCCGGGACGGTGAGCAGGTGCTCCACCGCCGGGTAGTCGAACACTGCACCGTCACCGCAGATGTAATGCGGGCCGAACTGGCATCGGCCGCAGTGGCCGAGCGCGCACTTCATGTTGCGCTCGAGCGATACGTGCAGCCGCTCCGGGGCGATCCCGGCCTGCACCAGCGAGGAGGACGTGAAGCGCATCATGATCTCGGGGCCACAGACGAACGCAACCGTGCGCCCCGGGTCGAGACGCGCGCGTGGGATCAGCGTGGTGACGACTCCGACGGCGCCCCGCCACTGCTCATCGGCCTGGTCGACCGTCAGGAAGATCTCGATTCCTTGCGTCCGCAAGCGCTCGAGCTCCGCGGTGTAGAGCAGCTGGTCGGGCATGCGTGCGCCGTACAGGAGAACTATTCGTGTGAATGCTTCCCGGCGGGCGAGTGCGGCGTAGAGCACCGGGCGCAGGGGCGCGAGGCCGATGCCTCCGGCAACGACAACGAGATCGCCGCCTTCGGCGGCCTCGACCGGCCATGTGCTGCCGAACGGGCCCCGGACGACGAGCGACTCGCCCCTTCGGGCGGAGCAGATCGCCCGCGTCGTCGGGCCGACCGCCCGCACCGTGTGTACGAGCCGCTCCGGCCGCGCAGGGTCGCCGCTGATCGAGATCGGCACTTCACCCGCGCCGAAGGCGTAGAGCATCGTGAACTGTCCCGGCGCGAACTCGAAACCCTGCCGAGGCGGCTCGAGCTCGAGCGTCCAGGTATCCGCGGTCTCCCGCAAGCGGCGCAGCACGCGACACGCCTCGGGTGACGGGGGCGCGCGCCTCGTGGCCTGCTCAGCCGCGACCATTGCCGTAGACGTCGAGGAGCTGGAAACGCGTCGCCTGGAGTCGGCTGACCATGATCTGGGCGAAGCGCTGCATGAGCTCGTAGCCGAGATCATGGTCTTCGTCGCACTTCCCGCGGAGGCACTCGCCGTCGAAGGCGACGGCGCGCGTGCTCTCGAGCGCACGGGCATCGAAGTGCCAGCGATAGGGCGCAAAGAGCCACGACCAGCCGAGGATCTCTCCCTCGTGGACCGTCGCCAGCCGAAGCGGCCCGCGACCCGGGGCGAAGGTCTCGAGAGCGACGGCGCCGCGCCGCAGGAGATAGAAGACATCTGCCTGCTGCCCCTCGCGAAAGACGTACTCACCCTCCGCGAACTGGGCGGTCCGGCTGCAGCCGGCGATGGTCAGCAGGTCGTCCTGATGCAGCTCGGCGAAGATGGGAGCGGAGGCGACGATTTCGTCAAGCGTCTGCACGGATGGCCTCTGCCTCCTCGGTGATGTCGATCCCGACCGGACACCAGGTGATGCAGCGCCCGCACCCGACGCAGCCTGATTCACCGAACTGGTCGTGCCAGGTCCCGAGCTTGTGGGTCAGCCACTGGCGGTAGCGCGAGCGCGGCGAGACGCGCACGCCGCCGCCGTGGAGGTTCGTGAAGTCCAGGGTGAAGCAGGAGTCCCATTTCTGCCAGCGCTCGGCCTCCTCGCCGCCGAGGTCGGTGACGTCCTCCACGGTCGTGCAGAAACAGGTCGGGCAGACCATCGTGCAGTTTCCGCAGGTCAGGCACCGGTCGGCGACCTCGTCCCACCGCGGATGCTCGCGGCTCGCCGCCAGCAAGCCCGGAAGCCCTTCGGTCTCGAGCCGGCGGCCCATGCTCTCGGCGGTACGCTCGACGACCTGCTCGCCCGCTTCGATCTCGTCGGCCGACGCCTGCCTCGTCTCGAGGGTCGCGACCACCTCGCGCCCGCCCTCGGTCGCAGCCTCGACGAGGAAATGCGGCTCGCCGTCGAGCACCTCGGTCAGGGCGATGTCGTAGCCGAACGTCGCTCTCGGCCCGGTGTCCATCGAGACGCAGAAGCAGGTGCCCCCCGCGACGCCGCAGTTGACGGCGACAACGAAGATATTGCCCCGCCTGGCCTCGTACGCAGGGTTGACGAAGCGCCCCCCGAGGAAGACCCGGTCGAGCTTGGCGATCGCGTGCAGGTCGCACGAGCGAACCCCGATGAAGGCCCAGCGCTCCGCCGACTCGTCGACGGGCTCCGTGACGACCTGGATCTCGCCCGTCTTGCCGTTGCGGCGCGTCGTCAGCGTTCGGATGACGGGCGGATGGAGGTTTCGCTTCCAGGATTGGGGGCCGACGGCGTACCCGAAGAGCGCCTCGTCGTCGCGCCGCAGCAAGCGGTAGTGACCTCCGTCTTGCTCGTCCGTCCACCCCGTCGGCAGGTCGGCGGCGCCGAAGATCTCCTCGTAGACGATCGCGCCCTCTTTCACCGTAGGTCCCGCGAGCCGGTAGCCCCGCTCGCGCAATGCTTGGAGCAGGCTGTCGAGATTCCGGTGATCGAGCACGTCCACGTGTGCAGCCTACGATCCCAGGACGGTGGCGTCATCGGGGAAATACCCGGCCGGCGCTCGGAAAGTCACGGATGCCCCTGGAACTCCCGTGGCCGGCAGCGTATGGTCACTGAGCCCCATGTGCCTGGGATCGATCGAACTGCTGACCGACGTCTGGAGCGAGGGCAGCGCCCGCGTGGGCCGAACCGAAGCAGGAAGGGTCCTCTCGCTTGCGTTCGCGCCGGAGGCCGAGTCGGGCTCGTACGTGCTTGCGTACGCGAGTTGCGCAGTCGAGGTCGTCGACGCGGCTGCCGCGTCGGAGACCATCGCGCTCCGAGCCGAGGCGGAGGCGGCGGCTTCGTGAGCCGGCGAGCGACCGGGATCGCGCTCGCGTTCGCGACCGCGGCGATCAGTGGCGTCGCCGTCTTCGTCAACAGCTATGGCGTGAAGCATTTCGGCGACGCGACCGTCTACACGACGGCCAAGAACGGCGTCGCGGGACTCCTTCTGCTCGGATTTGCGCTTGCGGCCACGGCGTCGTCAACCCGGTGGCGCGACCCGGCGTGGATGCCGCGCACACCGGCGCGCTGGGCCGCGTTGCTCACCGTCGCGGTCGTCGGGGGCAGCATTCCGTTCGTCCTCTTCTTCGAAGGCCTGTCGCGCGCCTCCGCGACGCAGGCCGCCTTCATCCACAAGACGCTCGTCGTCTGGGTCGCGATCCTGGCGGTGCCGCTTCTGCGGGAGCGGCTAGGCCCGGCGCACCTGGCGGCGGTTGCGCTGCTCCTCGCCGGGCAGGCAGCTATCGTCGGCGAGGCGGGCACGGTCACGTTCGGCACGGGCGAGGCCATGATCCTCGCCGCGACCCTGCTCTGGGCGGTCGAGGTCGTGCTGGTCAAGCACCTGCTCGGCTCATTTGCCTCTCCGACCCTGGCGGCTGGACGGCTCGGGCTCGGCACGCTGCTCCTCGTCGGCTACCTCGCGCTGTCGGGCCGTCTCGGAGCCGTCGCGGGGCTCGGCTTGGAGCAATGGGGCTGGGCACTACTGACCGGGCTCCTCCTCGCCGGGTACGCCGTCACGTGGTACGCGGCCCTCTCGAGGGCTCCGGCCGTCGATGTGACCGCAGTGCTCGTGCTCGCGACGGTCGTGACGGCAGCGCTCGAGAGGGGCCTGGACGGCGTGCCGCTCGACACTGCCGGTCTCGGGTTAATCGTCGTCGGCGTTGCGCTCGTCGCAGCGCTGGCCCTGCGCCGGCCCGAGCCCGCGCACGCATGACGCCCGGCGCGCTCCTGTTCGCGCGCTACGCCTACCCGCCAAACGCGCTCGGCTATTGCGGCGCCGACGAGACGCGGACGCTCCTCGAGTACGGCGACGAGAAGGCTGCCGACGGCGGCCTCGTCCAGCTCGCGCGCACGTTTGAGGGCGCGTGGCCGTACCTCGAGCTGATCGCCGGCGCGAACGGCATCAAGGAGCCGCTCGATCCCAGGGTCGTCGAGGCGTACTGGGTCGGTAACGGGCTGCTCGAGCGGGTCGACCCACAGCATTTGGTCGCACAGCTTGACGACCGCTTTCGCAAGCGTGCCGGCAGTGAATGGAGCCGGCTCAGGGACGCGCTTCCAGCCGACACTGTCCCGCACCACAACTTCCACGTATTCGGCGTCTATCCGTTCGTCGGGCTCCTCCGGGCCGGAAGCGTCGAGGAGCCGCTCCGCGTGCTCGAGAGCTGCCGCATCGCGCCGGCGAGGGTGGACTCGGTGAGCGGGGAGCAGGCGATCGTGACTGTTAGACCACTCGCGTGGGACGGTTGGCGCCTGCACCTTGGCGAGCCCCTGGCGCGACAAGTGGCCTGGCGTCGCGGGGGCCTCGGCTTCCTCGACGAGCTGCACCCGGGCGACTGGGTTTCCGTGCACTGGGACTGGGTGTGCGACTGCCTTACGGGGCCGCAGGTATCGGCCCTGCAGCGGTACACCGCCCGGATGCTCGGGCTCGCCAACCGGGGCGCCATGCCGGCGGCGATCCGTGGCTAGGAGCTGGTACTAGGCGCCGACCAGGACGTCGCGGGGGGAGCGGCGGGGGGAGGCCGTCACGGCGGGCCCGTAACCGAGGCGGACGATCGCCTGGGCGTACCCCTTTTGTCCGAGCAGATCGGTGATGCGAGGTCGGAGCTCGTCGACTTCGACTGGCTGGTTGAGGAATGAGGCAGAGACCTCGTCTCGCGCCGCCTCGAGCAGCACAGCATCGAGGGCCAGGCCTGCCTGGATCCAGTCGCGCGCGTCGTCGCCGGTCGTCCCGACGACTGCAAGCACCGGTGCATGCTCTGCAAGCTCACGATCACGCGCGGCGGCGGATCGTCCAAGATTGAGAACCCGCACTGCCAACGGCGCCAGTGGAGACAGGAGACGAGGGACATCCAAGGCCCGGGTGGGAATTCCGTCCCGCGCGCGCGTCCCCCGGTGCAGCCAGGAGCCGAGCTCCCGGCGGAACCTGCGGTCGTGGAACTGCCGAACGTCGGCTTCCGCCACCAGCTCGGCGAGCGCGCGACGCTCGCCGGGATCAGTGACCACCGCGAGCCAGGCGCCTTCGGCCGTGGCGATCCCGACAAGGCGCGCGAGGAGCTCGTCCGGCAGGGGTCGAGGCTCGAAGGGCTGGCGGTTCGTGTGTCGCGCGGGGATCGCCCAGAAGCGGAGCTTGTCGTCGCGCCTTGGGGGCCGGGCTGGCCCCAGGCCGACGCGCGCGACGAGATCGGGGTCGTCCGGCTCGGGAAGGAGCTCGACCGCCGGCTCGTAGCCGTAGTGGCGGATCGCCGTCCGCAGGTGACAGAGCGCAGCGGCGCAGCTGAGGATGAGCTCGCGGCCCCGTGGATCGACCACGGGGAGCGCGCGCGAACGGTCGACGCGAAGCTCGAGCGTGTCTCCCGCCGGCCGGAAAAGCCACGGCTGGCTGTTGTGGCTCGACGGAGCCTGCACGGCGTACCGCAGCAGGTAGGCGAGCTTCTCGATCGGCAGGCCGTCTGCCGGGAAGTCGCGCGCCTCGGGATCGGGATCGGCCAGACGCGCTCGGGCGACGGAGTCGAGCCCGGCCTCGTGCTCGGCCATCCCGTGCTCGACGGTCTGGAGCATCGGCGCCTCGTCGTCGTACTCGAGGAGCGGGAGATAAACCTCTTCCTCCTTGCGGAAATGAGCCTCGAGCAGGGCGTGGACGCCGAACAGAAGCCGCTGGAGCGTGATCGTGTCGGCCACGTCCGCCGATTGGAGCGCCTCGGCGTACTCCCGGAGGAGCACGTGGTCGAACTCCATGACCGCGGTCGCGCGCGGGTGCCGCAGCCGCATGGCAACCCGTGGGTACAGCCAGAGCTCCTCGGCCTCGGCGTGCAGGCGCAGCCGGCCGCGGAGGAACTCCAGAACGTCCGTCAGTTCCCGGCGCCGCCCCTCGTCGGAGAGCTCAGGCACGCGAGTCGCTGCTTCGGCAATGCGCGCCAGGCCCGGCCGGAACTCGTCATGGTGCTTGCGGAGCGGCTCGGTCAGCGTGTGTTTCATCGTCCACACCATCTCGGAGCCGGGCCGGAAAGCGCATCCGCGCCGGCGCGGATCGCAGACGTCGGGTTTCCCGTAATCTCGGCGCACCAACTTCGGATTCGCCGGGAACGGGCGCGACGCATGATGTGCACATGGCCGAAGGGCTCAACGGGTTCCACCCGCGAGTTGCGATCGTCGGCTGGGAGCAGCAGACGAATCGGGAATTGGCCGACGAGCTGCGCGAGCGTCGCGTGCGGGCGGACCTCCTCTCTCCGTCTCAGGCGCTGGTCGTGCTCGAGGAGGGCGACCTCGCGATCGGGCGGCTCGACGTTCTGCCCACGCTCGACGGCGTGGAGCCCGGCCTCGACTCCCTCACCGAGCTCGAGGCCCGTGGCGTCTTCGTCCTGAACCGGGCGCAGGCCTTGCTTGCTGCCCACGACAAGTTGCGCACTGCCGAGCACCTCCAGCAAGCCGGCCTACCTCGGCCGTGGACGATTCACATCCGTAGCGCAGGCGAGCTCTTCGTGCCACCGCTGCCGGCTGTCGTCAAGCCGCGGTTCGGCAGCTGGGGCGCGTGCGTGTTCCGTTGCGAGACCGAGGAGGAGCTCGATGCGCTGTTGGTCGACCTGCAGGACACGCCCTGGTTCGCGCGGGACGGGGCACTCCTGCAGGAGTTCATCCCGAACGACGGCTATGACCTGAGAGTGATCGTGGCCGCCGGGCACGTCGTCGGCGCCGCTGGACGCGTCGCCAAGCCGGGGGAGTGGCGGACGAATGTCTCGCTCGGCGGAACCCGGCGCCGCGTGACACCAACTCCGGAGGCCTCGTCGCTCGCCGTCCGCGCAGCTCAGGCGATCGGCGCAGACTTCGTCGGCGTCGACCTGATCCCGAGTGCGGGCGGCTTCGTCGTCCTCGAGCTGAACGGCGCCGTCGAGTTCGACCATGCGTACGATCTCCCCGGCTCCGACGTCTACTGCGCTCTCATCGAAGCGCTCGCGCTTCCACGACCGGCTCCCGTCCTCGCACTCCTATGAAGGGCGCGATCGAGTTCAGCACGGAGACGGTGAACTTGCCGCTGAGCGCCCCTGTCTGGGAGCAGGTCTTTACGGTCGCGCCGCTCGTGCTCGTCGGCACCACGGAGCCGGACGGCTCCTCTGACCTAGCCCCGAAGCACATGGCGACGCCGCTCGGCTGGGGCGATCGGTACGGGTTCGTCTGCACGCCACGGCACGCGACACACGCGAATATCGAGCGAACTGGCGTCTTCACGGTCAGCTTCCCGCACGACCAGCAGGTGGTGCAGGCCGCGCTCGCGGCAACACGACGCGATGCCCAGGGCGCGAAGCCGCTGCTCGGGGCGCTTCCGACCTTCCGGGCGAGGCAGGTCGACGGAGTCCTCGTCCACGGGTGCGCTCTCTTTCTCGAATGCGAGCTCGACCAGATAGTCGCCGGCCTCGGCGACGGCGACGCCGAGCTCATCGTGGGGCGGATCGTGTCCGCCGCCGCGCGACCGGAGAGGGTCCGTGGCCCTGACGTCGATGACGCCGACCTCCTCCTGCGGGCGCCGCTCCTCGCCTACGTCAGCCCGGGCCGGTACGCAGCGGTCGGCGAGACGTTCTCTTTTCCGTTCCCGTTCGAGTTCAGCCGCTAGCGATGGCAGGCCGCCCCGGAGAAGTCCTGGCCTGGCTCTCCAGCCGCGAAGCGGACATGGAGGCTCTTCTCGAGCGCCTTGTTCGCACTGAGTC
>Ga0184625_10000157_pt1 | contig 20992 bp, 15 predicted proteins | sample PLM3_30_b1_FD_133151 | JGI IMG/M metagenome (GOLD analysis project Ga0184625, IMG submission 133151) | Groundwater sediment microbial communities from an aquifer in East River, Colorado, USA - PLM3_30_b1 | ecosystem: Environmental > Terrestrial > Soil > Riparian zone | place: USA: East River... | reverse complement strand
CGACGAGGTCGACGAACGATGGGAGCCGTCGATCTCCTTCGACCAGTACGCGCGTACCTTCGGATCGCTTCAGGAGCTGATTCGCAACGGCGATACCTACCAGGTCAACTACACGTATCGGGTCCGCACGACGCTGCACTCGGATCCCTACGCCCTCTTTCTCCAGCTCGCGTCGGCCCAGACTCCGCCATTCGGCGCCTACATCAATACCGGCGACTGGGCGATTTGCAGCGCGTCGCCCGAGCTCTTCTTTCATCGCGCCGGCGAACGCGTCGAATCCCGTCCGATGAAAGGCACGGCGGCACGCGGCCTGTGGTTCGAACAGGACCTCGAGAACGCCAGACGCCTGCGCGAGTCCGAGAAGGAGCAATCCGAGAACATCATGATCGTTGACATGGTGCGCAACGACCTCGGGAGAGTCGCGCGTCCCGGGAGCGTGCGCGTGACAAATCTGTTCGAGGTCGAGCGCTACCCGACTGTCCTCCAGTTGACGTCGACCGTTGTCGCCGACACGCCCGCCTCGCTCGTCGGCGTGATGCGGGCGCTGTTTCCGGCGGCGTCCATCACCGGCGCTCCGAAAGCGCGGACGATGGAGATCATTGCCGAGGTCGAGTGCTCGCCCAGGCGGATCTACACCGGCACGATTGGCTTCATCGAGCCAGGCGGCCGGAGTCAATTCAGCGTGGCGATCCGCACGGTTCTGGTGAACCTGGCTACTCGAAGGGCGGAGTACGGAATCGGCGGCGGCATCGTCGCGGATTCTCATCTCGCCGACGAGTGGAACGAGAGCCAGATCAAAGCGCGTGCGCTCACCTCGCGTCAGCCGGCGTTCGACCTGCTGGAGACACTGGTATGGCTGCCCGAGGCAGGGTATGTGCTGATAGGCCGCCATATGAAGCGCCTCATGCAGTCGGCAGATTATTTCGGTTTTCATGTGGACGTGCTCGACGTTCGCGATCGGCTCGAGCAGCACGCGCGCGAGTTGCCGCGAATGCCCCATCGCATTCGGATGACCGTGCCGCGGAGCGGGCAGGTGACGATCTCGTCGAAGCCCCACGACATCGCCGCGGGATTTGGTGAGATCGCGATAGCCGCCTCGCCCATCGATCCTGGAAATCCGTTCCTCTATCACAAGACGACGAACCGCGCCGTGTACGAACAGGCCGTGGCCGCACGTCCGGGATTTGACGACGTCCTGCTCTATAACGACAAGGGCGAGGTCACGGAGTCGACGATCGCCAATCTCGTGGTCGAGCGTGGAGGCGTGCTGCTGACGCCACCGGTTTCATGCGGCCTGCTGCCGGGAACCTTGCGCGGCCACCTGTTGGGCGAAGGGAAGATTCGCGAAGAAGTGCTGACCCTCCAGGATGTGGCGGAGGCTTCGGCCTGTTATCTAGTCAATTCGGTGCGCGGATTCCACCCGGTTTCGGTCGCTTACAAATCCGTCAGTTCGTGTCCCACCGCATGAACCGGGCAGCTCCGAGATCGCAGATTTAGGCCGGAAATTACCGATCGGCAGCGGGCACGATATCCGCTTTGCGCAGCCGTGTGGACGTGTCCGCCGCCAAGTCAACCGCCCCTTCCGACGACTTCGTCTTCAGGGATGGACTCGGCGACCGCTTCCTGGTTCGTGACGCCCACGGACGCCCCGCGCATGAGTGTCTGATGATTCGGCCGGAGCTGTTCTCCGTCCCGACATTCGAGTTCGCGCTCAACGAGCGCCTGTGGGTGCTCGAAAAATTCGACCATCCGGCATTCCTAACCGTCCGCAACCTCACCCGAGTTCCGGGGCGGCTGGCTACCGTCAGTCTCGTTTACGATCTCACCGGCGGCATTCGCTTGTCTGATGTGCTGGCGCGTGCCTCGGCCGGCGGGCAGCCGATCACCGCGGGTGCAGCCGTCTTCGTCTTGAAAGAGACGCTCGATGCGCTCGCCGAGCTCCATCGCCTGAGCGGCGACCTTGCCCATGGGGCGGTCGCACCCGAGCGCATTGTGCTCGCGGACGGCAAGGTGCGCATCACGGACTACGTCCTCGGTCCCGCCATCGAGCAGCTGCGCTTCACAACTGAACGGTACTGGAAAGAGTTGCGCGTGGCTGTCCCACCGGCCGCCGGCGGCGCTCGTCTGGATGCGCGGGTTGATGTGGCGCAGGCCGCGCTGATTGGCATCGCGATGCTTGCCGGACGGCCGCTGCGCGACACTGAGCAACTGGGCGAACTTGGTGACGTGCTGATGAGCATCTCTGTGCCACAGCCGATTCGGAGCTGGCTGCTTCGCGCGTTGCACATGGATCCGAGGCGCCTCTTTGCTCACGCGGGAGAGGCATCGCAGGCGCTCACCGACGCGATGAACGAGGCGAACGTGCGGCCGTCTCCGCGCGATCTCGATCTGCAGCAATCGCGGCCCTCGAAGACGGCGTCGCCGAAGCCACCGGTGCACAAGCCTGCGGCGGCCGCAGCTATGCCCGCCGCGCCGGCCGTGAAACCGGCGCCTCAGGCGCGCGCGCTGAAGCAGGATGCGTGGCAGGCACACGATGTCGATCCGCACGCCTACACCATGCATGGCGCGACGATCGCAAAGGACCGCAAGCCGATGAATGGCGGCTTGAAGAGGTTTTTCCTTGTAGCGGCGGTCATCGGCCTCATGACCGGTGCGTTCAGTGCCGCGCAGTTCATCCCCGCACCGGACTGGCTGTTCGGCAACACCGGCACGCTCGTGATCGAATCGAGTCCGGACGGCGTCAAAGTGTTTGTCAACGGGACGCCCCAGGGTGTCACGCCGCTGACGCTCAAGGTTGAAACCGGCATCCACGAAGTCGAGCTGCAAGGACCGGGTAAGCCCAGAATCTTCAAGGTGCACGTCACGCGCGGCGATCGTGTCGCGCAGTACATCGAGTTCCTCAACCACCGATAATCGCCTATCTCATATAATTGAAGGTTCGCGATGGCTGTCATCCGACCCTTCCGTGCTGTTCGCCCCGATCCGGCTGTCGCGCCTCGCGTCGCCGCCGTTCCCTACGACGTGGTCGACACCGACGAAGCGCGAGCCCTCGCAGGCGGCAACCCCTTGAGCTTTCTGCACGTCTCGCGCGCCGAGATCGATCTGCCATCCGGCACGGATCCCCATGACGACATCGTCTATCGCACGGCTGCTGAGCGATACCGCGCGCTGAAGCGCGATGCGCCTTTCATGCAGGAGGCCGCGCCGGCCTTGTATCTCTACCATCTGGACTCCGACGGCCACGGCCAGACTGGGCTTGCGGCGTGCTATTCGCTCGCGGACTACGACAGCGACGCGATCAAGAAGCACGAACGCACGCGCAAGGACAAGGAAGACGATCGGACCCGGCATATTGTCGAGCTCCGCGCTCAGACGGGTCCGGTATTTCTGGCATATCGCCCGGTCCCGCGCATCGACGAGCTGGCGCGGCGCGTGCGGACCAACCGCGAGCCACTCGTCGACGTCACCGCCCTGGACGGCGTGCGGCACGCGATCTGGCGCGTTGATTCAGACCTGGCGCCGCAATTCGTCGAGGCGTTCGCGTCCGTCGAGGTGTTGTACATCGCCGACGGACACCATCGTGCCGCCAGCGCCGCTCGCGCGCGCGACGCCGTCGGCGATTCAGACGAGGCGCATTTCTTTCTCGCCGTGGCATTTCCGTCGGATCAGCTGAGGATTCTTCCCTACAACCGTGTCGTCCGCGACCTGAACGGGATGACGCCGGAGCATTTTCTCGGCGAGGTCGCGCGCACGTTCGCCATGAAATCGGGCCCTCCGGCTCCGGCAGAGAAGGGCGAGGTGTCGATGTATGTGGCGGGCGCGTGGTACACGGTCGACCTGGAAAGTGCTGGCGTCCAATCCACGACCGTGATCGATAGCCTCGATGGCAATGTGCTGCAGGAGCGGCTGCTGCGGCCGATTCTCGGCATTCAGGATGTGCGCACCGACACGCGGATCGGGTTCGTCGGCGGCGCCAAGGGCACACACACGCTCGAGCAGATGGTCGACAGCGGCAGGATGGCTGTAGCGTTTTCGATGTATCCGGTCAGCCTGGTCGAGCTGATGGATGTCTCGGATGCGGGCCAGATCATGCCGCCGAAATCGACGTGGTTCGAGCCCAAACTTCGCGATGGGTTGCTGATTCATGAAATCTGAGCGCATCTACAATTTTTCAGCCGGTCCGGCGGTGCTGCCTCTGCCGGTTCTCGAGCAGGCCCAGCGCGACCTCGTGTCGCTTCCGGACGTGGGCATGTCGATCCTGGAAGTCAGTCATCGCTCGAAGGTGTTCGAAGGCGTGCTCGCGCGCGCCGAGGCCGACATCAGAGAGCTCGCCGGCGTGCCTGCAAACTATCGGGTGCTGTTTCTGCAAGGTGGCGCCAGCCTGCAATTCACGATGGTGCCAATGAATCTGCTGCAGGAGCACATGACGGCCGACTATCTCGTCACCGGCGCGTGGTCGTCCAAGGCCGTTGACGAAGCCAGGAAGGTCGGCAACGTGCACGTCGCCGCGACGACCAAGGCGGAACAGTTCACGCGCATTCCTCGAGCCGAGGAGATCGTGCTGACCGCCGGAGCGGCATACGTGCACATGACGTCGAACAACACCATCTACGGAACGGAATGGAAGGCGCTGCCGGACGTCGGCGACATTCCGCTCGTCAGCGATACCTCGTCCGACATGTTCAGCCGTCCGATCGACGTCGGACGGCACGCGCTGATCTACGCGGGCGCGCAGAAGAACATGGGGCCTGCGGGCGTGACGGTCGTGATCATCCGCGAGGATCTCCTGGCGCGGTCGGCGGCGTCGCTCCCCGTGATGCTCAGCTACGCGGTTCACGCCGAGAACGGGTCGATGTTCAACACGCCTCCGGTGTTCGCGATCTACGTGCTCGGGCTGGTCACGCGGTGGCTGATTGGCCAGGGCGGTCTCGGCGCCATTGCGGCAGTGAACGAGCGCAAGGCCGGCAAGCTCTACGCCGAGATCGATCGGACGGGCTTTTATCGCGGAACGGCGCAGAAGGACAGCCGTTCGTTGATGAACGTCACCTTCAGGCTTGCGAGCGAAGAACTGGAGAAGCAGTTCGTCAAGGATGCCGAAAAGGCCGGCCTCGATGGACTGAAAGGCCACCGATCCGTCGGCGGGATGCGCGCATCCATCTACAACGCATTTCCGGAAGCGGGCGTCGACGCGCTGACGGGTTTCATGCAGGAGTTCGAACGGCGTCACGGATGATGTGGTAGGCTGTCGCGTGCTCCGGCAGCTCGCCTGGTGCCTGCTCGCATCTGCTTTCGTCACGCAGGTCGCCGTCTTCAGCACCACCATCTTTCTTCATCGCTGCGCCACGCATAAGGCGCTCGAGCTGCATCCGGCGGTGGCCCTGATCTTTCGCGTGTGTCTGTGGATTACCACCGGCTTGTGCACGCGCGAATGGGTCGCGGTGCACCGCAAGCATCACGCCTTTACGGAAATCGAAGGGGATCCGCACAGCCCGCACCTGAGCGGCTTCTGGTCCGTGCAGCTCGGTAACGTCTTCCACTATCTGAAGGAGGCGAAGAATCCCGAGACGCTCGAGCGCTACGCCAAGGACATCGAGGAGGATGTGTTCGATCGCGCGGCGTTCCGGTTTGGCTTCGCGGGACCTCTGCTCGGCATCGTCGGGCTCTGCTACCTGTTAGGCGTGTGGTGGGGTCTGCTCGCCGCGGGCATTCATCTGTTCATGTACGTGTTCGTCCTGTCGTCGTCCATCAACGGGCTGTGCCACTACATCGGATACAGAAATTTCGACAATACGGCGACGAACATCAGGTGGGTGGCGCTGTTGACGGGCGGCGAGGGGCTTCACAACAACCACCATGGACATCCACGCAGTCCGAAGTTCAGCTTCAGGCCGAGCGAGATCGATCCGTCGTGGCCGATCATCAGGCTGCTGATCGCGCTCCGGCTCGCGCATCCCTACAAGACGATTCACGAAATCTACGATTGAGTGATTGGTGAGTGGGCGATAGGAATATCACCCACTACGATCGCTCAACCCCCGATCGCTCCACCGCCATATGGATTCCGCCTCCGTCTGCGGCGCCGTCTGCGCCGCCGCGGCACGTCGAGCGGGGGAAGCGCGTCACCGGCGCCTTCGGGATCTTGTGTAGGCGCTTCCGCCTGCAGCGCACGCCAGGATTCGACGAGCGCCGGGGCATTGCCGTGAAGCTCGAGCCACATCAGTGCCGCTGGAAACGCGGTGCGGTGCATGACGCCGCGCTTGTGCCGCGGCGAGGCGTTCGGATCGCGCAGATGCCGTTGCACCATCAGGATCTGTCGAAGGAACTCGACGTCGCGGCGGGCGAGAGGCAGCGTGCCGAACCGCGCTCCGAGCTCTTTCGTACGGCCGTGATGTTGATCGAGGAGCCCGAGCGGAATCAGAAGCGATCCGAGAAGAATCGCGTTCGCCAGCGATTCAGGATTGCGCTTGAACGCGCGCCGATAGTGATCGATCGCTCTGAGTGACTGCCAGAATCCCTCGGTGATGCGGCCCGGAACTTCCGGAGCGAGCGCGGCAAGCAGCCCGGTGTCGACCAGCATGCGAAAGGTTTTTTCAGCGGCGCCCGCGCGCAGCACCTTGTAGATCTCCTCCGAGAGGCGCGGCGGCGCGCTGCGCGCGAGCTCGCCATGATAGCGCTCGATTGCGCTGAGGACCGGCGCGTCAATCCTGAAATCGAGCCGGGCCGCCAACGCGACCGCGCGCAGCATGCGGACGGGATCCTCCTGAAAACGCTCCTCGGGCACGCCGATACAGCGGATGAGCCCGGCCCGGATGTCGTCCAGGCCGGCGACGTAGTCGATGATCGATCGCGTCTCGATATCGTAGAAGAGCGCGTTCAGCGTGAAGTCGCGCCGGAACGCGTCTTCCTCCGGTGTGCCGAAGGTGTTGTCGTGATGAATCAGCAGATCGCCATCGTCGACGATAGCGCTCGCGGGTTCGGCGACGGGCGCCACGGGCGCCGGTTCTTCTTCTGTGCCGGCTGGAATCTGGCGGCGGAAGGTCGCGACCTCGATGACCTTCGTACCGAACTTCACGTGAGCGAGACGAAAGCGGCGTCCGATGATCCAGCAGTTGCGGAACAGGCGCTTGACCTGATACGGGTGTGCCGAGGTGCCGATGTCGAAATCTTTTGGCGTGCGGCCGAGCAGCAGATCGCGGACGCTGCCGCCAACAAGATAGGCGATATGGTCGAACTGCCGCAGCCGGTACAAAACCTTGAGCGCGTCTGCGTCGATCTGCTGGCGTGAAATGGGGTGGTCGCTGCGCGGGATGACGACGGGCTCGGGCATCTAAGTGAATTCTAATAGGGCGGAGGGCAGAGATCAGAGGGCATTCGGGTCACGACTTTGCCTCCCGCCAGTTGGGGCCGATGCCCACGTCGACGGTCAGCGGCACCTTGAGCGTGGTGGCGCCCTGCATGGCGTCCCGTACCTGCTCCGCCACCTCCTCCGCAGAGTCCTCTGGACTCTCGATGAGCAGCTCATCGTGAACCGTCAGAATCATTCTGGCCCGGTCGCGCGAGAGCGCATCGTAGACGCGCAGCATGGCTTTCTTGAGGATATCGGCGGCACTGCCCTGAATCGGAAAATTCACCGTCATCCGCTCGGCCCCCTGCCGTATCTGGCCGTTGCGGCTGTTCAGTTCGGGCACCATGCGGCGGCGGCCGAACATGGTTTCGACGAATCCTTTCGTGCGCGCCTGAGCGATCGTCGCGTCGATGAACGTGCGTACTCGCGGAAACCCGCCGAAGTACGCGTCGATGAACTCCTGAGCCACAGTGGGAGTCACGCCGATGTCTCGCGCCAGCGTGAAAGCGGTCTTTCCATATAACAGCGCGTAATTGATGATCTTTGCCCGCCTGCGCAGCTCGTGCTTGTCGAGCCCGCTGTTCGGGCCAAACACTTTCAGCGCAGTGCGGTCGTGGATGTCTTCCCCTCTGCGGAAGGACTCGATCAGGGTGTCTTCCGCCGCCATGTGCGCGAGCACACGCAGCTCGATCTGCGAGTAGTCGGCAGAGATCAGCACAAAGCCGGGCTCGGCGATGAACGCGCGACGAATTTCGCGCCCCAGGTCGGTGCGGATCGGGATGTTCTGAAGGTTGGGGTCACTACTGCTGAGGCGCCCGGTTGCGGCGACGGCCTGATTGAACGAGGTGTGAACCCGCGCGGTTCGCGAATGCACGAGCTGCGGCAGCGCGTCGATATAGGTGCCCTTCAGCTTCATCAGGGCGCGCCACTCGAGTATCAGCTTCGGCAGCTCATGCGTCAGCGCGAGATCCTCGAGCACGTCGACAGCGGTTGACGCCACCTTTGTCTTACCCGTCCGCTTGGCCGTCGGAAGCTGGAGCTTGTCGAACAGAATCACCGAGAGCTGTTTCGGCGAATTGATGTTGAACTCTTCGCCGGCGAGCTCGAAGATTTTTCGGCTGCGCGACGCGAGCTCGGCGTCGATGCGGGTGGATTGCCCGGCGAGCGCCGGCAGGTCGATGCGCACGCCGTGGCTTTCGATATCGGCCAGCACCGGGACGAGCGGGAGCTCCAGGTCGCGAAACAGCCCCTCCATCCCCTCGTCGCGAAGTCGAGCGCCGAGCTTGTCCGCGAGCTGCCACGCCAGATCGGCTCGCTCTCCCGCGAAATTCAGCAGCGCGGCGGCGGGCAAATGGGGCAGGGGAATCGCTTTCTGCCCCGTGCCGCAGATGTCCTCCTGGGTCAGTGCCTTATAGCCCAGATGCTCGAGCGCGATCTCCTCGATCGTGTGGCTCGACCTGGTCGCGTCCAGCACGTAGCTCGCCAGCATCGTGTCGAACTCGAGCCCTTTCAGCCCGATGTCCCGGTGCGCGAGCATCATCAGATCGAACTTCAGGTCGTGGCCGATCTTTGCGATCGACGCGTTCTCGAGCAGTGGCTTCAGAGCCGACAGTGCGGCATTCGGATTTAGGGCCGAGGGCTCGTCAAGTGCCGTATGCCCAATCGGCAGGTATCTGGCTCGTCTCGCCCGCGTCGAGAACGCGATGCCGATCAGCGCGGCCCGCATCCCGCCGGGACAATCACCAATCACGCTCAGGGCGAAACGGCCGGCGCTCTCGAGCTCGGAAATCAGATCCCTGAGGCCGTCCTCGGTCGATATCACCACGTAGTCGCTGTCGACGGTGTCAGCGGTGGGAGCGAATTCGGTCACGAGCGAGCGGAAGCCCAGCGTCGAGAACAGCTCGAAGCATTTCTGACGGTCGGGTCCCTGGTAATCGAAACACGACATCGCGACGTCCGGCAGCGGCACATCAGTGCGGATGCGGAGCAGGACGCGGCTTTCACGCGCCGAGTCGGCATGCGTCGTCAGCAGCTCGCGCTTTTTCCCGCTGAGGCTCGGAGCATTCGCCAGCAGCGCATCGAGCGACCCGTGTGTCGAGATCAGCTCACGTGCGCCCTTCTCACCGATGCCAGGAACGCCTTTGATGTTGTCGATGGAATCGCCCATCAGCGCGAGAACGTCCACCACCTGTTCAGGTGAGACGCCGAATTTGGTTTTGACTCCTTCAGCGTCGTACCACGCGCCCTCGTCGCGCGGGTTGAACACGCGGACGTTCGAGGCGTCGTCTACCAGTTGAAAGAAGTCCTTGTCGCCCGTGACGATGGCGACCGGCCGGCCATCCGCCACGGCGCGCATGGCCAGCGTGCCGATGACGTCGTCGGCCTCGAAACCGGCGAAGGTCAGCACCTGGACACCGAGCGCTTCGCACGCCTGATGCACGTATCCGATCTGTTCCGCGAGGTCGGACGGCATCGGCGCGCGGTTGGCCTTGTAGTCGTCGCGCAGCTCCGATCGAAACGTCGGGCCCCGCAGATCGAACGCCGCGGCGATGCATTGAGGATTGTGATCGGCGATGAGCTTCCGCAGCATCGTCACGAATCCGTACACAGCATTGGTCGATCGGCCATCAGGACCCGTCAGGCCGCGGATCGCGTGGTAAGCGCGATACATCTGATTGCTGCCGTCGATGAGAAACAAGGTGGGTTTCGACAAGGAGTCCGAAGCTATCTAAGTGAGTATATCATTTGGGGTTATGGCTTTCGGGAAGCGCGCTGGCGTCGCGCTGGCCGTTCTGATGCTCGCCTCGTGTCAGACGCTCGGCCTGGTCAAGCAATATGAATACGATGAGCGCATCGACCTGTCGCTGGACGGATCCGCCGTCGTGGATATCAGCGCCTCGATACCAGCTCTGGTAGCGCTGCGTGGCGCCACGTTGAGCGTCGACCCGGAAGCACGATTCGATCGGAGGGAATTCGCCGGCCTGTATGCGGGACCGGGTGTCGTGGTCCGGGAGGTCAGCGCCTTCCGCCGTCACAGCCGTCGATTCGTCCATGTGCGGCTCGACGTCAACAACATCGCCCAGCTGCCGCAGCTCGTGCCGCTTTCATGGTCGCGCTATCGTCTCGATCGGCTGGAGAACGAGTTTCGGTTCGTACAAGAGGTCGGCCGCGCTGCCCGGCTGGACGTGGGCGACGTGGGTTGGACCGGCAACGAGCTCGTGGCCTTCCGGGTTCATCTTCCCAGCCGGATTCACTTCCACAACTCGCCGATTGGGATCGAGCGGGGCAACATCCTCGTCTGGGAACAGAGTCTGCGCGATCGGATGTCTGGGGCGCCTCTCCGAATGGAGGTACGCATCGAGACCGAGTCGATTCTCTACCGCACGCTTTGGCTGTTCGGTGGAACGTTCATCGCGGCCATGCTGGCGCTGGCCGCCATCGTGTGGTGGGTCAGTCGGAAGGGAAGGAGCGTGGTGCCTGCATGAACGACTACGCATTCGGCGCGAAGCCCGCTGTCCTGCGCTGCAGCCGATGCGGCACTTTCGTCGACTGGGCCGAAGCGCGCGCTCAGGTCGTGTGCGAGTGCCGTCCACGGCTGGAGCTGCCGCCGGTGCTCGTGCGCGAAGCGGCCGACGCAGAGCGACAGGCCGCCATCGAATTATTTCGCCGTGATTTCGGCCCCAGTGGGATCGTTGCGTTCGGTGAAGTCATGGATCTCGATGCGACGCCGACCATCGTCGCCGAAATGAATGCGGAAATTGCCGGCGCGCTTGCTTACCGCCTGGTCGATGCCGGCCTGCACATCGTCGCGCTGGCGACCGACCCGATGTGGCAGCGGTCGGGCGTGGGCGGCTATCTTGTCGCCGAAGCCGAGTTGCTGGCGCGGCGGCTCGGTATCCCCCGCGTGATCGTGTCGATGACCAACGATAACCTGCCGTCGTTGTATTTCTACCAGCGGCGTGGCTATGTCGTCTCCGAGTGGATCCCGAACGGCGCCGCGAAACTGTCTGCAAGCGCCAGCAGGGTCGGCTTTGGCGGAATCCCCATCCGCGATGAAGTCAGGCTCGAAAAGACGCTGGAAATGTAAACCGGCCGGCGACGGCTCTATTTCGGCGCCATGCGGATCGCGCCGTCGAGCCGGATCACTTCGCCGTTGAGCATTTCATTGTCGATGATGTGCTTGACGAGCTCCGCGTACTCCGATGGCTTGCCAAGGCGGGATGGGAACGGCACCTGCAGTGCGAGGCTGTCGCGTGCCGCCTGGGGCAGGCTGGCCATCAGCGGAGTGTCGAAGATCCCCGGCGCGATCGTCATCACGCGAATGCCGTATCGCGCAAGTTCGCGGGCAACCGGCAATGTCATCGCCACGATCCCGCCTTTGGATGCGGAGTAGGCCGCCTGGCCGATCTGACCATCGAATGCCGAAACCGATGCCGTGTTGACGATGACGCCGCGCTCGCCGCTCGCAGTGGGTTCTGCGGTACTCATCATCGCCGATGCGAGTCGGATTACGTTGAATGTGCCGGTCAGATTGACCTGGACGATCCGTGAGAACGCGTCCAGCGCGTGGGGGCCATTCCTGCCGAGCACCTTCTCCGCGAGCACGATCCCGGCGGCATTGACGACGCCGCGCAGCGTGCCGAGCTCCGCGGCACTGTCGAGCCCTCTGCGCACACTCAACTCGTCGGTCACGTCCACGCGGACGAAGCGCGCGCTCGCGCCAAGCTCGGACTGAAGCTTCGCGCCGCCCGATTCGTTGACGTCGGCGATGACCACCCGTGCCCCGGCCCCGACGAGCATGCGCGCGGTCGCTTCGCCCAGCCCGGAAGCGCCGCCCGTGACGAGGAACACGCTGTTCTGGAGCTGCAAGGTTATCGGCTGACGGTCGTCTGAGCCTTCTCTGCGGCGTCGATCGCACGCCTGACGGCGTCGTAATCGGCTGGCAGATCCACTGGCTTGTTGGCGAGCCGTGACGACATGCCCGCCAGGGTTTTCGAATGGTAGGCCACCTTGAAGTCGGTGAACTTCAGCCCATTGGCGGTCGAGATGACGACCGTGCGATCGTGCGGTTTGATGCGCCCCTGCTCGCGAAGCTTGATAAGCGCCGCAAGCGCGACGCCCGTATGCGGGCAGTTGAACATACCGGTGCGATCGGCTCGAGCGGACGCATCGGCAAGTTCGGATTCAGTCGCCTGCTCGACGATGCCGTTGTATTTCTCGAGCGCACGGATCGCTTTCTTGACGGATACCGGGTTGCCGATCTGAATCGCCGACGCGAGCGTCGGCTTCGCCGTGACCGGATGGAAGTTCCAGTTGTCTTTGTACGCGAGGTAGAGAGGATTGGCCGCGGCCGCCTGCGCGACGATAATCCGCGGGCGCTTCGTGATCAGGCCGAGCGACTCCAGCATATCGAAGCCGGCGCCGAGCGCACTGACGTTACCGAGATTTCCCCCGGGAATGATGATGACGTCGGGAACCGACCAATCGAACTGCTGGACGATCTCGACGCCGACGGTCTTCTGTCCTTCCAGACGGAGGCTGTTCATCGAGTTCGCGAGGTAGACGCCCTCTTCGACCGACAGCCGCTGCACGATCGCCATGCAGCCATCGAAGTCGGTGTCGAGCGACAGTACGAGCGCTCCGTTCGCGAGCGGCTGCACCAGCTGGGCTGTCGAGACTTTGCCGCGCGGAAGAATGACGATGGCCGGGATTTCAGCGGCGGCCGCGTACGCGGCGAGTGATGCTGAGGTATCGCCTGTCGAGGCGCATGCGACCGCTCGCACCGGTTTGTGGTCGGTGATCATCTGCCGGACGATCGAGACCAGCACCGTCATGCCGAGATCCTTGAAGGATCCGGTATGCGACTGGCCGCACATCTTGATCCAGAGCTCGTCCATGCCGAGCTCCCGCCCGAAGCGCTCGGCCCACATCAGGTTCGTGCCGCCTTCGTCCATCGACACGATGTTCTCGTTGCGGATCCCGGGGCAGACCCATTCCTTCTTACCCCACACAGCGGATCCGTACGGCCACTCCGTGCGCTTGTAGCGTCCGTCGAACAGGATCTTCCATTCCTGAGCGGTGCGCCCTCGTAGCGCCGCAAGATCGTGCGAGACCTCCAGGAGATCGCCGCATTTCGGACAGCGGTAGAGCGGTTGCTCGAGTTCGTATTCGCCGTCGCAGCCGGCGATGCACTTGAAAACGGCTCGGTATTCCATGGGGCGGTCCTACATATAGTAACGTAGTCGGTCCGGCTCGGGCCGAAACCACAGATCATGCGCAAGCCAGTTGTCCTGATTACCGGCGCCAACGGGGAAATCGGCCACGCCCTGGTGGCAAATCTGGTAGAGCAGCGTCGTCAGGGCGTGGTCTCGCTCGACGTCAACGCCCTGGACCCGCACGTCGCGCGCCTCGTGCATCGCGAGTTCACCGGCTCGATTCTCGACGTCAATCTCCTGGAGCGCATTCTGTCGGAGTTCGAAGTCGACCTGATTTTTCATCTCGCGGCGCTGTTGTCCACCCGATCGGAGTTCACGCCGATGGCGGCACATCACGTGAACGTCGAGGGGACGCTGAATCTGCTCGAGTTTGCCGCGCACGAAACCGAATCGCACGGCCGCCCTGTCGTGTTTGTCTATCCGTCTTCGATCGCGGCATACGGCCTGCCTGACCTCCAGACCCGCAGGAAGGCCGGGCGCGTTCGCGAGGACGACTGGAACAAGCCGATCACCATGTACGGTTGTAACAAGCTGTACTGCGAGCACCTCGGCCGCTATTACTCGAACCATTACAAGCAACTGTTAGAGGCGAAGGCGCCCAAGGTGGACTTTCGCTGCCTGCGGTTCCCCGGCTTGATTTCGGCGGTCACGCTGCCCTCGGGCGGGACGTCGGACTACGCATCTGAGATGATCCACGCCGCTGCCCGAGGCGAGCCGTACGCGTCGTTCGTGCGGCCCGATACGCGGATTCCATTCATGGCGATGCCGGACGCGATCGACGCGCTTCTCAACCTTTCGATCGCGCAGCCGAATCGCCTGACGGCAACCGCGTATAACGTGCGTGCGTTCAATCCGTCCGCCGATGAAATTCGCGCATCGGCGCTGCGCGCCTTTCCAGACGCCCGCATCACGTACAAAGTCGATGCGAAGCGCCAGTCCATCGTCGATTCGTGGCCGGAGGACGTCGACGACACATCGGCGCGCCGCGATTGGGATTTTGCGCCGGCATACGATTTCGATCGCGCGTTTCACGAATACCTGATCCCTACGATCCGTGCGACATACAAATAGGGGTCAGACCCTCTTTTTTCGATTTACGTAAATGATTGCCATTATCATCGCCAAACCGGGCGGCCCGGATGTGCTCCAGCCGATGAACGTGCCGATGCCGCAGCCAGGGCCTCATGAGGTGGTGATCCGTGTGGCCGCCGCCGGCGTGAACCGGCCCGACCTGATGCAGCGTGAAGGCAAGTACCCGCCTCCGCCTGGTGCCAGTGACATTCCCGGGCTCGAAGTTTCCGGCACCGTCAGCGCTTGCGGCACGGACGTGACGCGCTGGCGTGAAGGGGACACAGTGTGCGCGCTCGTGTCAGGCGGCGGTTACGCGGAGTACTGCGTTGCGCCGACCGTGCAGTGCCTTCCGATCCCCTCAACGGTCGATCTGGTGTCTGCCGGGGCGATGCCAGAGACGTTTTTTACCGTATGGACGAATGTCTTCGAGCGCGGACGGCTTCGCAGCGGCGAATCGTTTCTCGTACACGGGGGCGCCAGCGGCATCGGCACGACGGCGATTCAGATGGCGCGGGCGTTCGGTGCACGGGTGTTCGCGACGGCTGGCACCGATGACAAGTGCGCGGCGTGCGAGCGCCTGGGAGCCGCACGCGCGATCAACTACAAGACGGAGGATTTCTCGTCGGTGTTGATGGCGTTGACCGGCAAGAACGGTATCGACGTGATCCTCGACATGGTGGGTGCGCCGTATTTCAGCCGAAACGTGGATTTACTGGCCCTCGAAGGACGACTGGTGCAGATTGCGGTGCTGCACGGCGCCAAAGCAGAGTTCAACCTCGTGCGTCTTCTGCGCCAGCGGATCACCATCACCGGGTCGACGCTGCGTTCGAGAACGGTGGAAGAGAAGGGCGCGATTGCGGCGGCGGTGGAACATGCCGTGTGGCCGCTGGTCGAGTTGAAGACGATCCGTCCGGTCGTCCACGCTACGTTTCCGCTCACGCAGGCTGCCGAAGCCCATCGGCTGATGGAGTCCGGCAGCCACATCGGAAAAATCCTGCTTACGGTTTAGGCGCGTAGCTTCTCGAATAGCCGTTCCGGGTATTGGTCACGGTAAACGAACCGTCGGTGCGCGCCGTCACCTTGATGTAATGCGCAGGCGTGTGTGCGGCCATGCCGCCGGGTCCCGCAGGCGGCGTCGCGGCGCCACCGACCACCGCGGCGAGCTGGTCGGCCCCGTCGATGTTCGCAATCATCACACCAGGCGCGTTGTGCTCCACGCCGCCGGCGTACGACCAATGCAGCTGCCACACGTCCTCGAGGCCGGGTGAGGTCTCGAGTGTCTCGAACGTCTGCACCGCGCCGCCCTTTCGGGTGCCGTTGTTCATGATCGCCACGCGCGGCTGAATGGCGTGGACGAACGCCGGCGAACCAGACTGATCCAGGCCGTGATGGTTGGTCAAGTACAGATCGACCGTGCCGATCAGGTTGTTCGGGCACATCAGCATGAACTCGCGGCTCCACGTCAGATCGCCGAGGTCGATCGTCCGGAAACGCCCGTAGCTCATCACAAAGCCGGCAGACTGATGGTTGTCCGGATCGACTTTGCTTTCGTCACGCGGTTTGTGCGCGGCGCACCGCGGATTCGGCCGTCCGGCTCCAGTCGCTTTCGCGATCGGCGCTTTCATCGGCACGCTGTCGCTCATCACCGCAATGGTGTCGGTGCCGGCGAACGCGAGCTTGTCGCCCGGCTTGACGATCGTTCGCGGAATCGACTTGTAGAAGTCGGCATACGCCGCCTGGAATTTGATGATGTTCGGACGGTCGCCTTCGATCGACGGCCCGTGATCGTAAAGATGCTTGATCGGGACCTGCTTGGCGATATCGATCAGGCTGCCATAGTGATCGCCGTGGTAGTGCGTCAGCCAGAAGTGATCGATCTGTTTCACGCCCGCGACCTTCAGCACCTCGAGAATTCGATTCAAATCGCGCTCGCCGGCGTTGCCGGCGTCCACGAGCAGCGTCTCGCCGGCGGGCGACAGGAACAGCGTGGCCTGCCCGCCCTCCGTGTCGATGTAATAGATATCGAGGGTTTTGCCGGCCTGTGCCCGCACGGCGGGCGCCATCGGCAGCGCGCACACCGCTAACGCAATCAACAAAGACAATGCTCTGCGCATGAAAGACTCCTTCAGGTCCGGCTTCGGAGGTCCGGCTGAAGCCGGACACTACCGCTACCGCTACTCGTTTCGGGATTGCGATTCTAGGCCATAAGCGGCCTCGACGCGACGGGATAATCGAAGATAAGCGAACCACGCCGCGTTGTGCGCGATGACAAAGATCGCCAGCGGCAGGCGCGTGCCGGGAGGTGCGCTGCCCAGGTCCACACGTGTCGACAATCGTGCGATAGCTTCGATGGCGAACAGCGCGAGCGCCAGCTTTGTGAGCCAGACGGCCCCAGGCCGCCGAAGCGAGAGCGCGATGCCGGCTGCCACTCCTACGCTCGTGATGAGGAGCCGTACGCCAAGAAACACGATCGAGACAGTCGTTCGTGTTTCGATGCTCGCCAACGTCGATGCCGCTTGTAACGCGAGGTTCGCCGGATTCCACATCGTCAGGGTGAAGATCAGGAACAGAATCCCCACTGGCATGCACTCAGAATGAAGCTGCCGAACGACAGGATCGGACGCGGGTCGCGGCTACGCGACCGCCGGCTGCATCTCGTCCGGTGACTTCGCCTTCCGCTTGACGAGACGCAGGCGCGCCCCTTCAATGTAGACGTAATACACAGGCGTGATGTAGAGCGTCAGGAACTGCGACACCAGCAGCCCTCCGACGACGGCCAGTCCGAGCGGCCGGCGCGATTCGGCGCCCGCACCGAGGCCGAGCGCAATCGGCAGCGTTCCAACCAGCGCGCACATCGTCGTCATCATGATCGGACGGAAGCGCACCAGACACGCCTCGTGGATGGCTTCGAGCGGGGTTTTGCCCTGCTCGCGCTCAGCGGCCGACGCAAAGTCCACCATCATGATGCCGTTCTTCTTTACCAGCCCGACGAGCATGATGATGCCCACGAATGCGTACAAACTCAGTTCCGTCTTGAAGAGGATCAGGGTGAGCAGCGCGCCGAAGCCCGCCGCAGGGAGGCCGGACAAAATGACCAGCGGCTGCGTGAAGCTCTCATAAAGAATGCCGAGGACGATGTAGATCACGACGATCGCCATCACGAGCACCAGCCCGAGGCCCTTCGCCGATTCCTGGAACGCCTGCGCCGTGCCTTGGAATTTCGTGGTGACCGTCCCTGGCAGTGTGGTCCTGGCGGCTTCCTCGATCGCGTCCACCGCATCGCCGAGCGCGCGCCCAGGCTTGAGGTTGAACGTCAGGTTCACTGACGGGAGCTGGCCGGTATGGCTGACCGACAGCGGCCCGACGCCGGTCGTCACGGTTGCAACGGTATTGAGCGGGATCAGCTTGCCGTTCGTCGATCGCACGTACAGCATCGACAGCGCTGCGGGATCCTGCTGAAACTCCGGCGCGACCTGGAGAATGACCTGGTACTGGTTGCTCGCGGCGTAGATCTGCGAAACCTGCCGCGTGCCATAGGCGTTGAACAACGCCGTTTCCACCTGATTCACGGTCAATCCCAGCGCGGCAATCCGGTCGCGGTTGAGGCTGATTTGCACCTGCGGGTTATTCAACCGGAGATCGCTGTTGACGTCTTCGATGCTGTCGATGTTTCGCATCACCTCTTCGAACGCCGGGGCCGTGCGATACAGCTCTTCGGTATCAGGATCCTGCAACGTGAACTGGTACGAGGAGCGCGCGCCACCCATGCCGCCAAGATTGATGGGAGGCTGGTTGATCATGAAGACGCGAACGCCAGGCACCTGCGACAGTTTCGGCCGCAGGCTGGCCATGATCTCGTCGACCGATCGCGTCCGTTCGCTGCGCGGCTTCAGGTCGACGCTGATTCGGCCTTGATTCGACGAGCTCGCGCCGCCCCTTCCGCCGCTCTCGCCCGTGCTGCTGCTGGAACCGGAGATGTCGGGATCCTGCGCGAGAATCGCCGCCACTTCCTGCTGATGGCGCACCATTTCTTCGAAGCCGATCCCCTGGATCGCTTCCACGCTCACGTTGAAACGGCCTTGATCCTCAGTCGGCAGGAACCCCTTCGGCACGACCGTGAACAGGTACGCCGCTCCAGCAATGAACAGGAACGACAGCGCCATCGTCACGGCGCGATGCCGAAGCGCGAACTGCAGCGTCACATCGTAGGCTCGCAGCGAGCCGTCGAAGAGGCGCTCGGTGAAGTTGTAGAGCCCGCCATGCTTTTTGCCATGCGAGGTTTTCAGGAATCGGCTGCACAGCATCGGCGTCAGGCTGATCGACACGAAACACGACACGAGAATCGCCACGCCGATGGTGACAGCGAACTCCTGCAGAAGCCGTCCGACGATGCCGCCCATGAACAGGACGGGGATGAACACGGCCACCAGTGACACGGTCATCGCAATAATCGTGAACTCGACTTCCTTGGCCCCGTCGAAGGCCGCGCGCATCGCCGGCTTGCCCATCTCCATGTGCCTGCCGATGTTCTCCAGCATGACGATGGTGTCGTCGACGACGAACCCGATGCAGAGCGTCAGGGCCATCAACGAAAGGTTGTCGAGGCTGTAGTCCAGCAGGTACATCACCGCGAAGGTGGCGATGAGCGATACCGGAAGCGTCAGGCTCGGAATGATCGTCGCCGTGAAGCTGCGCAGGAACACGAAGATCACGGCGATGACGAGAACGAGCGCCAGCAGCAGCGTCAGCTTCACGTCGTGAACGGATTCGCGGATCATGTCCGACCGATCCATTCTGATGTCGAGCGGTACCGAAGGCGGCAGCTGCGCGCGAACGGACGGAAGCAGTGCCTTGATATCGTCGACCACCTGCACGACGTTCGATCCCGGCTGCTTTTGGATCATCAGGCTGATGTTGCGCTGGCCCTGATACCAGCTGGCGGTCTTGTCCTGCTCTACGCCGTCGTAGACGCGCGCCACGTCACCGAGCCGCACCGGATTGTTATTTCTATAGGCGATCACCATCGGGGCGTACGACGCCGCATTCAAGAGCTGGCCGTCGGCGAGCACTGTGAAGATGCGATCGCGGCCGGCCATCGTGCCGGTCGGCAAGTTGACGTTCGACGCCTGCACCGCGGTGACGACTTCATCGATGCCGATGCCGTGCGCCGAGAGCTTCCGAGGATCGACGTCGATGCGGACCGCGTATTTCTGGGGTCCGAACACGTTCACCTGCGCAACGCCGTTCACCATGGAGATGCGCTGCGAGACGTTGGAATCGGCGTACTCGTTGACCGTCGAGAGTGGAAGCGACGGCGACCGCATGACGAGCAGCATCACCGGGTAGTCGCCGGGATTCACCTTCATGTACGACGGCGGAGACGGCATCTGCGGCGGAAGCTGGCGTGTCGCCCGCGCAATCATCGTCTGCACGTCCTGCGCGGCGGCGTCGATGTTGCGGCTCAAATCGAATTGCAGGATGACGCTCGTGGAGCCCTGTAAGTTGGTGGAGTTCATCGACGTGAGACCGGAAATCGTCGAGAACTGTTTTTCGAGCGGCAGCGCCACGGCCGACGCCATCGTTTCCGGACTGGCGCCCGGCAGCGTGGCATTGACGGAAATCGTCGGGAAATCGATCGCCGGCAGGTCGGCTACCGGCAGGACGCGATACGACATCACGCCGAACACGACGATGCCCAGCGTAATGAGCGTGGTCGTAATCGGACGCTTGATGAACAGGGCTGCGAGGTTCATGAATCCGCCTTCTGTGGAGCTGCACCCTTGATGGTGATGCGGCTGCCCGGCACGAGCCTGAGATGGCCATCGGTGACGACCGTCTCGCCGGGTTTGACGCCTTCCTTGATAACGGTTTCCGTTCCCGCCGTGCGCGCCACGACGACCGTGCGCATCTCGACGGTCTGATCGCCCTTCACAACGTAAATGAACTGTCCTTCGGGACCCGCCTGCACCGAGACCGACGGCACCACAATCGCGTGCGGATCGGAGGTGAGCTTCACCCGCACGTTGACGAACTGACCCGGCCAGAGCCGCCGATTCGAATTCGGGAATGTGGCTTTGATGCGGATCGTGCCGGTGGTCTGGTCGACCTGGTTGTCGACGAAAGAGATACTTCCCTTTGCCGGGTCTTGTTCTTCGTTCGGCGGCAGCGCTTCCACGCTCAGCTCGCGCTGCGCCATGAAGCGGCGCAGGTCGGGCAGCAACGCTTCGGGAATGCCGAACGACGCGTAGATCGGGCTCACCTGATTGATGACGACGAGCGGCGTCTGATCGTTGGCGCGCACGAGATTGCCGGCATGCACCATGAGCGCACCGGTGCGGCCTGCGATGGGCGCGCGGATGGT
>Ga0184625_10000156_pt1 | contig 20993 bp, 20 predicted proteins | sample PLM3_30_b1_FD_133151 | JGI IMG/M metagenome (GOLD analysis project Ga0184625, IMG submission 133151) | Groundwater sediment microbial communities from an aquifer in East River, Colorado, USA - PLM3_30_b1 | ecosystem: Environmental > Terrestrial > Soil > Riparian zone | place: USA: East River... | reverse complement strand
CTCGCCGCGCGACGGCGAGTTCACGATACGTCCGGCCCGGCAGGATGGCATCGTCTCAGTTCCGGGCGGGCTCGTCCATCACTGGATCGGTGCAACGTTCATCAATCGCGCGACCCTTGCAGACGCGTTGGCTATTTCATCTGCATACGAGAACTATCCCGCCGTGTACAGACCCGTTATCTCATCGCAACTGCTCGGGCGCGACGGCGACACGTATCATGTTCAGCTGCGCATCAAGGAAGGCGCCGCGGGAGTAAGCGCGGTGTTGCAAGTGAGGTCGTCGGTCAAGTTTTTCTTCCCCAGCGGCACGACGGCGTATTCGATCTCGACCTCTGACGAGATCCGCGAGGTCAAAGACGCCGGCGAGCCCTCCGAGCGGCTGCTGCCCGCGGGTCAGGGCAGCGGGTACTTGTGGCGCGCGGCCACTCTGAGCCGACTCATCGAGCGCGACGGAGGCGTGGCGGTCGAAATGGAGACCATCGGATTGAGCCGCACCTTTCCGCTGATGCTGGCCTGGATCATCGAGCCGATCGCGCGGCGTCTCGGCCGCAAGAGCGTCGAGCTCTCGCTTCAGGAATTCGCCAGCGCTGTTCGGGCGCGCAAAGCAGGGTGACGCTGGTGACTACGCGGTCGATGCCTGCATGGGCGTCGACAACGCGATGCTCTGCGACCGCGGAATAATCAGCCATGCCAGCGCATACGCGATGACGCCTCCGATGACAGCGCCGCCGAGGATGGAAAGAATCACCCAGACCAGACGCACCGCTGTGGCGTCGACAGCGAAGTATTCCGCCAGTCCGCCGCACACGCCGGCAATCCGTTTGTCGGCCATCGATCGCGTCAACCGCCGCCCCGCCGGCACAGTGGCGTCGCCGCTTTCAGGAATGATGAGCCACGCGGCCAGGTACGCGAGCACGCCACCGATGATGGCGCCAGGGACAATCGAGAACACCACCCACGCCGCGCGCACCAGGATGACGTCGACCTCGAAGTAATCGGCGATTCCGGCGCAAACACCCGCGATGTTTCCGTTTGCGCGCGATCGGGTCAGACGGCGAATCGTCATAGGCACCTCACTACCCGGTAATACGGGAGGAACGACGGATGGGTTCCACGTCATCGCTTGCCCGAGACAACGCCGGCTGCCAACGTCGTCCCCGCCAGGATGACGGCGCATCCGAGCACCATACTCGTGGTAATCGGCTCTCGAAGAAACAGATAGCCCCAGATCACTCCGAACGCCGGAATCAGGTAGGTCACCGCTAATGCCTTCGCCGGTCCAATACGGCTGAGGAGTCGGAAATAGAAAATGTAGGCAATCCCCGTACACAAGATCGCCAGCAACGCCGCGCTCAGCCAGCCTCGGACGCTCGGTGCGTTCGCCGGCCAGGAGGCCCAGGCCAGGGGAAGGAGAAGAACAGTCGCCGCGATCAGACTGCCGGTCGCAATCACCAGCGGATCGACCGCGCTCAATCGCTTTTTCGTGTAGTTGGCGGAAATGCCGTACAGGAGCGAGGCAGTGAGACCGGCGAGTACCGCCCAACCTCCGCCATCGCGCGTGAACGACAGCCGGCCCCACACCAGCACGAGCACGCCACCGAATCCGACGATCAGACCCGCGACCCGGATCGGCGCGAGCCTTTCTCGAAGCCAGACGAAGGCGACCAGCGCGCCGAACAGCGGCGCCGTCGAATTGAGCACGGCGGCAAACCCGGCTGTCACCGATAGAACGGCATACGCGAACAGCGAAAATGGGATCGCCGAATTAATCGCGCCGAGCAGGCTCAGACCGGCGATGTTCCTCCGTAAATGGCGCAGTCCGCCGCGGCGGGCCAACACCGGGATCAGAAAGACTGCGGCGATGCCGACGCGCGCCGCGATCAACGGAACGGCACCGAATTCGGGGACCGCGATCCGCATCAGCAGAAAGGATCCTCCCCAAATGGCGCCGAGAACGACTAGTTCTATCGAATCGCGGGTACTCACGCAGCAGGTAGAGTACTGCACCCGGCGCGCCCACGAGCCGCGACGCTCGCGGCGTGGGTCAATCTCGATTGGAACGGAATGCGACCTGGCGCTGGCCGCCCGATACGTTGAATTCTGACGGGCTATGCGACAACCGCGCGGCGCTGATGACGCCGGCCGAGCAGAAAAAACGAGCCCCCGCTGAGCGTCAGAAACCCGCACCGCGTCAGCGCATCCAATGCGGACTCGCAGACATCCGTCGGCACGTTGCAGAGACGGTTCACCTGGGCAAACGTCAACCGCAGTCCCGGCAACGCGGTGAACTCCGTTTCGATCCGGCTGAGGGCTTCGATGACCGCGGGATCGTGCATGACGCTACGCCGGCGAGAGCACGGCACGATTCTGGGGCTCACCCTCGGCTGGTGAGATCGCAGCATCGTATGCCGCGCAGATATCGATGAAGATGCGATCCCACGAAATTAGGTCCAGGGCGCGCGCTCGGGCGGCGATACCCATGACCTCACGCCGCCGGCGATCCTTCACCAGCGTTCGAACGCCCTGAGCGAAGCCGGCCGGGTCGTCCGCAACGATGGCAGTCTGCTCAGTGTCGACCATGAAGCGCTGGCCACCAGTCGACATCACCACCGCCGGCACTCCCGACGCCATCGCCTCGAGCACGACGTTGCCGACAGTATCGGTCTGGGATGGAAACGCGAAGACGTCCATCTGGGCGTAGGCGCCAGCGAGCGCTTCTCCTCGCAACACCCCGGGAAATTCCGCGCGCAGCATGCGCTGACGAAGCCATTCCCGCTCGCTGCCATCCCCGACAATCGTGAATCGCACGTCAAGCCCTTCCGCATCGAGCTGCGATTCGACCGCTTGCAGAAGACGCACGTTCTTCTCCGCCGACAGCCGGCCGACATAGCCGATGTTGACGATGGTATTCGGACCGCGCCGGCGGGCTGGAGTGAACAGCTCGGTATTTACGCCTTTGGACATGAGAAATGTGGGCTTGCCGGTGCCGTTTTCGAGCAGCGTAGCGAGCTCGTCGTTGGGAGCAAGAACGACCCGTGGAATCTTGTAGAAGAGCATCAGCACCCGAAGTGCTTGCTGCTCGACCCATGCTTTCGCGTCATCTCGCGTTGCGGAGCTCGCCCAGCGCAGACGAAGGCGTCGCGATGCGTACTCGTGGAGATTCGTGTGCCACGATGCCACCATCGGGATGCTCAGGCGGCGGCCAACGTACGCGCCCAGCTGTCCAACGTCGCTCGGTCCAGTGAAGTGGAGGACGTCCGGGGCAAACCACTTGACCGTCTCGGCGATGCGGCCCATGTGACGCCACATCGAAAGGTCGAACCGGAGATCGTGCTCCAGCCCGAACGAGAACAACCGCGAGCGCTTGAGCTCCAGCCGTACGATCGATCCGTCGTGGACGAGTCGCGTCTCGGGGCCGGCGTGCACTGAGAGGAATGGGATATTCCGTCGCTTGGCGCATGCCTCGAGGGCCAGTGCCGTCCGCGCCACGCCGTTTGCTTCGTAGTACGAATCTGAGAAGAGCGCGATTCTCGGCGCTTTCATGCCCGCAGAGTACGAGATACGCGTCACAATCCCGCTACGGCGCCAAGTACGCTGGGTAAATTCACGGGCATTGGGCAGTTCCCGGCCAAGTGACCTAATTCTGCCGGGCGAAAAGTTTACACAGATGACACCAGGAAGTACGGCAAGATGCCCTCTCTTCGGCCATCATGGGACACCACATATGATTTTTGCGAAGCGGTTCTCAGGACAGGGGCACACCCGAACGTTCACGATTGAACATTGCGTGGCTTCGGGCTGGGTGGCTTGCGAACACGACGATCGCGCGACGCGCACGAGCATGATTCGCGACTGGCGCCACGTCGAGGCGACAATCGTGCTGTTCGAGTTAAAGGCGTCGGCTCTGCGGAACGAAGGCTGGCTCGAGATCGCGCCGAACAGCTGACATCGCCGCCGCGGCGCGATATTCCGCGTACACCGCCATCAATCCATAGCTCCAATCCTGGCGCATCGCGTACTCGCGCGCGGCGATACTCATCACTTTTCTTCGCGCGTCTGTTCTGACAATCCCCGCGGTTTCGACGATGAAGTCCGCGGACGAGCGGCACACGACACCTGCGGACGAGCCGACGCGTTCGCGCGCGCTCCCGTTTTCCATCACCACGACAGGCAGACCTGACGCCTGCGCCTCGAGCACGGCCAGGTTGGTCGAAACAGCATCGCTCGGGCACACGTAGAGATCGGCGGACGCCAGCACCGCCGGCATCTCAGCATGCGGAATCACGCCTGTGAAAATCACGTTCGGGCATCGGGCCTCCACTTCACGGCGGCACGGGCCATCCCCGACGACGATCAATTGGTGCATCGGACGGGTTCGGCGCAGACCGAGTTCCAACGACAGGAGTCGACCGGCTCCACGATCGCTGGAGAGGGCGCCAGCATAAATGACGGCTGGGCGCGCGTCTGTAACGCCCCAGCGGCCGCGAATTGCTGAAGAGCGCTTCGAAGGCAGGAACTCCGACGTCTCGACGCCGGGACGCCAATCAACAAGTTTCGAAGCGCAGACCCCGGTGCGCAGAAACGCATTGCGCGCGGCCACCGACGTAACCAACACACGAAAGCTGTAATGTGCGAGTGTTCGAACATAACTCTTCCAGACGGCGCTCGCGCACGGCGCTGGTGGCTCGCACGACAGAATCATCGGAAGCCGGGATCGCGCAGCCAGGATCAACGCGGCGACCGCAAGCGGACCGGAGGTCGCCACGTGCACGAGATCGAGACGATCGACCGTCGTGCGTTTCAGAATCTCGCGGATAGCGCGGAGGCCGGCGAGGTTCGGCGGCGTCGAGTAGTGCTCAATCGTCACGTCGTGAGGGCGGTTGTCGGCCAGCGCCTGAAGCGTGGCTTCACGGCTGCGCGGGGCGCCGTCTTTCAATTCGGTGAAAAGCCCTATACGCAAGATACATTCGAGTATGGAAATGACACGTAACGGGAACGGGTACGGGGTGCGACGGTCGTGTAAACATTCGGATATAGTCCCCTGACATGTCGCTGCTTTACTCATATTTACGCCATTACTGGTCGCTCATCGCGCTCGCGCTCGTTCTCGCCACGATCAACCAGGTCTTCTCGCTGCTCGACCCGCTGATCTTCCGGCACGTCATCGACGACTACGCCACGCGATTCGCCGAGCTGACGACGCGCGAATTCTTCCGCGGCGTCACCATGCTGCTCGCGGCCGCGGTCGGCGTGGCGTTCGTCTCGCGCGTCGCCAAGAACTTCCAGGACTACTACATCAGCCTCATCACGCAGCGCCTGGGCGCCGAGCTCTACTCCGACGGCATCCGCCATTCGCTCGAGCTGCCGTACTCGGTATTCGAGGATCAGCGCAGCGGCGAAACACTCGGCAAGCTGCAGAAAGTCCGGTCGGACGTCGAGCGGCTCATCTCGGCGTCGATCAACGTCCTGTTCACGTCGCTCGTCGGCATCATCTTCGTGATGGTCTACGCGTTCACGGTGCACTGGCTGATCGCGCCCGTGTACCTGCTGACCGTGCCGGTGCTGGGCGTCATCAGCTCGGTGCTGAGCAAGCGGATCAAGACGATTCAGAAGCAGATCGTCGCGGAGACAACCGCGCTGGCGGGCTCGACGACCGAATCGCTTCGCAACATCGAGCTGGTCAAAAGCCTCGGGTTGGGACAGCAGGAAATCGCACGCCTGAACAGCACCACCGGGAAAATCCTGAAGCTGGAGCTGAAGAAGGTGAAGTACCTGCGGAGCCTCAGCTTCATTCAGGGCACGGTCGTGAATTTTCTCCGCACCAGCATCCTGTTCCTGATGCTCTACCTCATTTATACCCGCGACATCACGGTGGGTCAGTTCTTCTCGCTGTGGATCTACTCGTTCTTCATCTTCGGGCCGCTGCAGGAGCTCGGCAACATCATCAACATCTACCGCGAGACCGAGGCATCGCTGAACGTCTTCGAGGGCATTCTGCAGATGCCGAAAGAGCCAAAGCCCGTGAGCCCTCTCCCGCTGGACGATGTGCGCACCCTTGATTTCGATGGCGTGACGTTTCAGCACCGTTCGGCGACGTCGCCGGCTGTCAGCAACATCACCTTCGGCGCGCGGCGCGGTGAAACGATCGCCTTCGTCGGCCCATCAGGCTCGGGAAAAACCACGCTCGTGAAGCTGCTGGTCGGCCTGTATCCACCAGGATCGGGGCGGATTCTGTATAACGGCATCCCGAGCGACGAAATCGACCTGGACGTCCTGCGCGAGCGGATCGGCTTCGTCACACAAGACACGCAGCTCTTCTCGGGCACGATTCGCGAAAACCTGGTGTTCGTCAACCCGCACGCCACAGACGCCGAATGTCTCGACGTGTTGCGGCGCGCCTCGTGCGACAGTCTGCTGGCGCGGGCCTCGAAAGGCTTGGACACGGTCATCGGCGAAGGCGGCGTGAAGGTGTCAGGCGGCGAGAAGCAGCGTCTGTCGATCGCGCGCGCGCTGCTGCGCCGGCCGCAACTGATCGTCTTCGACGAGGCGACCTCGTCACTCGACTCGCTCACCGAGGAAGGCATCGTCGAGACCATCCGCGACGTCGCCAGAACCGGCGAGTCGATCACCATTCTCATCGCCCATCGCCTGTCGACCATTCTCCATGCCGACCGCATTTACGTGCTCGAACGCGGCCGCATCGTCGAGACCGGGCGGCATGACGATCTCGTCGCCCAGAAGGGGCTCTACTTCGCCATGTGGAGACAACAGATCGGCGAGCGGCGCTGGGCCGAGCCTGTCCAGACTATTTCCGCCCGCTAGCCGTCGAATTGGGCGCGGCGAGCCAACATTTGGAACGTACAGGCGGCCGCGCGCCAATCACTCCATGAGCGTGACGACCGAACCAACAGACCTGGAGCTGCTCGACCGCATGGCCGGTGGCGATCGCGAGGCGCTCGCCATCATTTTCCGGCGCCACCATGCGACCGTCTACCGCTTCAGCCGGCAAATGCTCGGCTCGGTTGAAGCCGCGGAGGACGTGACCCAGGACGTCTTCGTCGCGCTGACGAAGGGCGCGGGCCGATTCGATCCGGCGGTCGCGTCGCTCTCGACGTATCTCTATGGCATTGCCCGGCATCTGGTGCTGCAGCGATACAAGCGAAGCCGGGCGCGGATCGAAGTCAACATCGACGCGGCTGCGGATCAGGATGAGGCGCCATTCGCGATTACGAGCGACCCGGCAGAGACGCTCACCCGCGCGCAGGCGTCGCGCGAGCTGCGGCGGGCGATTCTGCGCCTGCCGGTGCACTACCGGGAGGTGGTCGTACTCTGCGAGCTGAACGGGCTTTCGTATGACGATGCGGCGGCGATTATTCGGTGCCCTGTGGGCACCGTGCGGTCGCGGCTGAGCCGCGCGCGGCAGATACTGATAGAACGGTGCAGGACTCTGCTCGAGCGAGAGCAGAGGACCGGCAAGGGGCAGAGATGGCTGATACCCACGAAGAACAACTGCTGAGCGAGCTGTTGAGCACTATCGCACGCGACGACGAGCGCCTTGAAGCGGCGCATCTCGAGTTGCGTGTGATGGCAACGCTGGACGCGACTCCGGCACCGCGGTTCAGAGCGAGCACGACGCACGTCATCATCGCCGCGGCGGTTATGATGGCCGTGCTGGTGCCTGGAATCGCATGGGTCGTGCGCGATGTCCCAACGGCTGTGAGCGAGGCCCAGGTCGAGCCGCGCCAGCAGACGACCGTCGACACACCGACCGCAACCGCGAAACCGTCGGCCGACGCGCAGCCCACCAGCCCCCCGGCGCTTTCGCGGCCGGCGGCACCCGTGAAGACCGCACCTCCCGCGCGTGCGGTACTTTCGGATCCACCAGCGTCCCAATCCGCAATCGCTCAGTCGGCAATCACCCAATCACCTATTCCCCAATCACCAGATGTGTTCGTGCCTTTGATGCCGATGACCGAGCAGGAGCTGGCGGGCTCATTCCAACTGGTTCGCGTTCAGATGCCGCGCGCCTCGCTCGGGGCGCTGCGCTCGCCGCTCGATAGCCCGAACGAGCTTGTAGAAGCCGATGTGTTGCTGGGCGAGGATGGAATGGCGCGGGCCATTCGCGTCTCCGCCAGCGGATCTATCTATCCTTGGAGGTCTCGATGAACCGCAGATTTTCGCTCATCCTATTGATCGTCTTGTCGTGTGCGCTGAGCGTTCGCGCCCAGGGCCCCGACGTGTTTACCTACGCGTCGCCGGTCAACATCGAGTTCATGTCCGGTCCGATCACGATCGACACCGAGCCGGTGACGGGCGCGCCGTATTCGGCGGAAGCCGTCACCGACATCGTCCAGCATCTCGCCGACGGCAATCGCATCGTCAGGCAGAACAAGGCCCAGATTAGCCGCGACGGCCAGGGCCGCACGCGCCGCGAGCAGGGATTTGCGATGTTCGGTCCGCTGGTCAACGGTCCAAGCGGCAACGAGATGCGCAACGTGCAGATTTCCGATCCCACGACGGGAAGCATGGTGATGCTCGACCTGAACAGCCGGACGGCCCACAGAATGCCCGGCGCGCCGCGCATGATGATGCGGAACAGGACCGCCGTCGCCGGCGGCGCGAACACCAATGCCGGCATCAACGTCGAGAAATTCGAATTCGCCCTGCCACCGTCGCCCGAGACCCGTGGCGGCGTGATGTTCAATCGGGTGGAGGCGATCTCGGCGGTGCCCGGCGAATCACCGGTGGTCGAATCGCTCGGCACTCAGTTCATGGAAGGCGTTGCGGTCGAGGGCACCCGAACGACGCTGACGATTCCCGCGGGACAGATTGGCAACGATCTACCGATCAACGTGGTGTCGGAGCGCTGGTTTTCACCAGACCTGAAAGTGCTGGTGATGAGCCGACAATCCGACCCGCGCTTCGGCGAGACCACTTATCGGCTCACGAACATCAACCGATCGGAGCCGTCGCCGCAGCTATTCGAGATTCCGGCGGACTTCACCGTCGTCGATCCGGGCGCTCAGAGAGAAATGGTTATCGAGAGGAAAATCGTGAAATAGGCATCGGAAGATGCCGACTCAGTGAGGCCGAGCCCACCCAGGCTTCCTCGGCCGAAACCGCTTCGGTGCTCCGCCTACGTTCGGCCGGGGACCCGCGGGACGATCGCCAGGACTGTGGGTCTGCCCCTGCCGTTGTCCCTGGCCGTGACCGTGCGCCGGTGGCTGTCCGGGACCATGTTTCGCCCGCCGATCGGCATTCGCCTTCGCGCGCTGCCGTTCCTCTGCCTTGCGCGCGCGAATCTCGGCGATGCGCTGCGCGTGCGGCACCTCGAGCCGCTGCTCAGCCCGCGCCGTGTAATCGAAATCGGGCACCGTGACGCGGGGCAGCCGCTTGTTGATGGCACGCTCGATATCGCGGACGCTGACCTCGTCCTCGGGCGCGACCAGCGTAAACGCCGATCCCGTCAGCTCCGCACGCGCCGTCCGGCCGACGCGGTGAATGTAGTCGTCGGGCACTGCGGGTACGTCGAAGTTGATGACGTGGCCGAGCGCCGTCACGTCGATCCCTCTCGCCGCGATGTCGGTGGCGACGAGCACCCGATATTTGCCGCTCTTGAAACCGGCCAGCGCTTCGGTGCGCTGCGACTGCGACCGGTTACCGTGGATACGCTGCACGCTGACTTTGTGAAGTTCGAGGTGCTTGGCCAGACGATCGGCGCGGTGCTTCGTTCGCGTGAACACCAGCGCTTCCTTCACATCGCCTTTGTTCAGCAGCGACAACAGCAGGTTCTGTTTCAGATGCGACGGAACCGGATAGATGGCCTGGGTGATGCCTACCGCCGGCGCCGCTTTCCGCTCGAGGTTGATCATCACCGGGTTGTGCAACATCTCCTGTGACAACTTCACGATCGGATCGGGCATCGTCGCGCTGAAGAACAGCGTCTGTCGCTTGGTCGGAATGTGCCGAAGCACGCGCCTGATGTCGGGTAGAAACCCCATGTCGAGCATGCGATCCGCTTCGTCGAGCACGAGATACTCGAGCCCTCCCAACTTCGCGTACGGCTGGCGGAAGTGATCGAGCAGCCGGCCGGGCGTGCCGACGATCATGTCGACCCCGCTGCGGAAGGCATGTTCCTGCGGGCCCATGCCGACGCCGCCGTACACCGCGAAGCCGCCGATCGGCGTGTGCACGGTGAGGTCCTTCAGGTCTTCGACGATCTGCGCCGCGAGCTCGCGCGTCGGCGTGATGACGAGCGCGCGGGTTGTGCCCGGACGGGTGCGCGGCTTCTGCATCAGCGCATTGAGAATCGGCAGGAGGAAGGCCGCGGTTTTTCCGCTACCGGTCTGGGCACATGCGAGCAAATCGCGTCCGGCCAGGGCCGGCGGTATGGCATCGGCCTGAATCGGCGTCGGCCGCTGAAAGCCGAGGTCTTTTACGCCGCGCAGTAAGTCGGGGTGGAGCTTTAATTCGGAAAATGACATTGGTAGATTGGTGTTGATTGGAAGAGTGTCAGAGTGTTGTCAGATGGACGATTGAAGATTGACAGATTATTCTCTGACAATTATTCACCGAATCTGCCCTCAACCCTCTGAAAACATTCCAGCAATCTTCCAATCCTCCAATCTACCAATGCAGGCTCGAGTATTACTTGGCCTGAATCGAAAGCGACACCTTCACGTCATCACCCACAAGAAATCCGCCCGTTTCGAGCGCCGCGTTCCACGTCAGCCCGAAATCCTTGCGATTCAGCGATAGTTCGGCCTCGAAAACCGACTTCTCGTTTCCCCAGGGATCGGTCGCCGCGCCGACAAACGTCGCGGGCAGCACGACTTGCCGCGTAATCCCGTGGATCGTCAGCTCGCCCGCCACGTTGTAGTCGCTTCCGCCGCGCGGCGTCACTGACGTGCTGACGAACCTGAGCGTCGGGTAGCTCTCGACGTCGAAGAAATCGGCGCTGCGAAGGTGCTTATCGCGATCGGGCTCGCCGGTATCGATGCTGCCGGCCTGTATCGTGACGTCGACGCGTGAGTTCTGCGAGTTCGACGGATCGAAGTTGATGGTCCCGGCAAAGTCGTTGAAGCGGCCGCGCACTTTGCTGAGCAAGTGGCGAACCTGGAAAGCGACCTCGGAGTGGCTGCGATCGATGTCGAGCGCGCGTGTGGCAGTGGCGGTGAGGGTCTGGGCGGTCATGGTGTCTCCTTTGGCCGACCTGAAGGTCGGCACTACGAGTTACGGGTTTCGACGAGTTACCGTGTCCGACGAATTACGTGTTCAGACGCTATATGTGTAAACACCTATTAGACGCAAAAAATTCCCTTAGGGCGCCGCACGGACTTCCTCCAGGAGCGCGATCAGCTCGCGCAGCCGCTTCTGTCCGACGTGCCCAAGCTGCCGTCCATGCATCGCCGGCAGCTCGCGGTCGATCTTGTCGAGCAGCTTGAGTGCTTTTTCCGTGATGCGAGTGGCCACGAACCGCCTGTCCTCTCCGCCGCGCTGCCTCACGATGAGGCCTGCCGCTTCCATGCGGTCGAGCAGCCGCGTGACGTCAGGCACTTTCGTCACGAGCCTCTCCCCGACTTCGTTGCGGCAGAGACCCGCGTCACCTGCGCCGCGGAGAATTCGCAGCACGTTGTACTGAGTGATCGTCAGCTTGAACGGCTTCAGCGCTTCCGCTCCGGCGTGCTCGAGGATCGCCGCCGTCCGCGCGATGCTGAGGATGGCTTCTTCCTCCACCGACTTGAACGGCTTGCCCATCTTGAGCTCGTCGCGAAGGGTTCTTGGACTCACTCGAATATTATACGTGTTATAACATTTAATGTCCAGACAGCGTGGCCGCCGGACAGGACGCCCGTCTTCCCGCGAGTACGATGCTATCCTTGAAACACCAATGAATTCGGGGGTTTTCTTTTGGTGCCTTCCTTGCACTTGGATGCGCAGCATCCACAAGGAGGTCGCCCTGATGCGCCACTTCGGTCTGGCTCTTGCCTTGGCGTTCGTGCTCGCGTTGTCACCCGTTCCGGCCGCCGCTCAGCCGTCGCCTGATTTCCTCTTCAGCAGCCCGAAAGGCATGATCGGCTTCCGTAGCGGCTGGCTGTTCTCCAGCGCGAACAGCGACCTTTTCGACTTCGTCCAGCAGCATCTCACGGTCGACCGCAAGGATTTCAATGCCCCGGCCCTCGGAGTCGACGTCGAAATTGCGATGGCCCCGCGGCTGAGCGCGATCGGGGGATTCGACTACGCGCGCAATAGCAAAGACTCGGAGTACCGCGACTTCGTCGACAACCAACGGCTGCCCATCACCCAGACGACCAGACTGACAGAGTGGAACATCGCCGGCGGCGTCAAGTTCGCAATCACGCCGCGAGGCCGCGAAATCAGCCGCCGCGCGTTCATTCCCGCGACCGTCACACCGTATGTCGGAGCGGGCGGCGGCCTGCTCCACTACGAGTTCCTGCAGTTCGGCGATTTCGTCGACGTCGACACCGCCACCATGGACGTCTTTACCGACACGTTCCGGTCGTCGGGCTGGACGCCGAGCGCACACGTCTTCGGCGGGGTCGACGTGCGGGTCCACAAGCGGCTATACCTCAGCGGCGAAGGGCGCTATCTTTGGTCGAGCGGCACTCCGGACAGCGATTTCATCGACTTCGCGCCGATCGATCTCGCCGGCTTCAAGGTGACCGCCGGTATTCACTACATGTTCTAGTTTCGAAGGATGAACGGTATGACACATAAATTGCTGCTGGCTGCTCTGCTTGCGCTGCTCTCGTCGGCGCCGGCCCTGGCACAGGACACGTCGACCGCGTTCGATTCGCGATGGAACCCCTATCTCGGATGCTGGACCGTCCTGAAAGCCCAGAGCGGGCATACGGTTCCTGTGGCGCCGGGTACGATGGTGTGTGTCCGGCCATCGGGACGATTCGGCGTGGCGATTACAACCACTGTCGACGGCAAGAGCGTCCTCGAGCAGACCATTGTTGCCGACGGCTCGGCGCAACCGCTGTCTCAAGGGGATTGCAGCGGGACCCAGACCAATCAGTGGTCGCGCGACGGCGAGCGCCTCTTCACGAACGTCGAGCTCACATGCGTCGGCCGAGGGAAGCGCGAGATCTCGGGTATCACGCTTCTGGCCAATGGGCAGTGGGTCGACTCGCAGGCGACGGTCGTCGACCGCATGGCGGACGTGCGCGTCCGGCGATATCGCCGATCGAGCGATGGATACACCGGCCCGGCGGGAATGACGACGGCGCCGCTCAGCATCGAAGACATCATCGAGGCGAGCGCGAAGGTGCAGTCCGAGGCGCTGGAGGCAGTGTTGGACGAAGCCAACGCGCGATTCGAGCTGAACAGCCGCGTGCTCACCCAGCTGGCAGATAACGGCGTATCGCCGAATGTCATCGATCTGATGGTGGCGCAGGCGTATCCCGAAAAATTCCAGGTGGAACGTGCCTATCCATCAGCGTCTTCGGCGTCCTACGGAACGGCGTCTGCGGGCGGCTCGACTGCCTACATGACGGGCAGTTCGATGGGGTACCCGTATCCGATGTACGACCCGTTCTATAGCAGCTACTACTACTACTCCCCCTTCGCGTATTCGTACTACTGGGGCCCGAGTTACATCTATCGTTACGGATCGCCGTTCTATCCGAACTACTCCTACTACAACTATTACGGGGTTCCCGCGGGGGGTTACTACTACGGCGGCGGCATCGGGTCGGGCGACAGCATCGCGCCGCCAGGATCGCCGGACTCGCGCGGAGGCAGCGGAGTGGTCGTGAATGGCCGCGGCTACACACGTGTGCGGCCGGCGGGATCCGGCAGCACCAGCACCGGCGAGAGCGCCACGCCCACAAGCCGGACGTCGGGCTCCTCGCGCGGCGCGCGCAGCTCAGGCAGCAGCGACTCGGGCGCCAGTTCGTCGAGCTCGGGCGCCAGCTCGTCCTCTTCGTCGGGTTCGTCGGGCGCTTCGAGCGGCGGCTATTCCAGCGGCGGTGGTGGTGGCGGCGGCCGGACGGCCCAGCCGCGGTAAAGACACTGTTTCAACGAGAGACGCCAAGGCGCAAAGAATGCTTTTCAAAAGAATTCCCTGCGTCTTTGCGACTTCGCGTTGAGACGCCTATTCGGTTGCCCCGAGTTTTTTCAGCAGCGCGACCGTATCGGGATGAGCCGGCTCGCGAGCGACCGGCTCGTTCGGTGTGTCGTCATCAGCAATGGCGGCAGCCGTAATCGCCGCTCCGCGGCGGCGGACCGCCGCGTTGGCGGGCATCAACGCGGCCAACGGCGTCAGCCCGCGCTTGTTCTTCGCATTCAACTGCGCCCCTTTATCAGCCAGCAACTGAACCACCGTGTTCAGCCCACGCGTCGCTGCGGTGTGCAGCGCCGTGTCGCCGGCCTGATTCGTGGCGTTGACGTCGGCGCCCAGCTCGAGCGCTGCCGCAACACTTTCCAGCACCGCGCTTTCCGGCTCGACCACACCGCCGTCGATGACGGCAATCCCGCGGCGCGTCGAGTTGTTGCCAGTACTGGTCCCCGTCGCCAGCATCAGCGCCGTCGTGCCGTCCTTCATCGTCAGCTTTACATCGGCGCCCCCATTGGCCAATGCCTTCATGATTTCTGGCTCGAGGAAGCGCGCGGCGAGCAGATACGCCGTCGACCCGATGAGCGTCACCGGCAGATTGAAATCTGTCGTATCGCGGCGTATCGGTGTGCCCTTCGTGGTACGCAGGTCGGGATTGGCCTTGTGCGCAAGCAACGCCTTGACGAGCTCGAGGTCGCTTCGCAACACCGCGGCGTGAAGAGCGGTGTAGCCGTTATCCGCGGAATTCGGGTTCGCCCCCTTCTCGAGCAACATCGCCGCGGTCTCGCCATGACCGCTGTGCGCGGCGAGTACCAGGGCGCTTGTGCCGTCCGGCAGCGCGTCATTGACGTTCGCGCCGGCCGCCAGCAGCAGGCGCGCCGAGGCGGTGTCGCCTGACCTTGCCGTGAACAACAGCGGCGTGCTGCCGCCGCGAAGCACCGAATAGTTCAACTCTTCGCGGCCGAACCGCTGCGTCTGCTCGCCCACCACGGTCTGCGCGTAGGTACGCGACCGGGCGCTGATCTCGGCGCCGGCCTCGATGAGCAATTCGGTGACCTCGGGATGGCGCTGCGAGGCGGCCCACATCAGGGCGGTCTGGTCGTGCGCCTGCTCCTTGGCGTTGACGCGAGCTCCCTTCACCAGCAGCGCCTTCACGGCCTGGGCACCGCCCGAGCGCGCGCACGTCATCAGCACGGTCTCGCCGTTCAACGACGCGGCGTTCGCGTCGGCGCCCGCCGACAGAAGACGCTCGACCATCGCGCCATTCCGGTTCGTGCACGCGAGATGCAGCGGCGTAAAGCCGTTCTCGTTCGCCACGGACGCTTTCGCGCCCGCGCGAATCAGCAGATCCGCAATAGTGAGATCGTCGACATGCGCGGCCCAATGAAGGGCGGTCGCGCCGTCGCCTTGTGACGCGTTGACGTCGACACGCTGCTTGATGAGCGCGCGCACGGTGGCTGCGTCTTTACCGCGAACGGCCTTGATGAGGCGCGGATCGGCGCCCGCGGCGCCGAGCGAAACCTGCGCGGCCGCGAGGAGCAGAATCGCTTTCCCTACGCGACCCACGCGACCCACGAACCCCACGCGACCTGTTGGCCTCATAGCGACAAAATCTTCGCGTCTACCCGGCCGTTGCTGTCGCCGAACTTGTCCATCACGATGCCGAAGTGATCGAGCAGCGTGAGGTGCAGGTTGGCGAGCGGCGTGTCCTTCATGCGGATGTGGCGGCCGCCCTTCAACAGCCCAGCGCCGCCGCCGGCTAGCACGATCGGCACGTCGTAGGGATCATGACTGTTGCTGTCGGCAATGCCGGCGCCATACATCATCGTCATGTGATCGAGCAGCGTGCCATCGCCGTCGGGCGTCGCTTTCAGGCGTTCGAGGTAATAGCCGAACTGCTTGACGTGATAGGCGTTGATCTTCGCCACCTTCTCGATCTTCTGCAGCTCTCCCGCGTAGTGCGAGATCGGATGATGCGCATCGGGCACGCCGATCTGCGGGTAGGTCATGCCGCTGTGCTCGCGACCCACCATGAAGGTGATGACGCGCGTCAGGTCGCACTGATAGGCCAGCACCTGCAGGTCGATCATCAGCCGCATGTGCGCTTCCCAGTCGGTGGGAATGCCGGCAGGATGATCGACCAGCGGCAGCTGCTGGCCGCTCTGCGCCTCGGCGAGCTGGATGCGCTGCTCGACGTCGCGGATCGCCGACAGGTATTCGGTCAGCTTCGCGCGGTCCGATGCGGGCAGGGAGCCCTGAAGGTGTGCGACCTCTTCGGTCACCGAATCGAGCACGCTGCGCTGCTGCTTCATCCGCGCCGCCCGGACTTTCGGATCCGTCGTTTCGGCGTCGCCGAAAAGGCGCTCGAACACCACACGCGGGTTGTTCTGCGTCGGCAGCGGCGTGTTGGCGCTCTTCCACACGATCGTGCTGGTATACGGGCACGCGTAGCCCGTATCGCACGCGCCCGAGGTCTCGCCGGACTCCATCGACAGCTCGAGCGACGGCAGCTGCGTCTGCTTGCCGGTCGAGTTGGCGAGAATCTGATCCATCGAGATGCCGACGTCGAGCCAGGTTTCGCTGGTCGGCGGCGTCACGTTGGTGAGGAATCGCGTGCTGGCCTTGGCGTGTGCGCCGCCCGGACGCTCGCGCGTCGGCAAGCTGTTGAGCCCGCTGACGACGAGGATGTCGTCGCGATAGGGCGCGAGCGCGCTCAACGTCGGCGTCAGCTCGTAGTTGGCGCCGATCGAGGTCGGCAGATAGTTCTTCATGATCATCCCGTTCGGCACGTAGAACACGCCGAAGCGGTTGACCGGTTTGCCCGCGGTCTTCTGGAACGCCGACAATGCGGGCACCATGCTGTCGAGCAAGGGCAGCGCGAGCATGGCGCCCATGCCGCGGAGCACGGTCCGCCGTGGTATTGCCCGTTTGGAAATTATCATTCCTCGCTCCTGAACGAAGGGCTGTTCACTACTCCGAGAATCACCGACGACCACCGATAGTCTTTCGCTGCCGCCTCGCGTGCAATCTTTCGAATCGCAGGCTGGTCGTAGTACTCGATGCCGCGACCAAGGGCGTAGGAGAGCAGCTTCGCGCTGAGCGTTCTGGCGAAGTCTTCCTTGTGCTCGGTCAGATACGTGCGCAACCCTTCGACGCCCGCGAAGCTGGTGCCGTCGGGCATCAACGCATTCGGATCGACCGGGACGCCGTCGGCCTCGCTGCGCCATTTTCCGTCCGCATCGAAATTCTCGAGCGCAAAGCCGAGCGGATCCATTCGCTGATGACAGGAGGCGCAGACCGGATTCTTGCGATGCACTTCCATCCGCTCGCGCAGCGATTTCGGCTGCCCTTCGGCGCCCGGCTCCTTGAGCGCGGGCACGTCGAGCGGCGGCGGGGGCGGCGGCGCCCCGAGCATGTTCGCCAGCAGCCAGCGTCCGCGCATCACCACGGACGTCCGATTGGGATACGAGGTCACCGACAGGATGCTCGCCTGGCCGAGCAATCCACCGCGGCGGCCGTCGGTGAACTTCACCGGCCGGTAGTGGCTGCCATATACGTTGGGAAGTCCGTAATGCTGGGCGAGCCGATCGTTGGCGAAGGTGTAGTCGGCGAGCAGCAGCTCGGCGATGCTGCGATCCTGCCGCAGCTGATCGGCGACGAACAGCTTGGTTTCTTCGGCCATCGCCTCACGAAGGTTCTCGTCGAACTCGGGGTAGAGCTGCGTGTCCGGAACGAAGCCGGTAATCTTCCCGAGCTCCAGCCAACGGGTAGCAAAGCCTTCGACAAGCGCATTCGCGCGCGGATCGCGCAGCATTCGCCGGACCTGTTGCTCGAGCACGGCGGGGTCTTTCAGCTTGCCGCGAATCGCCGCATTCAGCAACTCGTCATCCGGGATGCTGCTCCATAGGAAAAAGGAGAGCTTCGACGCCAGGTTCAGCTCGGGCGCCTCGGGACGGTTGACCCTGAAGATGAAGCTTGGAGCGGCGAGCACGCGCTCCAGCCCCCGCTGGATGCCGGCATCGAACGTCTTCTCTTCGGTGCGGCCCGCGCGATAAAAATCGAGAAGGACCTGCGTATCGGCTTCGGTCAGCGGACGCCGATAGGCGCGAGTGGCGACCCCGGAAAGGATCTTCCGAGCGCACGCCAACTCCGCATCGGTATCTTTCGGCGTGCAGACGAACAACGCGCGCCGCGCCGGCGATTCGCCCGGGCCAACGACGTTGAACGGCCCGCCAATCGACACGGTCTTCAGCGCTGGATAGCCGAAGTACAGCTCGTTCGTGGTGCGGCCAAATCCGGTTTGCGGCGGCTGGAGCACGCCCTCGCCTTCCCACAAACGGCGGACGAACGATACGCCCACGACGTGCGGTCCGGCTTTCACCGGCGTGCGCACTTCAAGGCCCCGGTCCGCGTTGAGCATGTAGGTTTCCCATTCCGGATCGCCGGGCGTGTTGCCCGCATAGTTCTCCGGAGTGGTCATTCCTTTGGCTTCGCCGCCGACCGTAAACCTCTTCAGCAGCACGCCGTCGAGCCGCACATCCAGGAGATGCGGCTCGCCCATCCCGACGATGTAATCGTAGAGCTGTTTCTTGAGCTCAATCTTGAAGAGGTACTCGCCGTCCACGGGGAACTGATAGGTGACGGCCGTGCCGCCGCGCGAACCGAACGGCAGGTCCTCGCTCATCCGCTCGTCCTGCACCATGTCGCGCTCGACTTTGAAGACGTCGACCATGGGCTTGCGTGACGTATCGCCAACAGCAAGGCGGCTGATCATGCGCGCCGCCGAGAGGTAGTTCTCGAGCAGCGCCGGCGAGACCGTCAGCACGCTGGCGACGTTATCGAATCCCTCAACATCAGCATCGTCTGCCGGCAGCACACCGCGGCCGTCGATATCAAGCCCGAGCAGGTCGCGAATGGCGTTGGCGTACTCAGTGCGGTTCAAGCGGTGGACCGGCACCTTTGCGGCGTTATGGCTCGTCATCGCGGCAGTGTCGAGTGCGTGTTCGACATCCGCGTTCACCGCGGCGTAGGTAGCGGCGTCGGGCCGCGGCGCTCCAGGCGGGGGCATCTCGTGCGTACGCAACTTGCGCGCGACTTTTTCCCAGACTTCGGCGTCGTTGCCGACACGCTGGAAATCGAGATGGTCGAGCATCAGGCCCGCGGTCTTGCGCTTCTCGTTATGGCAGGTGAGGCAGTACTTGGACAGGACGGCGCTGGTTTGGGTCGACGACTGTGCCGTAACGGGGGCCTGCGCCGCCGGTGCCTGGCGGGCCTGAAGGTTACGGCTCGCCTGACCACCTTCGCCAAGGCTACGGCGGTCAAGAAGGCGAGCACTACGCACGGACGTGGCGCTATCGTGAACAGTCGTAGCGTTCAGAAAAGCCGTAGGGCCGACCTTCAGGTCGGCTTGTGCATTCGTAGTGCTGACCTTCAGGTCAGCAGCTGCGAGCACCGCCGCGGTTGCAGCGGCGGCGAGCATCAGACAGAGGGTCGTTCCGAGCGGTCTTTTCATCTCGCGTGCACCACTCCTGACGTTAAAACTGGACCCATCTAGAATAGCGCGCCGCGAGAAAGCGGGCTACCCCAAACGTCGCAAGATGTCTCGGAAATGGCGTAAACCGCTCAATCGTGGGGATGGTTTCGCTCGTATTCCGCGTCGGCGTGCGCTTTTTCCACCCTCTTTCCCTCTGCCCGCTTGCGGCCGTCGTTCAGGGCCTGTTGGCGCGTGCCGTCCGAGCTGACCGCAAACATGGAAATGATGCGCTCGAGCTCCTGCCCTTTACACGACGGACAGGACGGCGCCTCGGGGTTGGTTGGCAGCAACAGGAACTCGAACTGATGTCCGCAGCCACGGCATTCGTACTCGTAGATGGGCATAACTGATCTTAGCTACTTTTTACTTTTTACTTTCCACTTTCCACTTTCCACTTTCCACTCTCTTACAGCCCCTCGGCCTTCATCATGACCCGCATTTCCTGATCCGACTCCTGCAAGGCCCGGGCGATGTCGTCAATCGCCGACTGAAGGTCGCGAGCGGCGCTGGCTGCGTCGGGCGCCGCGCTGGTTTCTCGTATTTTCTGCGCCACCACGATACCGCGATCCATCGCCGCCATCGCGGCGGTCAGCGTTGCCGTCGCCTTGCTCGCCTGGCTTTTGACAGCCGGCGACGCGTTGTCGACCGCGGCAGTAAATCCCACGTGCTGCATCGCCCCGGCTGCTGCCTTCTTCGCGCCGTAACCAGAGGCCGGTCCGGTCTTCTCAATCGTCGGATCCAGCGCGTGCAGCACGTGACCGGCGTGCAGCTTCATCTCCTCGAGGGTGGTTGCCTTCGATAACAGCAGTGCGTGCGCAGCAGCGATACGCGTGTCGCTCTGCGCGATCGTCAACAACCCGACCTGCCCCGGCGTATCGCGCCAGGCGATCATCACGTGACCGATGTGGGCGTGAACGAGGGGCGGCTCGATACGCGACACGACAATTCCGTTGTCGGTAAGAACGCCGGTGACACGCACCGGACGCGCGAGGCGGAGCGGCATGCCCGCGAAGTCCTGATTGGCGATCGGTATGACGTTTTGCTGTTCGTCGACGATGACGTATTTCGAGAGGCCTTTCAAGCAGTGAAATGCGCACTCCCGTTCACTCATCCCCATCGAAGCCGCCATCGCCTGGTGCGACGCGCCGCACTTGCTTTCGCTCAGCACACCTGACCACGTCCGCGGCTCCTGCGCCGACGGCACCGAGCCTAGATACACGACGAGCGCCGGGACGACCCACTTCCCTTTCATGGCGTGAGCGATGCCGTGTAGGCCGAGATATTCACGAGATCTTCTTCGGTCAGCTTGGCGACGACCGGTTTCATCAGATCCGTCCACAACCCATTGCGTGCGCCCGTTTGCATGTCGAACATCTGGCG
>Ga0184625_10000155_pt1 | contig 21020 bp, 15 predicted proteins | sample PLM3_30_b1_FD_133151 | JGI IMG/M metagenome (GOLD analysis project Ga0184625, IMG submission 133151) | Groundwater sediment microbial communities from an aquifer in East River, Colorado, USA - PLM3_30_b1 | ecosystem: Environmental > Terrestrial > Soil > Riparian zone | place: USA: East River... | reverse complement strand
TTTTTCGGCGGCCTGACGTCCGGCGTGTCGGGCTTCGCAATGGGACTCGTTGTGTCCGGTGTTTGGCTGCACATCATTGCACCGGATCAGAACGCGCTGCTGATTGTGCTGTGCGGACTCGTCACGCAGGGGTCCGGCATCTGGCGGGTGCGTCACGCCATAAATTGGCGGTCGGTCGCGCCATTCATCATTGGCGGCGCCATTGGAGTCCCTGCCGGCACCGCTCTGGTGACAACCGTCGACCAGAGCACGCTCCGCCTCTGCATGGGCTTCCTGCTGATCATCTACAGTGTTTACAGCCTGGCTCGATCGGCGCTGAAGCCTGTTCAAGGCGCCCTCCCGGCAGACTTCGGCGTCGGCATCGTGAACGGATTTATCGGCGGTTTGACCGGACTGGGCGGCATTGCGGTGACCGTCTGGTGTCAGCTGCGCGGTGGATCCAAAGACGCGCAGCGCGCCATATTTCAGCCGGTGATGTTCGCGACCTTCGTCATGAGTGCGATTTCGTTCGCCGTCGCCCGTGCTTTCACCGCTGAAACGCTCAAGCTTTATGCATTCGCGCTTCCCGCTCTGATCGCTGGTATCTGGGCTGGATTCAGGCTTTATGGAAAGCTCGATGATGCCGCATTCCGTAAAATTATCCTGCTGCTGCTGCTTGTGGCAGGAATGACGTTGATCGTGCCGATGCGTTGAACTAACATGCAATTCGTGGGGCCAACGGCGGTCGCCCCGCTCCCAAGAAGGCCTGAGAGCCCAAGCACCGTCTCCTTCGTTAACGGAGGGGACCCATGCTGTCTCCGAGCTTTTCAATCTCTCCGAAAGATCTCTGGAATGCGATTGCGACGCGCGTTGCGCCGCAACTTTTCGACGTGAGGCGGCGAGACGCCTACGAGCAATCGCCGCACCTGTTGCCGGGCGCGGTCTGGCGCGATGCGTCCAAGAGCAAAGAGTGGATGGCCGATCTCGATCCGGCCCGTCCGGTCATCGCCGCCTGCAAGGCCGGTCACGAAATGAGTCAAAGCACGGTTGCGCAATTACGCGCCGATGGCGTCGACGCGCGCGTGCTGGAAGGCGGCTATGAAGGGTGGGCCAAAGCAGGCCTGCCATTTGTCGCCAAAGCCGAACTTGAACGGATTGCGCCACGCCGTCCGAGCATCTGGGTGACGCGGCGACGGCCGAAGATCGATCGCATCGCTTGCCCCTGGCTTATCCGACGGTTTCTTGATCCGCACGCGCGGATCCTGTTCGTCGATCCGGATCAGGTGGTCAACGTGGCCCGCGAAAGCGGCGGTGTACCGTTCGATATCAAGGACGTCGAATTGAGCCACGTCGGCGAACGCTGCTCATTCGACACCATGCTTCAGCTGTTTGGGCTGGAGGGCGAGCCCTCTCTGGCGCGGCTCGCATTGATCGTACGCGGTGCCGACACCGCACGACCCGACATCGCTGCGGAGGCCGCCGGCTTGCATGCGGTCTCGCTCGGCCTTTCTGCACTTGCGGGTGATGACGACCACGGACTGCTTGAGCGCGGTTTCATCATCTACGATGCCCTCTTTGCCTGGCTGCGCTTCGCCGCAGAAGAGAGGCACAATTGGCCGGCCAAGGCTGCGTGACCAGCATGGCGACCACCGACACGACTGCCCGGTCGAGTTTCGGCGAAACCTTCATGGTTTGGCTGAAGATCGGCTGTATCAATTTCGGCGGCCCGGCCGGGCAGATCGCCTTGATGCATCGCGTCGTCGTCGACGAGAAAAAATGGGTGGACGAGGCGCGTTTCCTGCATGCGTTGAATTTCTGCATGCTACTGCCCGGCCCAGAGGCACAAAAGCTGGCCACTTATCTGGGCTGGCTGTTGCATGGGGTGCGCGGCGGGCTGGCAGCCGGCATTCTGTTCGTGCTGCCGGGCGCCCTCGTGATGCTGGGCCTGAGCCTGTTGTATGCGCTCGGACGCGGAATTTCGGTCATAGACGGCGCGCTCTATGGAATCAAAGCGGCGGTGCTGGTGATCGTGGTCGAGGCGCTGATACGCATCGGCAAGCGCGCGCTGAAGACGCCCCTGCTGCTTTCATTGGCCGCCGCCGCGTTCGTCGGCATTTTTTTCCTCGGGCTCCCGTTTCCGCTCATTGTCGCGGCAGCCGCGCTCCTCGGTTACATTGTCGCGCGTCGAGCACCGGCTCAGCTTGGCCTCGCTGAAAAAGCCGCAGGCGTGGCGGCCCCCGCAAAGGATCGCTGGCGACAATTCGTCATGGCATCGGTGATCGGCCTGATCGCGTGGTGGGCACCGGTCGTGCTCGCGGCCCTCACCCTCGGACAAAAACATGTTTTGGTCAGCATAGGCATGTTTTTCTCAAAGCTCGCTGTCGTGAGCTTCGGCGGCGCCTATGCGCTGCTTGCCTATATGGCGCAGGAAGCTGTGCAGACGTACGGGTGGATGACTGCGCCAGAAATGGTTGACGGATTGGGCCTTGCCGAAACCACGCCGGGCCCGCTTATCCTGGTTACGCAATTCGTCGGTTTCCTCGCCGCATTTCGCGATGCGGCACCTTTCTCGCCCGTGACCGCCGGCATTCTTGGTGCGGCATTGACGACCTGGGTCACGTTCGTTCCATCGATGCTCTGGATTTTTGCCGGGGCACCATTCGTCGAACCGCTGCGTGCCAACCGTCAATTGTCCGGCGCACTTGCCGCGATTACGGCCGCCGTTGTGGGCGTCATTCTGAATCTGTCCGTATGGTTTGCGCTCCACGTATTGTTCGGCAAGGTCACCGAAATGCACGCGGGCCCTTTGCGATGGTACGCTTTCGATCCGTTCGCGCTCGACCTGCGCGCTGCAGCACTGGCGGCGATCGCGGCCGCGCTGGCATTCGGCTTGCACCGCAGCCTGATCGAGGTGGTGGTGGCGATGGCCGCGCTCGGGGCATTGCTGCAGCTGGTGCTCGGAGCCTAGCTCTCGCGATCGATCGCGCTTTCGTGCCAACGGCGCAGCATCAAGTGCGAGATCGCCGAAAGCGCAAAGTAGATCGCCACACCTGCGACGGAGAGTAGAAACAGCGCCGCAAACATGCGTGGGATATTGAGGCGGTACCCGGATTCGACGATTCGATATGCGAGTCCCGAACCCGCGCCCGCGGAGCCGGCGGCAATTTCGGCTACCACCGCACCAATGAGCGACAGACCGCCGGCAATGCGCAGACCGGCCAGGATTTGAGGCAGGGCTGACGGCAATTTCAGATTCCACAGCACATCCCAGCGTGACGCTTTGTAAAGCTCGAAAAGCGCCAGGAGATTGTGGTCGACCGAATTCAATCCAAGCGTTGTGTTGGCCAGGACCGGAAAGAACGCGACAATCCATGCGCAAGCGAGGACCGCCAAGGGCTGCGGAAGATAGATCAGCAACAGCGGCGCAATGGCGACGATCGGCGTCACCTGAAGGATGACGGCATAGGGATAGAGTGAGTATTCCACCAGGCGCCACTGGTTGAACATCACCGCCAACACGATGCCGCCGACCGCAGCGAGCAGAAATCCTTCAAAGGTCAGGGTGAGCGTCACCAGCAGCGAGTGCCAGAGCAGGGGTGCATCCGAGATCAAGGTCGTAAGCACCAGCCCCGGGCTCGGCAGCACGAAAGGTTGAATCGCGAATACGCGCACCAGCAGGTCCCAGCAAAGAATGACCAGAGCCAGCATGAAGATCGGGAGGCCGATTCGAAGCGCACGCTCGCTCATGACGCGGCTCCGCTTGCCATGGCTTGCGCAAGGGCTTCGGCGGCCCGCCGGCAGAATGCCGCATATTCCGGTGAAGTCCGGAAGCGCTCGTCGCGCGGGTACGGCACGTCGACGGAAATCTCGGTAAAGACCCGGCCGGGGCGCGGCGTCATGACGACGATACGCTGCGACAGATAGACCGACTCGAATACAGAATGGGTGACGAAGATCACCGTACGCTGCAGGGCCTGCCATACCGCCAGCAGATCGTTGTTAAGTTTGAACCGGGTGATTTCGTCGAGGGCGGCGAATGGTTCATCCATCAGCAGCAGCTGCGGTGCTGTGACAAGGGCGCGCGCGATCGATACCCGCATCTTCATGCCGCCCGACAGTTCGCGCGGATAGCTCCGTGAAAAGCCCGCAAGGCCGACCCGCTCGAGCGCCTGTTCGACGGCGGCAGTATCATCATTGCCAGCGAGCTTGAGCGGCAGCCGCACATTGGTGGCGACGTCGGCCCAGGGCATCAAGGTCGGCTCCTGAAACACGAAGCCGATTTTGCCGGCACCGCTCGGCCATTCGACCGCACCCGCCGATGGCGCGCTCAAACCGGCAATAATGCGAAGTGCGGTTGACTTGCCGCACCCCGAAGGCCCAAGCAAAGAAACGAATTCTCCCGCCCCCACCTCGAGATCGAGATGATCGAGCGCGCGAATGCCGTTGGCGAAAATCTTTTCGACGCCGCTCAGCGCGACGATGCGCGAAGGCTCTGGCGGAGGATCATTTGTAGGCGAAGCCGGCAATAGTGTGCCTTGTCAGATGCCCGTCAATGGCGTGACGTCAGTTCTTCGGCCGCAGGTTGGCGCCGACGCTCTTGTTGACGAACCGCAATGTGTAGGCCTGCTTGTAATCGGTTCCCGCTTTGACCACGCCCGCCCGTACCATCTTGTCGAAGAAGCTCTTCCAGCGAGAGTCGGTCATGGCGCCGATGCCGAGCTTCATCGAGTCGCCGGAATCGACGATGCCATGCTCTCTCATTTTCGCGATGGAAAAGGCCAGCAACGCATCCGTCATCTCTGGATTCAGCCTCTTGATCAGGTCGTTGCCCGGCCCGCTATCACCGTAGACGTAGTTGTACCAACCGATCGCCGACGCATCGACAAACCGCTGCACGACGTCCGGCTGTTTCTCGACCATCTCGCGGCGTGTCTCGATCAGCGTCGAGTAAGCGTCGAAACCATGATCAGCGAGCAGGATCACGGTCGGCTTGAACCCGCCTTGCCGCTGGATCGCAAAGGGTTCTGAAGTCACGTAGCCCTGCATCGCGGAATTCTTGTCGGCAAGGAATGGCTGCGGATTGGATGTGTAAGGCTTCACGTTCGATTCACTGAAGCCGAAATCGGATTTGAGCCACTGGAAATAAGTGGCCATGCCTTCCTTGGAGACAAACAGTGTGCGCGACTTGAGATCTTCGAGTTTTGTCACGTCGGGATGCGCGACGAAAACCTGCGGATCCTTCTGGAACGTCGCCGCCACCGCGATGGTCGGAATTTTGTTTTCAACCGCATCGAATGACTGGAGCGAATTGGCGCTCATATAGAAGTCGAGCTTGCCGACCGGGAGCATCATCCGGTTGTTCAAGTTCGGGCCGCCGGGCACGATAATCACATCGAGCCCATATTTCTTGTACGTGCCGTCGGCGAGCGCCTGATAGAAACCGCCATGCTCGGCCTCGGCCAGCCAATTGGTACCGAAGCGGACCTGGTCGAGGGCCTGTGCCTCCACCGCCGCCAGGGTGGCTGTAAAACCCAATAAAACCGCAGCAAATCTCGTCATATCCCCACTCTGTCATTGGCGGGTCCGGCTGGGCAACCCCGTTTGAACCTTTTCGGGCGTCGGCGCGACCCATGCATATCGCGGCCATTGCCGCCCGACCTTAACGATGGAGACAGCCATGACCAAGTCCAAGATCACCACGGCCCTCGCCGTCCTCACTCTTGCGGGCAGCCTCGCTTTCACCAGCGGCAGCGCGCAGGCCCATTCCCACTGGGGTACGGGCGTCGGCATCGGCATTGCCGCCGGAGCATTGCTTGGCGCAGCGGCCGTTTCTAACGCCTATGCCACCCCCGTTTATGTCGCGCCCTCGTGCCGGCTGGTCGAGCGCTACGACCGCTGGGGCAACGTCCGTCTCATCCGGGTTTGCGACTACTGATTGAACTCACTGAGATCGGCGCCTGCCCCGTCCATCCTCGCGCCGATCTGGATGACCCGCCCGGCAACGTCCCCGTCCGGGCGGGTCAGCTTTTTCAGAATTTGATGATTGAACGAAAGCCCGCGACTTGCGCATCGGGAAGACGGACGCCAGTGCCGCTTGGATGCCAGATGTATGTGTACACCGGCTGCACGATCCAACCCGGTACAATCTGTGCGGCGTAGGTGAACTCGAGGTTGGCCTCATAGTCGAGAGGCGGCGGGGCGATCGTACCGAAGTTGATCTGATCCTGACTGAAGCCACGCAAGCCGTTGGAGGCGCGTGCATAGATTATGCTCGCGCCAAAGCGATCGGCCGGCCGGTTCGGAATCATGCCGCCGAACACGATCCCGCCATCAATAAAGAAATTGATCGGATTGCGATCCGATGGACTGAAGGACGCACGACTGAATACCGATATGCCGCTGTCCGCGTCACCGCCTTTCGGGCGATAAATCTGCTGATCGATGACTCCGTAAACACCGTAGTCGCCGCGATGCATAAGCGGCACGCCGCTGCTAGCAGGGCTGGCCAACAAAGTACCGTTATTGGCGTAGCGCTGATCAGCAAATTGACCGAGATGGCTCCAGCCGCCGATCTTCAACGTCGTTGCGAGCCCAGTGTCATGTTTGCTGCGATTCCATCGGAATTGCAGCTCACCGATCATGAAAGCGGGATCCTGCAGACGAAAACTAAGTCCATAGCGGTTGCAGGTATCGGGATCGCCGGGGCATGGGCCCGCCGGATCGCCGTTGAAGATGGCGAACAAAAACGATGCGTCTTTTGGAAACTCGTATTTTATTCGCGCGCCGAGTGCCGAAAGCGGATAGGCCGGGCCTCCGCCCGGTAAGTTGGCGGCCGCGATGGTCGGCCAATCGCTCTGCAGGAAGATCTGACTGACATCGCTATAGAAGAACTCGGCGTCGGCCGCGAGCTGACCAAATCTGAAGTTGACGGGTCCCCACCAACGTTCGAGCCACAATTCCGACAAGCGCACGGTGGGCGTAGCTTCAATCGCTGCGATCGTATTCCTGCCACCGACATAGTCGCGACGAATACGGCCATCGTTATAAATCCCAAATACGTTGGTATAGAATGTCCAGTCCTTCCACCCCACAAGCTTCTCAAGGTCAAGCATGAGCTGTGCCTCAAGCTTCCCCTGATCGATCGTGCCGCGCCGGAGCCCGCCGGACAGATTGCTGAGCACATCGTTGGTGTAGATCAGGTTGTATGAGACGCCGTGACTCTCGAGCCACTTGCGCGTGCCATACGGATCGCCATTCTGCGGCAAGCTGCTGGCAATCGAAGGCCGGTCCGAGATGTCCTGGGCCCAGAGTGGTTGCGCGAGAATGACCGAAAGAACCGCAACCACCGCGCAGTGAAACAGGCAGCGATTTGACCTAATACCCCCCACGCCGCCCTCTTTTGAACCGAAGAACCGTCCCCCGACGGCTTGATCCGCAAAACTGCGATGGAAACCTGACAGGGGGATGAACCACCTGGAAACGACCAGAGAATAGCCCCTAAGAGGCGCGGCGCAATTTGGATTCCCTGAGTAAAACCGCGACCAAGTGCCCGGAATTCGCGCATTTAACAGAGGAAAAGGCGCCGGCCGTGCGCACCAGGGCGCGCGCGCTCTGATTTACCCAGGCGAAATGTTTATTTCGCGGTAATGCCGATACACAGCGGCAATTCACTATAACGCTCGGCACAAGGGAAGAAGCCCGGGATACCCATTCTTGGATCGCTTTGCCGGAACGTTTTTGGCGCGGCTCAAGCTGCAGCCGCAGGTAAGCACGCGCAATGGCGCGATTGCTGCGGTCGTCCTTGGCATTTGCATCTGGCTGGCGGTGGCCGCGACTACGCATGCCCCCCGCGCAGATGGCGAGCAGGAAGCCTCAACTCAGGGGCATCGTGTCGGCGCGCTTTTTTATCCAACGCCGAAGCAATGGGCATCACTGACCACCGCGCCGATTGGTGACGTCGTATTCCGGTCCGAACACATGACCGAAGGCAAGATCGCGGTCGACGAAGACCGCGCAACGCTCGTGTTCTCGCCGTACTCCGGTCGAGTAATCAAGCTGCTCGCCAAGCCAGGCGACGCGGTGAAAGCGGGGCAGCCGCTTTTCGTCGTCGAAGCGCCGGACATGGTTCAGGCGCAAAACGACTTCATCAATTCCATTTCCGCCTTGAACAAGGCCCGATCGGCGCTCGAGCTTGCTAAGATCGTCGAGCAGCAGAACAAATCGTTATTTGACTCTCGCGCCGGACCCTTGCGCGACCTGCAGCAATCGCAGGCGAACACCCGCGCAGCAGAGAACGATGTCCGCTCGACCCAGACGTCACTCGAAGTGGCGCGCAATCGCCTGCGCATTCTCGGCATGACCGACGAAGAGATAACAAAATTCGGCGACACCGGCGCTGTGAGCCCGCACATGACGATCTATTCGCCGATCGCCGGCACGGTGATCCAGCGCAAGGTTGGCCCCGGCCAATATATCAACACGTCATCGCAAAATACGAGCGCCAGCGATCCGACTTTCGTCATCGGCGATCTGTCCACGGTCTGGCTGGTGGCCTATGTGCGCGAATCCGAGGCGCCAAACGTCAAGGTCGGACAAGCGGTGCACTTCACCGTTCTCGCGTTTCCCAATCGTGTATTTCCCGCGAACATTTCCTTTGTCGCAACCGCGCTCGATACCGGAACACGCCGGTTATTGGTGCGCGCGACAATCGATAATTCCCAAAAGCTCCTGCGGCCAGAAATGTTTGCGAACGTTACCATCCTCACCGGCGAAGGAGACAGTTCGCTCGCGGTGCCGCGTGAGGCGATCATCTATGACGGCAAGTCCGCTCATGTCTGGCTTGCGCGCGAAGACCGCTCGGTCGAACGACGCGAAGTCAAGACCGGACTTTCCAGTGGACAGATGGTCGAAATCATTGAAGGCCTGCAGCGCGGCGAAAGCGTGGTGAGCAAGGGCTCCCTATTCGTCGATCGGGCTGCCGCCGGAAGTTGACTTAACCATGTTGCGTGGTCTGATTTCATTCTGCCTATCGCGGCGACCGCTGGTGCTCGTCGCCTTTGCGATGTTTATGGCCGCCGGCTACGCGGCGTTCATATCGCTGAACGTCGAGGCCTATCCCGATCCGGCGCCGCCGATTATTGAAATCATTGCGCAGTATCCCGGGCAGTCCCCCGAGGAAGTTGAGCGCTATGTCACCATTCCGCTCGAGATCGCGGTCGCCAGCACGCCCGGCCTGACTTACATCCGTTCGAACACGGTGTTCGCGCTCGGCTTTATTCGTCTGCAATTCGAATACGGCCGCGACTACAATTTTGTGCGTCAGCAGGTCACCAACCGGCTCAAGGATGCGACGTTGCCTGCGGCCGTAACGCCGGTGATTTCTCCTGCCGGCGGCATCAGTGAAATCCTGCGCTATCAGCTTAAAGGTCCGCCCGGAATGGATCTGATCCAGCTCAAGACCATCCAGGACTGGGTGGTCGAGCGAAAATTGCGCATCGTGCCGGGCGTCGCCGATGTCGCGGTTTTGGGTGGGAAAACCAAGGAATATCAGGCAGAAATCGATCTCGATAGAATGCGGGCCTACGGCCTCACCTTGCCGCAGATCATCAACGCCATTTCAACGAACAACGCCAATGTCGGTGGCCGCACCATCGCGATGGGCGAGCAGTCGGTGAATATCCGCGGCGTGGGCGCGCTCGGCTCGTTGGCCGATATCGACAATATCGTGCTGAGCCAACAGGGCGGATTGCCCGTCGTACTGAAGGATGTGTCGCGCAACCAGGTCGGCTTTACGCCGCGCCTTGGCATCGCTGCCCGTGACGATCAGGACGACATCATCTTCGGTATCGTCCTGATGCAAAAGCTCGAGCGCACGATGGACGTGGTCACGCGCGTGAGAGCTGCGATCGACCGCATCAACAGCGACGGCACTCTGCCGCCGGGCGTCAAGATCGAGCCCTTCTACGATCGTGGCGATCTGGTCGGCATCACCGTGCGGACGGTGCTGCACAATATGCTGTTCGGCATTATCCTTATCTTTTTCATTCAGTGGACATTTCTCGGCAACTTGCGCTGTGCGCTGATCGTGTCCGCGACCATCCCGGTTGCGCTGTTCACGGCCGTCATAATCACGGTGTTGCGCGGGGATTCGGCCAACCTGCTATCCGTCGGCGCGATCGATCTCGGCATCATCGTCGACGGTACCGTGATCATGGTGGAGAACATCTTCCGCCATCTCGCCCATCATACGCACCGCGCGTTCGCCGACCGCGAGAGCCGGCTCACTGAAAAACTGCAACGCATCCTCGCGGCCGCCGTCGAAGTCGACAAGGCGATCTTCTTCTCGGTGATCATAACGATCGCGGCTTTCCTTCCGCTTTTCACAATGCAGGGCGTCGAAGGTCAGATCTTCGGCCCCATGTCGCGCACCTACGCCTATGCGCTGCTCGGCGCAGTGGTCGCGACCTTCACGGTGACGCCGGTCATGTCGTCGATTTTGCTGCCGGATAAGGTCGATGAGGTCGAGACAATTCTCGTACGCAGCATCCGAAGCGTCTATCAGCCCTTGCTGGTGCTCGCGGTGCGCAACGCGCGCTTCGCCGCAATGATCGCAGTCGCCTTCCTGTTGTTCTGCGGTATCCTCGGCATGCGGCTCGGCACCGAATTTCTGCCCAAACTGGAAGAAGGCAATCTCTGGATCCGTGCACTTCTTCCGCCCACGATCACGCTGGATGCCGGGCGCGATACCGTCAACAAGATCCGACAGGTGATCGCCAGTTATCCGCCGGCGAAGACCGTAGTGTCCGAACAAGGTCGCGGCGAAGATGCGACCGATCCCGACGGCTCCTTCGTCGCCGAATTCTTTGTCCCGCTTAAGCCATTCGGGGAATGGCCCGACGGCCTTACCAAGCCGAAGCTGGTTAAAGAGTTGTCAGAGAGGCTGGCAAACGAGTTCATCGGCATCGACTTCAATTTCTCGCAGTACATTCAGGACAACATCGAAGAAGCGGTCTCCGGCGTAAAAGGCGAAAACTCCGTCAAGATATTCGGCCCCGATCTGGCCGAGCTCGAGCGGCTTTCGGGGGCGGTCAAAGCGGAGCTTGCGAAAGTGCCGGGCGTGAGCGATCCGGGCGCCTTCAATCTGCTTGGCCAGCCTAACCTGGTGATCGAGGTGGATCGCGCCAAGGCTGCGCGTTACGGCATCACCGTCAACGACATAAACACTGTCGTGCAGGCAGCAATCGGCGGTCAGGAAGCAACCCGAATCTTCGAAGGCGAGATGAACTTTCCATTCACGGTGCGGCTGGCCCCGCAATACCGTGACAATGTCGAAACCATCCGTTCGGTGCCCGTGGCCCTGCCTAATTCCGATCCGAAAGCGCCGACCGTCTATATTGCTCTCGGCGACGTCGCCAAGGTCCGCCTTGAGACCGGAGCTGCCTATATCTACAGGCAGAACACCCAGCGCTTCGTGCCGATCAAATACAGCGTGCGCGGTCGCGACCTTGGCTCCACGGTGGCCGAGGCGCAGGCACGCATCGCCAAGAATGTCGAGCTCAAGGATGGCTATTCGCTTGAATGGTCAGGCGAATTCGGCGCCCTGGTTGAGGCCAAGAAACGTCTCGCGGTCATCATCCCCTTGAGCCTGCTGCTCATCTTGATGCTGCTCTACAGCCTCTTCAATTCGGTGCGCGACAGCCTGCTGGCGCTGGCGGGGATTCCGTTTGCGGCGTGCGGCGGGATTCTTGGACTGTATTTCTTCGGCCTCAACGCCAGTGTATCGGCCGCGGTTGGATTTATCTCGCTGTTCGGAGTTTCGGCGATGGATGGAATCCTGCTGGTCTCCTACATACGTCGCCGGCTGGACGAAGGCCTCGGCAAGGAGGAAGCCATCATCGATGCCGCGCAAACGCGCATGCGGCAGATTTTCATGACCGGCCTATCCGCATGCATCGGCCTCGTACCGGCGGCGTTGTCGACCGGCATCGGCTCGCAGGTGCAGCAACCGCTTGCCTGCGTCATTGTCGGCGGCATGCTGCTGTCGCCGATATGCAGCCTGCTCGTGATCCCGACCTTCGCGCGTCTGGCCATGCCGGCAGTGAAAAAGACAGCGGCAACCCGTCGTGGTCCTATCGCCGAACCGGGACCGGCGGAATAACCCTGACGGATCAGGTTATCGGCTTGCGCAGCTGGAACAGTGCGCCAACGCGTCCAAAGACTTTGCCGATCACAGGCCAGAACAGCAAAATGAAGGCCAGCGTCGTGATCGAGCCGACAAGACCGTTCGACCAGAACACACGCAGATCGCCGCCGGCGCCGATCATCGCCAGGCGGAAGGCATCTTCCGCGCGGCTGCCGAGCACCAGTGCGAGGGTGAACGGCGCCAGAGGAATCCCGACTTTTTTGAATACGTAGCCAACCACGCCGAACAACAGCATGAGCCAGATGTCGAACATGGCGTTCTGGATGGCGTAAGCGCCGATCGCGCAGGACACGACGATCATCGGTGCGATCGCGGCGAAGGGCACGCGCAGCACCGCCGCGAACACCGGCACGGTCGTGAGCACTATCACCAGGCCGACAATATTGCCGAGATACATTGAGGCGATCAGGCCCCAGACGAAGTCCTTATGCTCCACGAACAGCAGCGGCCCGGGATTGAGCCCCCAAACCATCAGCCCACCGAGGAGGATCGCAGCCGTGCCGGAACCGGGAATTCCCAGCGCCAGCATCGGCAGGAGAGCAGCAGTGCCCGATGCATGCGCCGCCGTCTCCGGCGCGAATACGCCTTCGATACGGCCCTTGCCGAAGCTTTCGGGATCGTTCGAAAACCGCTTGGCGAGGTTGTAGCCCATGAACGAGGCCGCGATCGCACCGCCAGGCGTGATGCCAAGCCAGGCGCCGATCACCGAAGATCGCAGCAGCGTTACCCAGTAGCGCGGCAGATCCTTCCACACGTTCCAGAGCACGCGCAGGCTGATGTGCGCAGCATGGCCACGAAGCGCCAGCCGTTCTTCCATGGTGAGCAGGATTTCGCTGATGCCGAACAGGCCGATGACCGCAACCAGGAAGTTGACGCCGCGCAACAGATCGCTGAAGCCGAAGGTCATGCGAAGTTGGCCGGATACGGTGTCCATTCCAACGCCGGCGAGCAGCAGGCCGAGCGCCATGGAAATGATGGTTTTGTGTTTGGCCTCACGGCCCAAACCTACGAACGAGCAGAAGGTGAGCAGATAGACCGCGAAGAATTCAGGCGGTCCGAATCGGAGCGCGAATGACGCGATGCCGGGCGCCAGAAAGGTAATGAGCAGCACCGCGAACAGCGAACCGATAAAAGACGAGGTAAAGGCTGCCGTGAGCGCTTCTGCCGCCTTGCCTTGCTGCGCCATCGGATAGCCGTCGAACGTCGTCGCGACCGACCAGGCCTCGCCGGGAATATTGAACAGGATCGAGGTGATTGCGCCGCCGAACAGCGCACCCCAGTAGATGCACGACAGCATCACAATGGCCGAGGTCGGATCCATTGTGAAGGTAAGCGGCAACAGGATCGCAACGCCATTCGGTCCGCCCAGTCCCGGCAACACGCCGACGAAGATGCCAAGAACCAGCCCAACCATCATCAAGGCGAGCGTTTTCCAGGTCAGCAGGACGGCAAAACCGTGGAGAAGGAGCGTGAAGGCTTCCATGGGTTTTTAGTATCCAAACCAGGCCTCGATCGGCCCCTTCGGCATGATGACGTCGAAGGCGACATCGAACGTAACGAACATGACCATTGAGAAAACAAGACTGGTCAGCAGCGATTTCCATAGCGCGATGCGCCCGACCATCCACATGAAGCCAGCGATCAGCAGGAGGCTGGCTACATAAAGTCCGAGCCACTGGGTACACAGACAGAACAGAAATGTAGGCACGAACACCTGCATCACGCGGCGAAGTTGGTCGCGCGTGACGAATGTCTTGCCTTCATCCATTCGACTCAAAAAGATCGAGACGAGACCAAAGACGCTGGCAGCAGCCAAAATAACGGACAAGTAAAATGGAAAATATCCAGCCTGCGGACCGTCCGATGCCCAACCCATGCCGGTGCGCCAGTTGTCGAACGCCAGCAGCGACGCCAGCGCCGTCAGAAGGAGATAAACGACGGTTTCAACCGTGCGCACCCCAGTGACGGCCGGCGATTCTTCGGCCGGCGCATCCGGATCTTCCACGACGATTTCGGTATCGGAAGACATTGCTTACCTGTCTTGTCGTTCCGGGCGCGCATAACGTGAACCCGGAATCCAGAGGCACACCGCGTGCCTAAATCTGGATTCCGGGCCCGGCACAAGCGTGCCGGCCCGGAATGACCGTTGTTTACTGCGCGACGAACCCAGCCTCGTGCATCAAGCTCGAATTGAGCTTGTCGTCCTCTTCGAGGAACTTCAGCATATCCGGGCCGGTGAGGAAGATCGGTTTGAGCGCCTGCTTTTCCATGTAGTCCTTGTACTCGGCGGTCTGCGCGACCTTCTTGAGCAGATCAACGTAGAAGGCCGACTGCTCGGGCGTGACTTTGCCTGGCAGGAAGAAGGCGCGCAGCATCAGATACTGCACGTCGAGACCTTCCTCTTTGCACGTCGGGATATCGTTCCACGACTGCGTGTCGGTCACCTTGGTCTTGTATGAGATGCGTTCCTTGTCGAACACGCACAGCGCGCGCACCTGTCCGGCACGCCACACTTCGAGATTTTCCGACGGATTGTTGACGTTCGACGCGGTGTGATTGCCGACCAGTTGGGTCGCGGCCTCGCCACCCGACTTGTACGGGAGATAGGCGAACTTCGCGCCGGTCTTCTTCTCCATGAACACAGTGAGAATGTGGTCTTCGCGCTTGGAGCCAGTGCCGCCCATTTTGAACGGCTGCGGTGAGGCCTTGGCGGCCTCGACAAACTCTTTCACGTTCTTGTAAGGCAGCGTGGTGTTGTCCCACAGCACGAACTGATCCATTGCCGTTACAGCGATCGGAGTGAGTTCGCGCCAATTGAACGGTATCTTCGCCGAGAGCGGCAGCATGTAAATGAGCGAATAGGCGAGCAGCATCCGGTTGGGATCGCCGTCGCTCGACTTCATGTACATCAGCGCTTCCGCCCCCGACGCGCCGCCCTTGAGCGAGACGACCATCGGCTGCTTCATCAAATTGTTCTTCTGAATGGCGGCCTGAATCATGCGCGCCATCTGATCGGAAGCGCCGCCGGCACCCGCTGCCACCACGATTTCAACCGGCTTAGTCGGCTCCCAAGCGTTCGCCGGCGCGCTTGCCAGCGCAATGGCCGCAATGGCCGTGCCGGTAACAAAAAAATTCTTCATCGCATCCTCCCTTAGGGTGATTTTCACGGTTCCCCGGCAAGAGGGCCGTGCTGTCCTTGTTATTGGCACCATTTTGCGGGTATTGGGCCCAAGTTCAAGTCGCCGACAGTCTAATGGTCGGACTGCTCCAACCGCACGATAGACGCGCCCCGCACCATTGCCTGCATTTTACCGAATGCCACGTCGCGAGGCAGATACTTCATGCCGCAGTCTGGGGCAACCATGATGCGCTCGGCGGGCGCATATGGCAGAGCCTTACGGATACGCGCAGCCACGATTTCGGGCGTCTCGATGTTCATATCCGAAAGATCGATGACACCCAGGATGATCGTTTTCGATGGCAGCTCGGCCAGCACTTTGAGATCGAGATTCGGCTGCGCGGCCTCGATTGAAACCTGCGCGGCCTTCGAGCTTTCCAGTTCGGGCAGGAACGAATAACCGGCAGGTTTTTCATGCACGACCGCGGCGTAACCGAAGCACAAATGCACTGCGACGGTGCCGGTAACGCCATCAAGCGCGCGATCGAGTGCCTTCAGCCCGTATTCGCGCGCTTTTTCGGGATGCTGTTGCATCCAAGGCTCATCGATTTGCACGACATCAGCGCCGGCACTAAATAGATCCTTGATCTCGTCATTCACTGCGGCGGCGTAATCGAGCGCCATGGCTTCATCCGACTTGTAGAACTCATTCTGAGCCTGCTTGGACATCGTGAACGGTCCGGGCACGGTGATTTTCACCGCTCGTTTCGTATTGGCACGCAGGAATTGCAGATCACGCAGCTCCACCGGAAATTTGCGGCGGATCTTGCCGGTCACTCGCGGAACCGGAATCGGTTTGCCGCTGCGGTTCAGAGTGGAGCCCGGGTTGGCGGTGTCGACACCTTCAAGCGCAGTAGCAAAGCGGTTGGAGTAGCTTTCGCGCCGCTGTTCGCCATCGGTGATGACGTCGAGTCCGGCGCGCTCCTGCTCGCGAATGGCAAGAAGCGTCGCCTCGTCCTGTTTCTCTTCGAGCTCTTTCGGATCGATCAGCCAGAGATCGTCCATCCGAACGCGCGGCACCATCTTCGATAAGCGCGCACGATCGATCAGCCAATCCGGCTGTGGATAGGAGCCGACGAGAGAAGTGGGGAACAATTTGTCCGCCATAGATCACATTCCGTTGTCATTGCAGCATGACGAAGGAGATTCAGCGCTCGCTGCCAGCCGCCGCAACACTCATCGCAAGCACCCGCGCGACGTGAGCCGCTTCCCGCTCAGCGCCATCGTGGATCTGATGCCGGCAGGACGTGCCATCCGCGACGATCAGCGTATCGGCACCAGCTCTGCGGACCGCCGGCAGCAGTGACAATTCTCCCATTTTCCGCGAAACGTCGATTGTCGAGGCGTTATAGCCAAAGCTGCCTGCCATACCGCAGCAACTCGACTCTATGGTCTCGACCGAAAGCCCCGGGACCAATCGGAGCGCGCTCTCGACCGCACCCATGGTGTTGAACGCCTTTTGATGGCAGTGGCCATGAAGCAGCGCCTTCTTCGGCAACGGCCCAAGCGGCAACTTTAACTGGCCCTGCTTCTGCTCGCGGGCGAGAAACTCCTCGAACAGCACCGCATTTGCGACGAGTGAATCCACTGTCTCGCCTTTAAACAAAGCGGGCAATTCATCGCGGAACGTGAAGAGACAGCTTGGTTCAAGGCCGATGACCGGTATGCCGCGGGCGACATAGGGTGCAAGCGCGTCCAACGTACGCTGCATCTCACGTCGCGCTTCCTCGACCAACCCGACCGCGAGGAAGGTACGGCCACAGCACAAGGGCCGATCGTTTGGATCGGCCGGGAGCGGCGCGTAGACGCGATAGCCTGCGGCCACCAAAACACTCAGGGCATCGTCCAGATTTTCCCGCTCGAAATACCGATTGAAGGTGTCGGCGAAAAGCACGACCTCGCGCGCCCGTGCATTTTCCTCCGCCGTTGTGTAACGCCAGTCGGACCGGTCGCGGTAGGTGTCGCTACGCCATTTCGGCAGGCTGCGGCCGGAGGAAAAGCCGGCAATCAGCTGCGAGGCCTTACGCAAGAGTGCGCTGCGGTCTCGCATATTGAAGAAGTGATGCCACCGCGAGGCAAAAGGCGCGTAATGCGGCAAAAAGCCAACCAGCTTATCGTGCAGCGAAAGTTCATACTTCGCGGCCCGCGCGGCTAGCACCTCGATTTTCATACGCGCCATATCGACGCCCGTCGGGCACTCGCGGCGGCAGGCCTTGCACGAAACGCAAAGCTTGAGCGTCTCCGCCATTTCATCGGAAACGAGGGCGGCCGGCCCGAGTTGCCCGCTCACGGCCAGCCGCAACGTATTTGCGCGACCGCGTGTCACGTCGCGCTCGTCCCGGGTGACGCGATAGCTCGGGCACATCACGCCGCCCACTAATTTGCGACAGGCGCCGTTGTTGTTGCACATTTCGACCGCGCCCTGGAAACCTCCGCCGGAGCCCGGATAGGTCGACCAGTTCAAATGCGTCTTGATCGCTTCCCCGTGATAGTCGGGCGCATAACGGAAGAGACTGCGGTCGTCGAATTTGGGCGCCCGTACGATCTTGCCGGGATTGAAAACCCCATTGGGATCGAACCGATCCTTCACCTCCTCGAAGGCGCGCGCGAGCCGTGAGCCGAACATCGGCTCGTTGAACTCGGAACGCACAAGACCATCGCCATGCTCGCCGGAATGCGAGCCCTTGTATTCCCGCACCATCGCAAACGCCTCTTCGGCGATCTCGCGCATGGCATGCACGTCCTTTTCCTGCCGCAGATTCAGGATCGGCCGCACATGCAGACAGCCGGAGCCGGCATGCGCGTACCAGGTGCCGCGCGTGCCGTGCTTCTCGAAGATTTGGGTGAGGCGCGACGTATAGTCGGCGAGATGTTCGAGCGGTACCGCGCAGTCCTCGACAAAGGAGACCGGTTTACCCTCCTCTTTCATCGACATCATGATGTTGAGGCCCGATGTACGCACCTCGGCAATCGCGGCCTGCAAGTCGGGATTTAGCACTTCAACGACGCCACCCCACTTGGCGCCGCTCCTGTCCCAACCAAAGCCGAGATCGCCCATCAGATCTTTCAACTGCTGCAACATACGCAAGTTGACTTCGTGGTCCTCATCGCCGAATTCGACCAGAAGGATGGCTTCCGGAGTCTCTCGGACGAATTTATCCAGCGTCGGCTGGAAAATCGGAATCTCGCGCGCGAGCTCGATCATTGTGCGATCGATCAGCTCGACTGCGATCGGCTTGAGGCGCACGATATGTTGCGCGGAACTCATCGCCTCGTAGAAGCTGCCGAAGTGGCATGCGCCGACTGCGCGACGGCCGAGCAAAGGCGAAAGCTTCAATTCGATGCGCGTAGAAAACGCGAGCGTGCCTTCGCCGCCGACCAGCACATGGGCGAGATTGATATCGTTCTTGCCCGGCACCAGAGCATCGAGATTGTAGCCGCCGACGCGCCGCTGAACCTTGGGAAAACGCTCGGCAATTTCATCGGCCTCGCGCGCGCCGATAGCGAGCAGATCTTTCGCCAGCGGACGCAAGGGAGCCGGTACGTCCTTCAGACTGCCGCCAATGCGGCCGAAATTCGCGAGCGTGCCGTCGGCGAGCAGTGCTTCGATCGAGATCACGTTGTCACGCATGGTGCCGTAGCGCATCGACCGGCCGCCGCAGGAATTGTTGCCGGCCATGCCGCCGATCGTGGCCCGCGAGGCGGTTGAAATATCGACCGGAAACCACAATCCGTGCGGCTTGAGCTGCCGGTTGAGCTCGTCGAGCACGATGCCGGGCTCGACCGTGCAACGGGCACGCTTGACGTCAAGGTCTAGAATTCGCGTCAGATATTTCGAACAGTCGACGACCAGCGATTTCCCGACGACCTGTCCCGCCTGTGAGGTACCGCCGCCGCGCGCCAGGATTGTCGCGCCCTCGCTGCGCGCGATCGCTATCGCCCGATCAGCTTCTTCTATTGTGCGGGGGGCGACCACCCCAATGGGCATCACCTGGTAGTGCGACGCATCGGTGGCATAGCGGCCACGGGCGAACCGGTCGAACTGTACCTCACCGGTCAATTCGGCCTTTAGCCGACGTTCCAGACCGGGCATGACTACGGTCACTTTTTTGTCCTTTTTGGGCTGCGCCGGGCCTATGCATAAGGGCTAGTTTGCCTTGCGGAAAACTGCTTGACCGCAATGTTGCATTCATAGTTCAACGCCACAAGCGCTGCTCCCCAATTGGGACGCGCCCGTGGCCAAACCACGAAACCCCAATAAAAGCTGCTGCTCAGGAGCAGACTGCCTATGGCTAAGAATTCCTCGCGTCCGGTCGGTCGACATTTTCTACATATTCCGGGGCCTTCGCCGCTGCCGGACCGCGTCCTGCGGGCGATGGATACGCCGATCATTGATCACCGCGGGCCGGAATTTGCACGACTTGCGAAGAAGTGCCTGGAGGGCATCAAGACCATCTTCAAGACCACCAATCCGGTCATCATTTACACCGCGACCGGCACCGGCGCCTGGGAAGCCGCGCTCGTCAATACACTCTCGCCCGGCGACAAAGTCCTGATGGTGGAGACCGGCCAGTTCGCCACCCTTTGGAAAAAGATGGCCGAGAAGCTCGGCCTTGTTCCCGAGTTTATTGCGACCGACTGGCGTATCGGCGCCGATCCAGCCGCGATCGAAGCACGCCTGCGCGAGGACAAGAGCAAGGAGATCAAGGCGGTCTGCTTCCTCCACAATGAAACCTCCACCGGATGCCTTTCGCCTGTTGCGGAAATCCGCAAGGCGATCGACAAGGCTGGCCATCCCGCCCTGCTGATGGTGGATACCATCTCCTCCCTGGCTTCCGCGGATTACCGGCATGACGAATGGGGCGTCGACGTCTCCATCGGTGGCGCGCAAAAGGGTCTGATGCTTCCGCCGGGGGTGTCGTTCAACGCGATCAGCGACAAAGCGCTGGCGGCCAACAAGACGTCCAAGCTCACCAAGTCGTTCTGGGCCTGGGACGAGATGTTGATGATGAACAAGCAGGGTTTCTTTCCCTACACGCCGGCGACTCAGATGCTGCACGGCCTCGCCGAAGGCATCGAGATGCTCCATGAGGAAGGGCTGGACAACGTATTTGCCCGCCACGACCGGCTCGCGGAAGCAACCCGCCGCGCGATCAAGGCATGGGGCCTCGAGATTATCTGCCGCGAAGCTAAATACTATTCGCCGACGATTACCGCCGTTCTCATGCCCGAAGGGCATGATGCCGATGCGTTCCGTGCGCTGGCGCTCGAGCAATTCAATATCTCATACGGGGCCAGTTTCGGCCGCTTTGCCGGCAAGATGTTCCGCATCGGTCATCTCGGTGACATCAATGACGGGATGCTGCTGGGCGGCTTGGCGGCAACGGAGATGGCGCTGGCGCTTGCCAATGTTCCGCACAAGAAAGGCGGCGTACAGGCGGCGATGGATTATCTCGTCTCTGCCCACGGCTCGGCGACCAAGCAGGCCGCGGAGTAGCGTTTTTCCATCTGACGATAAGAATGGCCGGCCTTGTGCCGGCCATTTCTCTTAGGCGCCGCGGCCATCCGCACCTTCAGGCTGCTACGCTCCACTCGTTCGCTCGCAGGACGCTCGCCACAAACTCGGAAATCGCCTTGAGCGCCGCTTCGGGCGTGTCGCGC
>Ga0184625_10000154_pt1 | contig 21029 bp, 13 predicted proteins | sample PLM3_30_b1_FD_133151 | JGI IMG/M metagenome (GOLD analysis project Ga0184625, IMG submission 133151) | Groundwater sediment microbial communities from an aquifer in East River, Colorado, USA - PLM3_30_b1 | ecosystem: Environmental > Terrestrial > Soil > Riparian zone | place: USA: East River... | reverse complement strand
GCCACATACTCGATGCTGTAAACCCGCACCGCCTGGATCGCGCCAAGCTCCCCGCCGCCGGGCAGCACATCGCCCTTATCGGCAACAATCCGCTGCCAGCTGCTGAAGTCGCTGAAGTTGACCACCTTGGTCCCGAACTCGCCGGCGAACTGCACCTGGCCGAACCCCTGCACGCTGAGGCCGACCCCCGACACTTCCTCGCCCACGCCCGGCCCGCCCGGCTGGCCCGCCGCTGGATATCGGAACGTCACTTGCGGCAGGAAAAAATTGGTGCCGAGGAGGACCAGAATATGACCGTCGGCATACAGCCCCCAGCCCGGATCGCCGGGATTGCCCGGCTGCAAGTAATACGAGCCGCCGCGGCCGGTGGGCGTTGCTCCTGCGCCGGGCGGCGGCAAGTCGTTTGTGATGATGAATCCATCGGCCGGGGAATCGAAACCGCTTGCGCTGGGAACGGCGTCGCTCGAAAAGTCCTCGGTGAACAGGCCGGCCAGCGCCAGGCGGCGCTCCAGACACTCACCACGCGGGCGGAAGAACCACCGCGCCGCACGATGATCGATTGGGGACGAACGGGCAGACCGGCGGCGCAGCGCCATAGCAGACTCCTGCTTTTCGCAACGGTCTGCGTTATGTTGAAGAGGTGACTTGTGCGCGCAGACCATGCGCCGCAGGCCACTGGCGGCCGGCGAGCCCTTTGCTTCGAGGCGAGAGCTTGCCGGCCCGTTTTGTTTCCGTTCGCGAACTAGCGCCACACGTAGGGCGGCCCTTCTGGGCCGCCATGACGGCCCGGAAGGGCCGTCCTACAACTACGGCGCGGCCGCGCCGACCTTCGGCATGCGCCACAGCCGCAGCGAGCCGTCGCTGCCGCCCGCCAGGCACCAGCGGCCGTCGGGCGACAGGGCGACCGCGTTGAGCGGCGTCCAAGGGCCGCGAAACACGTGCAGTTCCTTGGGCGGATCGAGCTGAAACAGCTTCAGGCTGTGTTGTTCCTTGCTCACCCACGCGCCCGCGACGGCAAACCGCCCATCGGCGCTCACCGCGATGCGCGTGACTTGCCCGTCGTGCCGCAGCACCTCCAATTGCCTGGCCGAGTCCGCGTCCCACAACCGCAGCGCGTCGTCCTGGCCTCCGGAAATCATCCGGCGGCCGCCCGGCAGAAACATCGCGTGCCAAGAGCCGAGCTTGTGCCCATCATAGCGCTTCAGCTCCGTGCCCTCGGGCAACTGCCACAGGCCGACGATGGACTGGTTGCCAGTGCCGCCCGCCGTCAGGGCTTTCTGGCCGTCGGCAGAGAACGCGGCGCTCCACGCGCCGCCCGGTATCCGGAAAGCGCTGATCTCTTGCCACGCCGCGACGTCCCACAGCCGCACCGAGCCGTCGTAACCGGCCAGCAGCGCCCGGCTGCCATCGGGCGAGAACGTCACGCTCGTGATTCCCGGCCCGCGCCCTTCGAGGCGCTGCAGCTCCTTGCCCGTCTCGATCTCCCACAGGCACACGCTCCAGGTCACGTCCTCCACTTTGCTGAGGATGCGGCAGCCGCTGCTGGAGAGGGCCCGCTTGCCGTCCGGCGCGACGGCCAGGCCATAGACGAAGCCGCGGTGCCCATCGAACCGCTGGACTTCGGCGCCGGAAGCCACGTCCCACACCCGCACCCACTGGTCCGCGCCGCAGGAGAGAACTCGGTTGCCCGCAAAGGCCACGTTCCAGACCGGGCCCTTGTGGCCGGCCAGCGCCCGATACGGCGGCTCGGACCCGTCGGTCACGGTCGCGATCGGCTGGCCGCCGTTTTCGACGATCACTTTCGCTCCGGTCTGCGGCCGAATCGTCGTTTCCTGCCCATCCGGGCCTTGAATTCGAATCACGATCTGCCAGGCAATGAGCAGTGCTACGGCGGCTGCAGCCATCGCCACGCCGACTGTCTGCCACCTTCGACCTGGTGGCTCTGCGCGGGCGGCCGGCGCCGTTCCGCTCCGCAGCGCTGCGGCCACCTCGGCCGCCGACTGAAATCGCTGGCTCGGATCTTTGGCGTGCAGCCGCTTGATCACGCTGACGAGCCAGTCGGGAATCGCCCGGTTGCAGGCCGCGATCGGCAGCGGCTCTTGCTCGCAGATCTGCCGCAGCGTGGAGAGTGCACCGCCGAGCGCGTCGAAGGCCGGCCGGCCAACGCACATCGCATACAACACGCTGCCCAGGCTGAACAAGTCGCTGCGATGGTCGGCCGATCTACCGCGGGCCTGTTCGGGCGACATGTATTCAGGCGTGCCAGCGATCAGTCCCTCCTGGCTGTGGCTGGCGTCGTCCAGCGCGCGGGCCTGGCCGAAGTCGGTGATCTTCGCGCGCCCGGTCGTTTCCTCCAGCAGGATGTTAGCCGGCTTGATGTCGCGGTGAACGAGGCCGCGGGCATGCGCGGCCGCCAGGCCCTCGGCGATCTGCATGCCGATCCGCTGGATTTCGCCGGTCGCGAGCGGGCCAGTTTGCAGCCGGGTTTGCAACGACGTTCCCGCGACATATTCCATCACCAGGTACGGCACGCGATCGGCGTCCTCGACGGCGTAGAGCCGGACGACGCTTTCGTGATTGATCGCGGCGACGGCCCGGGCCTCGCGCACGAATCGCACGCGGGCTACGGCTGACGCGGCCAGCGGCGCTGCGAGCGCCTTGATCGCCACGAGGCGCTGCAGCTTCTCGTCGAGCGCCTTGAACACGACTCCGAATCCGCCGTAGCCGATCACCTCCAGGATGACGTAGGTTCCCAGCCGGCCCAGCGCTCCCTCGCGGTCGGGCGGCGACAAGAAGTCGAGCGTTTGCGTGCGGGCGGCTGGTCCGACCAGCGTGTCCGCCAGGCTGGCCACCGCCGTCGTCGGCCCCTCCAAAAAGTCGCCCACGCGCGAGTGCGCCGCTAATACCCGGTCCACGTCGCTTCGCAGCGCCGGCTGGTCGCGGCAGGCCCGCTCCAAAAACGAAGCTCGTTCGCCGGGCGACTCGTGCTCCAGGGCGCCGAGAAAAACGGCTTCCAGCTCAGCCAGTGTGCTCATGATGGTCCCGCGCGTTGGTCTCTTTTCCCTTTATGCGCGATTGAGCCGCCGCGCCCCTCAGGTGGCGGCCGATTTTTCGGTAATTTCCGGCCCACCGTCCAACTCCGCCAGGAGCCAGGCCCGCGTAAACGTCCAATGCCGCTCGGCCGTGGCCAGTGAAACGCCCAGAATCTGAGCCGCTTCGGGCATCGTCAGGCCGGCAAAAAACCGCAGCTTGATCAGCTCCGCCTTCAGCGGCTGCTCGCGAGCCAGTTTGTCCAGGGCATCATCGAGCGCCAGCAAATCCAGCGACTGGCCGAGCTCGATCGAATCGGTTGGCTCAAACTCCACCCGAGTGGCCGCCCCGCCGCGCTTCAGCGTCTGCTTCCGCCGCGCCGCCTCAACCAGAATCCGCCGCATCGCCTCAGCGGCTGCCGCGAAGAAGTGGCCGGGGGAATCCCAGTGGCCAGGAGCCCGTTGCCAGGAGCCAGTGGCCGTGTTTGGTTCGGCTGGCTCCTGGCTCCTGGTTCCTGGCCCCTGACTGCCCACCAGCCGCAAAAACGCCTCATGGACCAGCGCCGTTGCCTGCAGCGTCTGCCCCGGCCGCTCCTCGACCAGCTTCTGGGCGGCCAGCTTCCGCAGGCTGTCATAGACCAGCGGCAGCAGCTCCTCCGCGCGAAAGCGGTCTGGCGGCTGGCACGCGGACGGGCTGCGGGGCGGCTCGTTCATGCGTCGCACGGAGCGTTCGGCAAGTCGTAACCTGGGCAGCGTCATTGTATCTCGATCCACGGATTCGCCGCACATTCGTAGGACGTCCCTTCCGGGCCGTCTTTGGCGGTCTGGAAGGGCCGCACTACATGAAATGGGAGTGTCGGAGCATTTCTTTCAGGTCGCTGCGCGAACCAAGCAAAAACCCGATGGAATATTTTGGGAATAAACGGCGGGCCTCGCGCATCTATACATTAAGGCACGTTGTGTCATCAAAGTGCAAGAGATTGATCATCGGAGTCCGCTAGGGAGCAAACTTGGCCGTTGCTGACATGAGAAACTCGCTCAAAAAGGGCTAAAGAAGCGCTCAAGTTTAGCGCGGAACATATACGCGTGTTTACATAAGGTCTTTGCAGTCATGAGGTTGCTTAAAGCATGGTGCGGAATTTTTTCCCAAATTGAACGCGAGCGGGCGCGCAAGGTTTGCGGGGCGGTTTTCGCCCTTGTCGCGGTCCCGTCAGACGCGGCGTGGAACAGCCGCTGAACCGTCGCCGGGCCCCCGCCGTATCGGCTAAAACTTTGGCACATGGTCTTGCGGCGTTCGTCCGATAGGTTAAAATATTGGCACATCCGAGGAGACGTTGAATGGCAGGGCAGCAAACCGGTGGGCTAAGCCGGCGGGAACGGCAGATCATGGACGTCGTCTTCGCTCAAGGCGCCGCCACGGCCCTGGAAGTAGTCCGCGGCTTGAGCGATCCGCCCAGCAAGACCGCCGTCCGCACGCTGCTCCGCATCCTCGAGGAGAAGGGGCACCTCAAGCACGTCCAGCGGGGACGCGAGTACGTCTATCAACCGACGCAGCCGCGGCTGCGGGCCGGGCGCTCCGCGCTGCAGGGCGTGTTGCAGACGTTCTTCGGCGGCTCGCTGGAACGCGCCATCGCGGCCCACCTCGCCGATGCCTCGGCGGAGTTGGACGCCGATGAGCTCAAGCGGCTGGCCGGTCTCATTCAGCAGGCCCGCAAAAAGGGGAAACCACAATGACCTGGGAACTCGGTACGGTGGATCAGTTCTTGATCGCGGTGGCCCTGAAGGCGGGCCTGGTTCTGTTCGCCGCCTGGGCCGCCGCAGCGGTTTTGGCACTGGGCCGCAGCTCGGCTGCCGCCAGGCACGCCGTCTGGAGCCTGGCGATCGGCGGCGCGTTGGCCTTGCCGCTCCTGACAGCGGCGCTGCCAGCACTGCCAATTTCGCTCCCGTGGCCGCAGGCTTCGCAGCAGCCAATTCTCAGTGAGGCGGTAGCGACGGTTGTCTGGACGGCGCCACTGGAAACGGCACTGGCCCCGAGCGTCCAGCCGCCGTTCGAGGAACCCGCGCCGCTCGTTGCGGCAAGACAGTCGCAAGCCGCGCCTCAGGCGTCCGCGAGTCGCAGTGCGTTCTCCATCCCCAGATTGCCGTGGTGCTGTGCCGTGTGGCTGCTTGGTGCCGGGCTGGCGATCCTACCGGTTGGATTGGGATTCGTGAGCTTGTGGCGCTTGGAGCGTCGCTCGCGCCGGGTGACTGGCGGAGAGCTGATGCACGCCCTGGAACTGGCGCAGGCTCAGCTCGACGCGCGGTCGAGCGTGCGGCTGCTCGTCAGCCCGGAGCGCTCGATGCCCATGACCTGGGGCATTTGGCGGCCTGTAATTTTGTTGCCCGAGCAGGCCGAGCGTTGGACCAGCGAGCGTTTGCAAGTGGTGCTGCTGCACGAGCTGGCCCACATTCAGCGTCGCGATTGCCTGATTCGGCTGTTGGCTCAGCTGGCCCGCGCCGTCTATTGGTTCAATCCCTTGGCGTGGCTAGCCCAGCAGCAGATTTGCGCTCTGCAGGAACAGGCGGCCGATGATCCGGTGCTGGGCTGCGGCTTCGACGGGCCCGGCTATGCCGAACATCTGTTAGCAGTGTCGGCCGCGCATCGTTCGAGCAGCTGGGCCACGGGCCTGGCCCTGGCGATGGCTCGCGCTGCGTGGTTGGAGCGACGGATTGTCGCCATCCTCGACTCCCAGCACAATCGCCGCCCCATTTCGCGGCCGCAACTGGCGCTGCTGGCGGCGATGGCCGTAGCGCTGCCGGCCGCCTTGGCCGCGATACGCTGCGAAGCGGTTGCGGTGCCCGATCCGCAGGCTCCCGCGAAAGCGAAGGCGGACCAGCCGGCGCAGCCTGCCGGACAAGCCGAGAGGGCGCTCACTGAATTGCACACGAAGATCGCCGCCCAGTACGTGACACCGGTGGACGAGAAACGCATCGCGCAAGGCGCGATCAAGGGAATGGTCGAAGCCCTCCACGATCCATATTCCGATTATCTCAGCCCCGAGCGCGTCGCCGAAATGCAGCGGCAGGTGGGCGGCTCGCTGGTTGGCATCGGCGCACAGCTGGACGCCCGCGATGGGAAGATTCGCGTGGTCACTCCGCTGGAGAATTCGCCCGCGCTGAAGGCCGGCGTTCAAGCGGGCGACGTCATCGTGCAAATCGACGGCCAGCCGACCGCGGGCCTGGAATTGAGCGAGGCCGTGAAGCGAATCGTGGGCCGCGAAGGGACTACGGTGTCGCTCAAGCTTGGCCGCGCGGACGGCAAGGAAGTCGAGATCAGCGTCGTGCGCGGGCCGATTCGATTGGCGTCCGTCAAAGGATTCCAACGCGGGAGCGACAACCGCTGGAACTTCCTGCTCGATGAGGGGCAAAGGATCGGCTACGTCCAGATCACGCAATTTGGGCAGGCGACGCCCGATGAACTGCGGGCGGCGGTGGAATCGCTGCAGGCCCAAGGACTCAAGGGACTGATCGTCGATCTGCGATTCTGTCCCGGTGGCCTGCTGGAGTCGGCGGTCGCGGCGGCGCGGCTGTTTCTCACTGAAGGCGGCATCGTTTCGCTGCACACTCGAGGCGGCGAAGTCTCCACGCTCAAGGCCGAGGCAGCCGGGCCCTTCGGCGCCATTCCGCTGGTAGTGCTCGTCAACGGACGGACCGCCTCGGCGGCCGAGATCGTCGCCGGTGCGTTACAAGACAATCGCCGAGCGACCGTCGTCGGCACCCGGACCTTCGGCAAGGGATCCGTTCAGTCGCTCATCCCGCTCAATGAGGGCCAGGGAGCAATTCGACTCACGACGGCGCAGTACCAGTTGCCGAGCGGGCGCAACATCGATCGCCTACCGGCCGCGAAGTCCTGGGGAATTCAGCCGGACGAGGGCTACTTTGTCCCGCTGGACCAGGCCCAGATCAAAACGCTTCTCGAACGAGCGCAGCAGCGCGAGATCATCGGACAGAAGCCGGCTGACGTTCAACCCGCGGCTATCACCGCCGAGTGGCTGGAATCCAAACAAGCCGATCCGCAATTGGCGGCTGCCCTCAAATCGTTGACCGCCCGCCTCACGACGGGCGAATTCACCAAGGTTAGCACTCAGTCGGCTGCCCAGATCGAGGCGTACCTCAGGCAGGAAGATCTGCAGCGGCGGCGAGAGACCGTTTTGCAAAACCTGCAGAAACTACAGCGTGAGCTGACGGAGTTGGACAAGGAGGCGGCAGGGAAGTAGTCTCGCGATCGTTGGGAAGCTTCCGATGGCGAGCATGTTCAAAGAAGGTGTCGTTTCCGTATGGATTGCAACGGAGCGCCCCAGCGGACGGGAAGACATTGAGGTGCTCAAAGATCTATGCGGAGTCGAATACGACGACATTGACTCTAACGAAGGCTACGCCTCCGATGACGGTGAGCCCGTTGACGTCTTGGCATTGCTTGCGCCGCTGTCATACAGCAAGTCATTTGCCAGCGCGGCAGTGAAGCGCGCTGAGGAGCTGGGGATCGTCAAAGGACGATGGTCGGTCGTTCAATACGACTTCAAGTACGACCGACGTAAGACAGTGAGGCCAGTTGCGGACAATCCAAAGTTCATCGGTTCGTTTCCGTTTGTTGAAGACGAGTTACCTCCTTGGGCGCGCTGACCGCCGTCCTTCCGCGGTTCAGGACTGCTTGGCAGCGGCTTCCCGTGGCCGATATGCTGCTGGCTTGCGAATCTCAAATTCCTGTGAGACAGCGAACATGCGAAAACTCCTGGCGTTTGCGTTGGCGATCGGTCTAGTGGCGTTGGCTTCCTGGTGCGGCGCCGCGGAGCCCAAGCTCTCGACCTGTTTCCCGCCGGCGGAAGGGCAGGGCGGCTGGCGCAGCTTGCTGCCGGAGTTGGGAGAGCCGACGGCGGAAGTGAAAGCCAAGATCCGCGAGCTGGGCGGTTGCGATTGGGACAAGCTGTCGGCAGCTTGGGAGCACAACGCCGCCGCGCCGGGTGCCACCGGGCTCGTCGTGATCCGTCGCGGCTACATCGTTGGCGAGTGGTATCGCGGCGGCGACCGGACCAAGACGTTCAACATTTATTCCAGCAGCAAGTCGTACACGAGCACCGCCTTCGGCCTGATCCTGGCCGATTTCGGGGCAGGCAACTTGCCTGGCGGCAAGAAACTCACCCTCGACACCAAGGTCTGCAACGCCGAGTGGATACCCGAGACGCTGCCGCTCAGTGACCCGCGGAAGAGCGAGATCACCGTCCGCAACCTGCTGAACATGTCGTCGGGGATCGGGCCGGAAGCGGTGCCGATGAAGGCCCCGTTCGAGACGGCGCTGGGCCTGAGCGAGGCCTCGCCGTTTGCCAAGCTCAAGGGCGAGCCGGGCACGGTCTTCAACTACAGCAACGCCGGCGTCGCCCATCTGGTTTTGCTGTTCAACCGCGCCCAGGGCGTCGATCTGTTTCCGTTCCTAAAGGAGCGGCTGCTGGACCCGATCGGGATGCAGGAGGTCCGGTGGCAGAAGATTGGTGGCGATGGAGCGATCGGCCCGTACAACCAGGGATATAGCGGCGTCTTTACCAATCCGCGCGAACACGCCCGCTTTTGCTACTTGGCGCTGCACAAGGGCGAGTGGGCCGGCAAGCGGATCGTGCCCGCGGCTTACTACGATTTTGCCTGGAAGCCGGCGGTCAAGAACAACTACGGCGGCCAATGGTGGACCTTCCCCGAGCTGACGGACGGGCCGGCCGACCTGGTGATCACGCGCGGCAAGGACCACAACAACGGCTGGGTCGTGCCGAGCCTCGACCTGGTCGTGGTCCGCCTCGGCGACGGCCAGATGTTCCCCAAGGACTTTGAAAAGGACCTGGTTCAGAAGGTGCTCGCGGCCGTGGAAAAATGATTGCATTGCGGGCGGCGAAGCTATAATCGCCCCCGATGTCCGACGTGACCCGCATCCTGTCGCAGATTGAGTCGGGCGACCCCGTGGCGGCCGAGCAACTGCTGCCGCTCGTTTACGAAGAGCTGCGAAAGCTGGCGGCGGCCAAACTCGTCCAGGAGCGGCCGGGCCAGACGCTGCAGGCGACGGCGCTGGTGCATGAGGCGTATTTGCGATTAGTAGGTCCCGCCTGCCGGGCGGGATCTGACGGTGAGGGCGATTCCGCTGTCAGGTCCCGTCCGGCAGACGGGACCTACTGGGACTCCCGCGGGCATTTCTTCGCTGCGGCAGCGGAGGCAATGCGGCGGATACTGATCGAGCAGGCGCGGCGGCGGGGCAGCTTGCGCCGGGGAGGCGGCCAGCAGCGCGTGCCGCTGGAGCACGTGGAAATCGCCGAGCCCGAGCCGTCACTGGGAATCGTCGCCCTCGACGAGGCACTGACGAAGTTTGCAGCCGTCGATCCGCAGAAGGCTCAGCTGGTCAAGCTGCGGTATTTCGCCGGGCTGACGATTCCGCAGGTGGCCGAAGCGATGGGGATCTCCACAACTGCCGATCGCTATTGGGCTTACGCCCGGGCGTGGCTGCACGCGGAGTTGAAGCGGGGGGAGGGCACGACCGCGGGCTAGGCGACTTTCCGGCAAATTCCGCCGCGGCACGAAAGATTCGTGGGGTGATTGGGGCGTGGATTTCGCATGGTAATTGTCTTGGCGGTTGCGTCATGGCCCCGACTTGCAACGACGAAGAAGCGATCTTTCTCGCGGCGCTCGGCCTGCCGCCGAGTAAGCGCGAAGCGTACGTCGCCGCCGCATGCGGGGCAGACGCTGCGCTGTTGGGCCGCGTGAGCGAGCTGCTGGCGGCGCACGACGGCAACAACGGGCCGCTGGATGCGACGTTGCCCGGCATTCAGCGCAGCACGCAGCGCGAGGCCATAGAACGGCCGGGAACGCAGATTGGTCCTTACAAACTCCTGCAAGTGATTGGCGAAGGCGGCATGGGCGTGGTCTATATGGCCAGCCAGCGAGAGCCGGTCGAGCGCCACGTGGCCCTCAAGATCATCAAGCCGGGCATGGACAGCCGGCAAGTCATCGCCCGCTTCGAAGCCGAGCGGCAGGCGCTGGCCCTGATGGACCACCCGAACATCGCGCGGGTGTTGGATGGGGGAACGACGGGGGAAGCGGCCGGGCGGCCGTTCTTCGTCATGGAGCTCGTCAAAGGCGTGCCGATCACGCAGTATTGCGACGAACATCACCTCACGTCACGGCAGCGGCTGGAATTGTTCGTGCCGGTCTGTCAGGCCATTCACCACGCGCACCAGAAGGGCATCATTCATCGCGACATCAAGCCCTCGAACGTGCTGATCGCCGAATACGACCAGCAGCCCGTGCCCAAGATCATCGACTTCGGCGTGGCCAAGGCCATCGGCCAACGGCTGACAGAGAAGACGATGTTCACCGAGTTCGGCCAGGTCGTGGGCACGATCGAGTACATGTCGCCGGAGCAGGCCAAGCTCAACCAACTCGACATCGACACGCGGACCGATATTTACTCGCTCGGCGTGCTGCTATATGAGCTGCTCGCCGGAATCACGCCGTTCGACCGCAAGCGGCTGCAATCCGCCGCTTTCGACGAGATGCTGCGGATCATCCGCGAAGAAGATCCACCCAAGCCAAGCACTCGGCTGAGCACGATCGACACGCTGCCGTCGGTCGCCGCCAATCGCAGTGTCCAGCCGGCCCGGCTGCGGAAAGAGATTCGGGGCGAGCTGGATTGGATCGTGATGAAGTGCCTGGAGAAAGGTCGCGACCGGCGCTACGACACGGCCAGCGGATTGGCCGCTGACTTGCTGCACTTTCTGCACGACGAGCCGGTCCTGGCCTGTCCACCGTCCCTGGGATACCGGCTGGGCAAGTTCAGCCGCAAGCACAAGGGGATCCTAGCGCTGGTCGCGGCGGGGCTGATCGTGCTCGTGGTCTTTGCCAGTGGTTTGGGCCTGCGGTTTCGTGAGGTGACTGGACATCATGCGGAACTCGACGCGCAAATCGCGGAAACGATCCGCTGCGTGGACCCGCGACTGCCCGGCATCTTGGCGGGCGAGCAGCGGCTTAGCGAGAAGGAACTGACAGAGCTGGCGGAACTTTGCCAGCGGCAGAACCTGCACGCAAGCGCCGCAAGCCTGTATCGCCTGATTCTCCGCTCCACGCCGCAGGGCGGCGGGCCCTACTTTGAGGCTGCCCTGGCGGCGGCCCGAGCCGGCACGGGACAGAGCCTGGACGCCATGCCTGCCAAGCCGCCCGAGCGGCTCCGCTGGCGTCGCCAGGCGATCGAGTGGTTCCAGGCCCTGCGCAGTGACGTTGAATCCAAGTCGCCCGAAACCAGGGAGCGCGGCCGTCTGGCGATCCAACAACGGCAGCAGAACCGGGACCTGGCTCGCCTGCGTGCAGCCTGGCCCACACTTTACATGGCGCCTAGGGAGCAAGCCGAAATGCTCGCCGTGTGGCGTCAATTGGACGAGCTGGCCAACCTCGCCCAGGTGCCGCCGTCCGCCGACGCCCAGGATTCAGACCGCCCAATGACTGGCACCAAAATTGGTGAAACATGACTCCGAACACAACGAAGGAAGAAGCGATCTTCCTGGCGACCCTGGAAAAGGGCAGCCGGCAAGAGCGGCAGGCCTATCTCGAATCGGCCTGCGGTGGAGACGCTGCGCTGTTGGGCCGCGTGCGCGAGCTGTTGTCCGCCCACGACGGCGACAGCGGGCCGCTGGATGCGACGTTGCCAGGCGTTCAACCAGCCACGCAGCGCGATGCGATCGAGCGACCGGGCACGCGGATCGGACCCTACAAGCTGCTGCAAGTGATCGGCGAAGGCGGCATGGGCGTGGTCTATATGGCCAGCCAGCGTGAGCCGGTCGAGCGGACCGTCGCCCTGAAAATCATCAAGCCAGGCATGGACAGCCGGCAGGTCATCGCCCGCTTCGAAGCCGAGCGGCAGGCGCTGGCACTGATGGACCAGGAAGCAAGTCTGTCTCCTGTCGCCCGTCCCCTGTCTCCTCTTGCCGGCCGCCCCTACTTCGTCATGGAGCTCGTCAAGGGCGTGCCGATCACGCAGTATTGCGACGAACATCACCTGACGGCGCGGCAGCGGCTGGAATTGTTTGTGCCGGTCTGCCAGGCGATTCAGCATGCCCACCAAAAGGGGATCATCCACCGCGACATCAAGCCGACGAACATCCTTGTCGCCGAATACGACCAGCAGCCGGTGCCCAAGATCATCGACTTCGGCGTGGCCAAGGCGATCGGCCAGCGGCTGACCGAGAAGACGATGTTCACCGAGTTCGGGCAGGTCGTCGGCACGATCGAATACATGTCGCCCGAGCAAGCCAAGCTCAACCAGCTCGATATCGACACGCGGACCGATATTTACTCTCTCGGCGTGCTGCTCTACGAGCTGCTCTCCGGCGAAACGCCGTTCGACAAGCAGCGGCTGCGATCGGCTGCATTCGACGAAGTGCTGCGGATCATTCGCGAGGAAGAGCCGCCGCGCCCCAGCACGCGGCTCTCCAGCAGCCACTTGCTGCCCGCGATCGCCGCCAGCCGGCATACCGAGCCGCGGCAGCTTGCGTCGCAGTTGCGGGGCGAACTGGACTGGATCGTGATGAAGGCCCTGGAGAAGGACCGCAACCGGCGGTACGAAACGGCCAACGGGCTGGTGATGGACCTCTTGCGGTATCTGCACGACGAGCCGGTGCTCGCTTGCCCGCCGTCGGTCGGCTACCGCGTGAGCAAATTCGCCCGCCGCAACAAGCGGACGCTGGTGACGGCGGCGCTGTTCGGCGTGCTGCTGCTGGTTGCGATCGGATCGGTGGCGTCGATCGGCGGCTGGGCGCTGCGCGATCGCACCGCCCAGCGAGCAGCGGCCGCGCAGCAGATTGCCCTCGACCGGGCGCAGCGAAGCGCCATCCTGGCCCAGGAAATCGAGGCGGCCCTCGGCGAAGTGGCCCTAGCCTATAGCCATGATTGTCTGGCGGATGCACTCGCCTCGCAAAAGCGGGCCGCCAGCCTGTGGGCCAGTGGATCGAGCGACCTGATGCTCCAACAGCGCATCGACCAGTGGCGGGCCGATTTGCAGTTGGCTCAGCGGCTGGACGAGATCCGCCTGGAGCAGGCCGCTGTCAAAGACGGGCGCTTCGATCGCGGCGCCGCGGAACCCGCCTATCTCGAAGCGTTTCAACTATTCGGCCTGGACATCGATCGGCTGCCGGCTGCCGATCTGGCCGCCCGCATCCGGTCATCGGCGATTCGTGACCGGCTGGTGCCGGCGCTCGACGAGTGGCTGGAAACGCGGCTCATCGCTGGGCTTCCCAGTGCGGAGAGGCTGGCCAGTGTGGCTGCCTTGGCCGATGGCGATCCGTGGCGCAATCGCCTCCGCCAGGCCAGCCTCAAACGCGATCCCAAGACGCTCGCGGCGCTGGCCCAGGAGGCGGACGTCATCGATCATCCCGCGACCAGCCTGCTGCTGCTCGCTTCGTTGCTCCGCGGCAGCGGGCAATTGCAACCCGCGATCGCGCTGCTCGAGCAGGCCCAGCAGCAGTATCCGGTCGATTTCTGGATCAATCAGAACCTGGGGCTGTGCCTGATGCAGCTACCCACGCCGCCGGCCGAGAAGGCGATTGGCTACTACCGGGCCGCAGTCACGGTGCGGCCCGGCAGTCCGGGCGTGCGGGTGAACCTGGGCAACGCCCTGCGGCGGCTGGGCCGCTGGCCGGAGGCCGAGCGGGAATATCGCCGCGCCATCGAGCTGAAGCCCGACTACGCGCAAGGCCATCTGAACCTCGGCGCGGTGCTCAAGGATCTGGGGTGGCTGGACGAGGCCGAACGCGAGTTTTTCGCCGCGCTCGAGCACGATCGCAAATATGTCAAGGCGCTGGCCAACCTCGGCAATCTGTATCTGGCCCAGGACCGGCTGGTCGAGGCCGAGTTCTGCTGCCGCGCGGCCGTGACTTTGGACCCCGATGACATGTTCTCCCAGAAGACGTGGGGCGACGTGCTGCTGAAGCTCGACCGATATCCCGAGGCGGAAACGGCATATCGGGTGGTCGTCCGGCTCGACCCGCGGACCGGCCGCGCTCACCAGGATTTGGGCGGCGTCTTGCGGCTGCAGGGACGGATGGCTGAAGCCACGGAAGAGTTCCAGCTCGCCTTGAAGATCGATCCACGCTTGAGCCAGAGCCAAACCGGACTGGCCGACGTGCAATCCGCGTCGCGCACTCCCGCCGAGACCGAAGCGCAGTTGCGGGCCGGCATCGCCCGCAATCCGACCAATAGTGCGCTTCGCCTGCAGCTGGGCGACTTCCTGCTCAACCAGGGCAATAGCGCCGCCGCCGAAGGCGAATATCGCGAAACGCTGCGGCTATCGCCCGAGCTGTGGACGGCCCGCTCCAAGCTGACTCCCCTGCTATCGAATCAAGGCCGGTTCGACGAGCTGGAGGCCCTGCTCAAGCAGTTGATCCAGGCCCGCCCCGGCGACGCCGCACTCCACTTGGAATACAGCTCCTTCTTGCTCAGCCGCAACCGTTTGGACGACGCGCAAGGCGAAGCCCGCCAAGCTGTGCAGTATGCCGCCAAGCTGGCGGGCCCGCACCTTCAGCTCGCCAAGCTGCTCATGATGCGCGGCTCGCAGGCGGAAGCCATGCAGGAGTTTCAGACGGCGGTGGCCCTGGAACCGGCGAACGTGGGGGCCCACTCCGATTATGCCGGCGGGCTGGTGTCTGCCGGTCGAACCGCCGACGCCTTGGCCGAGTACCGCCTGGCGATCGGGATCACTCCGCGCGATTCGCGGCTGCGGTATTCGCTGGCCGAGCTGCTGGCCAAGAGCGGGCGACCGGCCGAGGCCGAGGCCGAATTTCGCGAAGCGATCCGATTGCAAGCGAACAATGTATCGGCCCGCCACGGCTTCGGCCTGTTTCTCGCGGCCCAGGATCGACTGGCCGAAGCGGAGGTCGAGCTGCGGCAGGCCGTGCGTCAGGCGCCCGTCAACACGACCTACCGCAGGAGCCTGATCGACGTGTTGCTCAAGCAGGGCAAACGCGACGACGTGGTCCTCGTCTATCGCGATGCCGTCCGCCAACAGCCGTTCGAGCTGTTTCGCTATCAAGACCTGGCGAATTATCTGGAGTCAGAGGACAAGCTGGCGGAGGCCGAGCAGGTCTGGCGCGACGCTGTCAGCGCCCTGGCGGAATCGACCGGGGCCCGCGATCGCCTGGCAGGTTTTCTTTCGCGGCGCGGCAAGAACGCCGGCGCCGTCGAGGAGCTCCAGGGGCTGCTTCGCACCAACCCCAGTGACGCCGGGTTGCACCAGCGGCTGGCCCGGGCCCTCAAGGAGCAAGGTAAATTCGCCGAGGCGACCCTGGCGGCCCGCGAGGCGATTCGGCTGAACGCCCAGGACCCCGCCAATCACAATCTGCTCGCCGATCTGTACCTCGCCCAGGACAAGCCCGCCGAAGAGACGGCGACGCTGCGCCAACTCGTCGCCTTGCAGCCGCAAGACGTAGCGGCTGTCATGCGGCTGACGTCGTGCTTGCAGCGGCAGAAACTGTTCGCCGAGGCGGAAGCCGTTTATCGCGATGCGATCGGCCGCCATCCCAGTCTGTCCAATGTGCGGCAGTCGTTTGGCTTGATGCTGTTCTCGCAAAACAAGTTTGCGGAAGCGGCGGCCGTTTATCGCGAAGCGTCGCGCCTCGTGCCGGGCGACGCCTATTCACAAGAGATGCTGGGCCAGGCACTCGTGAATCTCGGTCAGTTCGAGGCGGCCGAGGCGGAATTGCGAAAAGCGATCGCGCTCAACCCCGACACTACCTATGCCCATAGCGGCCTGGCCCGCTCGCTGGACAAGCAAGGGCGCTTCGCTGAGGCGATCGCCGAATACCGCCAGTGCGTGAAGAACGCTCCCCAGGAGGCTTCCTTGCAATATCTGCTCGGCAATCTGCTGCTGCGCACGGGCGACTACGCGGCCGCCGAACAGGCGCTGACCGAAGCGCTGCGGCTTCGCCCGCAGGATGGGGCGATCAAGACGGATCTCGCGACGGTCCGCCAGCGCTTGAAGCTGGCGGCGGACGAGCCGGCCCTGCGGACGGCCGTGAAGGAGCGGCGGGACGATGCCGATGCCCACATCCGCCTGGGCAACTTGCTGAGCGGCCTGGTTCGATATGCCGACGCAGAGGTGGAGCTGGGCGAGGCGGTGCGGCTGACGCCCAACCACGTGGGCTATCGCCAGTGGCTCGCCGCGGCGCTCTCCAAACAGAACAAGCTGGCAGCGGAAGAGGAGCATCGACGGCAGATCGTGCGATTGCTGCCCGAAGTGGGTCAGTCGCACTTTGATCTTGGTAATGCGCTGGCCCGCCAGGCCAAGTGGCAAGAGGCCGGCCAGGCGTTTGCAAAAGCGGCGGAGCTCGACCCGGCGAATCACTTGGCCTGGTTCGACGTGACGGTGTTGCGGCTCGAGACGGGCGACGTGGAAGGCTACCGCCAGGCCAGCCGGGACATGCTCGCGCGGTTCGAGAGCGCGACGCTCCCGGAAATTTGGGAGCGGACCGCCAAGACCTGCTTGCACTCGGCCGACGGCGCAGGTGAGCTGAAGCGGGCCTTGGCCCTGGCGGAGCGGGCTGTGAACGGCAATGAAAGGCACTCACTCTATTGGTATTTTCAATTGAACAAGGCCCTGGCCGAATATCGAGCGGGCAATTTGGCCGCGGCCCAAGACTGGCTCGACAAGTTCCAGTCTCGGACGCAGCCGGACCCTGAACACCGGTTTGCTTCGTTCTTTGCCACAGGCCACGCCGTGGGGGCCTTGATCCAGCACGGCCAGAAGCGACCGGCTGAAGCGGCAGCGTCCCTGGCGAAGGCCCAAGCGCTCGTGGACCAGACCATGCCCGACGGCAGCGCGGCCCGCCCGTTGGAATTCAACTGGGGCGACTGGCTCCGCGCGCGCCTCCTGACGCGCGAAGCGGCTGCGGCGCTGGCAGCGACCACTCCGCAGCCGGCACAGCCCGCCGCCGGCAAATAGGCGGCTGCCCTTCGATTCGGAATCGCCGAATTTTGCTGGGGCGATTCGCAGCCGGATTTCGCATTGTTGGCGGGAAGCAATCGCGACCCAACGACAACCAGGCCGGCGAGTTCTCACAGCACACCACCGGCCCACCGCGTGTTGGATCGGGCGATTGGTCTGCGCGCCCGGCTGGTCGCTGCTCTCCAACTGGCAGACCGCTTTGCGAAAAAAGGGGAACGCACCGTGAGACGCACTCGAACGACTTGGACGCACCACCGACCTGAGCGCCCCGCGCGGCGACTATTGCTGGAATCTCTGGAGGGCCGCTTGGCGCTGGCGGCCGACGTTGTCAGCGGCGATCCCAAGGATTGGCCCATGTACAACCACGACGCCCAGGGCTCGCGGTACAACCACGCCGAAACCGTGCTCAGCCCCGCGACGGTCGGCGATCTGCAGGTGCAGTGGACGTTGCCCACGCGCGGCGCCGTCGCCGGCACGCCCGCCGTCGTGAACGACATCGTCTATGTCGCCGACGCCGCCGGCTGGGTCTATGCCGCCTCGCGCGACGGCGACCTGCTGTGGGAGAAAGAGCTGCCGGGCCTGGACGCCATCATCTGGGGAGCGAAAGTCACGGCCAGCCTGCTGGTCACCAACCGCACGGCCATCGTCGGCGACCTGGGCGGCTCCATCGAGGCCGAAGTCGTGGCTTTGCTCGACGGCCTGGCGCCCGGCAGCGCTTTCTTCTACGACACCATCGGCAAGTTGACGTTCTCGCACTAAGCGCGGCCCGACCCCTTTTCCCATAAGTCGCAGGAGGTTGCCATGTCCACTCGCTCGCTGCAACGCGGTTTCACTCTGGTCGAGATGCTGATGGCGATCGCCATCGTGGCGGTGCTGGCGGGACTGCTGCTGCCGGCCGTGCAAATGGCCCGCGAGGCGGCCCGCCGGATGCGCTGCCGCAACAACCTGCACCAGATCGGCGTGGCATTGCTCAGCTTTGAGTCGCTGCACGGCCGCCTGCCCGCCGGCCGCGACGCCGAGCGGAACTGGCAGCACTCCTGGTGTACCGCGATTCTGCCGCAGCTCGAGCAAACGGCCCTGCACGAGCGGTACGACTTTCAAAGGGCGTGGAAAGACCCGGCAAACCAGGCCGCCGCTGCGGCCAACGTCGCCGTGTTTCGCTGTCCCTCTGCCATAGGCCAGTGGGACGGCAAGACCGACTACGGGGGCAACTACGGCAGCGCACTCACCGGCCTGCGTCCCGGATTTTCGCTTGGCCGAGCTTGGGAAGCGGGCACGTTTCCGTCCGTTCACCTGACGCTGCCCGGGCAATATCGCCCGGCGGCCGTGCGGCTGGCGGACATCACCGACGGCACGTCGCAGACGCTGCTGATCCTGGAAGACGCCGACCGCCCGGCGGCTCAGGGCGGCCTGTGGGCCAGCGGCCACAACTGCTTTGCCCACGACCGCGGGCCGGTCAACGGCAACAACTCGAAAGAGATTTTCAGCCGCCATCCCCGCGGAGCGAATGCTCTGGCGGGCGACGGCAGCCTGCGTTGGTTAAGCGATTCGCTGGAGCCGGCGGTGCTGGGCGCACTGTGCACCCGCGCCGGCGGCGAAATCGCGGCTGATTGAGTTTTGGGTTTTCTGTTTCAACTTTTTTTGGAGAACGATCATGCGTACGGCACTTCTGACTACGGCACTGCTCGCCCTTTCCGCTCAGCCCGCGATGGCGATCATCGGGGGCCCCGGCCACGGTAACGGTGGCGGCGGCAACAACAATCAAAAAATCGGCATTCTCAAGGTCGTCAACAGCAGCGACCAGGAAGTCGAAGTCTCGGCGAACGAAAGCGATTTTTCTTCGCTCGAGCCCAACGGCGGCTCGCGGGAGTTTTCGATCTTCGCCACGAATAAGACCGAGGTGAACGTCTCGGCTCGGCTACCCGGAGTCGCGGGGAGCGTCACCAGCGCGAAGGCCACGCTGCAGGCCAACAAGACGACCGTCGCGACGGTTTCGGTCGCGGGCTCGACCGTCTCGATTGCCGTGGGCAAGCCAGGCAACGTGGCGAAACTTCTCCGCGAGGCCGGCGTGGCCCTCGCTTCCGGCGGCGGCCTGATGCCGCTGCTCTGCTTGGGCATCCTGCTCGGCCGCCGGCCGCAGCGCCGGCCAGAAGTGGGCCTCAAGTCGGCAGCCTAAGACCTTCACATCACCCAGGCCTCCTTCAGGAGCTCCAACATGAAAAAGTTCATCGCTATCGCCGCGCTCGCCGCAATCTTGCTCGCAGCCGGCCGGGCCGACGCCTTCGTCGGACGCCCGCCGACGATCAGCACAGCGTCTGTCAAGGTCGTGAATCAGAGCGACCACGCGATCGAAGTCAGCTTCAACGGCGGCGCTCCGCTCGCCGTCGAACCGGGCGGCAACGTGGTCAAGTTTTTTCTGCCTTCACTTGGCACAGTGACGGTACACGCTCACGTTCTCGGCTCGCCGACCGTCGGCGATACCAAGAAGGCCCAGCTTCTGGTGGGCCGGACCACGCTCGTGAATGCCACGACCAACGCCTCGGCCACGTCGCTCACGCTAACGGCCCTGAAGCCGGGCGCGGTCGCCGCCAATTCCCATCGGGAAACAGGCGTCCTGCTGGCTTCCGGCGGCGGCCTGATGCCGCTGCTCTGCTTGGGCATCCTGCTCGGCCGCCGGCCGGCCCGCCGGCCGTCGCAGCCGGAGCAAGTGTGAAGTGTCGGCCTGATCGTCGTTTCAAGTTGCAGCGACCCCCGCCGCTGGCTCGGGGGTCGCTTGCTTTCTACGGGGCAGGTAGTGGATGGCGGCACGCCACAGCAGCCAGCCGGCACTGACCGCCGCACAGAGCTTTGCCAGCACATCGCCGCACGAGGTATAAACCGTCCTCGTCTCCAGCGGCGGTACTGCGGCGAGAATTGTCGCCGGTTCACTCGCCGGAGCTTGCTGTACGACTCGGCCGGTAGCGGAGACAACCGCCGTGCTGCCGACCGTGCCGCAGCGGACGAGCCAGCGGCGGTTTTCGATGGCCCGGAAGCGAGCCAGCATTTGATGCTGCCAGAGAGCCGCTGTCCGCTCCCACGTCGAAAGATTATTCAAGTTGACCAGCACGTTGGCGCCCTCGCGAACTGTCTGCCGCGCCGCGGCAGGCGACATGTCCTCATAACAAATGAGGATGCCGAGCCGGCGCTGGCGATCGAGCGCCAGCGGAGCCGCCGAGCGGCCTGGCGTGAGCGGATCGACGTCGGCCAAGAGCCCCCGCAAGCCCGGCAGCCATTGCTGCCCCACCGCGTATTCACCCCATGGCATCAGCACCCGCTTATGATAGTGCCCCAGGACGCGCTCGTCCGCCGCGATCAACCAGGCGGTATTGCAGTAGGGACCGTGAGCGGCCTGCCCAGGCGCAAAGCTCCCGCCGCCGCACAGCAGCGGACATCCCAAGCCGGGACAAGGTCGCGGCTCCTCCATTGGGTAGCGCGACGCCGCTTGAACCGTCGCCAACTGGCGGAAGCTCGCCAAATCCTGCGCGAAGTAGCCGATCGCCCCTTCACCCCAGACGATCACGTCGGCTTGCGGCGCCAGCGGAGCCGATAGCCGCCGCAGCGTTTGGGCCATGTTCTCGTCGCGAACGCCCGGCTGCACCAGCGCCATTCGCAACTGCGGCTGGTTTGAGGCGTCCGAATCCAATTGCTCCATTCGCCAATAGCCCCAGGTGGCGCAAGCGAGGATGGCCGCCGCGCTCACCATCGCGCCGGGAAGACCAGCCTTCCCGTCACGCCACCAGAGAGCGCCGGCAGCAGCGCCCCACATCAGCAGAAAGCTCACGCCATAGGCGCCCGTCAGCTCGGCAACCTGGCAGAGCGGCAAGAAGCCCAGTTGCGTATGAGCCAGCCGCCAGGGAAAGAGGTGCGGCCAGAGCCCCTCCAGGCCGACCCACAGCACGGGCCACGCCAACGCTCCACCGCGGCCCCGCGGTGCGATCGCCGCGATCAAACACCCAAATACG
>Ga0184625_10000153_pt1 | contig 21030 bp, 30 predicted proteins | sample PLM3_30_b1_FD_133151 | JGI IMG/M metagenome (GOLD analysis project Ga0184625, IMG submission 133151) | Groundwater sediment microbial communities from an aquifer in East River, Colorado, USA - PLM3_30_b1 | ecosystem: Environmental > Terrestrial > Soil > Riparian zone | place: USA: East River... | reverse complement strand
TCGCCGGAAGTCGACGCGATGAAGAAGGACATCGACGAAATGGCGCGCATGCTGGAGGCCTATCTGGCTTTTGCGCGCGGCGACAGCGGCGAGACTTCGGCGCCCACGGATATGGCGGAGTTCCTGGAAGAGCTACGGCTCGATGCGGAACGTCACGGGCACAAGGCAAGCGTCGTGTTCCATGGCCCGCCGATCGTGACCGTACGGCCGGCGGCGTTTAAACGTTGCCTGAGCAATCTGGTCTCCAACTCGGCACGCTTCGCACCGTCGATCGCAATCACCGGACATCGTGATCATCGTTATCTGACCGTGACCGTAGACGATGATGGCCCGGGCATACCCGCGGATTCGCGCGAGGACGTGTTCAAACCGTTCCTGCGCCTCGACGACGCGCGCAATCAGGACGAAGGCGGTACTGGTCTTGGGCTTGCGATAGCGCGCGACATCGCGCGGTCGCATGGCGGTGATATTACGTTGGGCGACAGTCCGCTCGGCGGTTTGCGGGCGACGGTCCGCGTACCCGTCTAGGCGGCCTCAGCTTCCTCAGCTAGGCGGCCTCGGCTTCCTCATTAGGCGGCCTCGGCTTCCTCATCGCGCATACGGCGCCGTCGGCGCGGTCCGCGCATCAGGCACCTCGGCAGCGCGCAGATGTCGTCCAGGAAACCGGCCCACCGCTCGGCGCTCATGAGTCCGCGATCGAGCGCTGCCATGGTCCGATCGAGTCCCTCCTCATCGTCGATCCAAACAGACAGCACGCGGGCGAACATGAGCGCCGCGCCCTGTGCGCGAAGCGCGCCACGGGGGCCGGATGCGCGGATGCCGGCGGCTTCCAGCATCCAGTGTTGCGAACGCACCGCCATCGCATTGAGCGCAAAGGCCAGGCCGGGATTGCGCCGCGCCGAGCACATGACCGAACGCACCGCTTCCTTATACGGGCCGAGGGCGTCAAGCCGCCGCATCAGCACGTCGAAAAGGCGCTCGCGCGCCGTCTCCTCGGGCATGATCGCATCGGTGCCCGCAAGCACGACGCGATCGATCTCTTTAATGTGCGCGCCCAGGATGGCCAGCGTGGAGCCGAATTCGGCGCGCAACTGCGAAAGCTTGATTCCGGCCTGGCCCGCGACTTCGGCGAGACCGATGTCCTCGAAGCGATGTTTCGCGAGAAGTGTCATCAGCGCCTCGATCACTTTGCCGCGGTCGCTGGTGCCGGTGCGCGCCGGTGGGGCGGGCGTGGCCTTGCGTTTACGCTTGGACTTGCGGGCCATGACGGCCTCCTCTCGGGCATCCGTTCCCCTTCAATGTAAGTCCGTGATGACGACGGTTCTAGGGCACGCCAGCAATTAGTAGCCCGCCAGCAATTAGCCCGCCAGGTCGCGTGAACGGCGGGTGGCAGCGTCAATGGCCTCCGTCAAAAGACGGTCGAAGCCGCCGGGGCCCATAAGCACTTCAAGTGCGGCCGCGGTTGTGCCGCCCGGCGAGGTCACATTCTGACGCAGCGTCCCTGCATCGACATCCGAACGGTGCAATAACTCTCCGGCACCGGCAACGGTTTCACGTGCAAGACGCGTCGCGAGCGCAGGCGGCAACCCGGCCGCGATGCCCGCACTGGCCATGGTTTCCGCGAGCAGGAATACGTAAGCCGGACCGGAGCCGGACAAGGCGGTCACCGCATCCATAAGCGTCTCGTCGCTGGTCCATTCTACTTTGCCGATCGCCGCGAGCAGGTCCGATGCCTGCTTACGCTGGCGCGACGAGACATTGCCATTGGCGACTGCGACGCTAATGCCACGACCGATCGCCGCAGGTGTGTTCGGCATTGCGCGCACGATCGCAGTGCCCGACGGGAACGCCTTTTCCAAAAACCCCATGGTGCGCCCGGCCATGATGGACAGCACAAGCGTGGATTTGTCGACGTAGTTTGCAAGCGGCGGCAATGCCTCAGGAGCGCTCTGTGGTTTGACGGCGATGACGACCGCGCTTGCCGCCGACGTTATGGTTTTCGGATTGAGCCTGAGCCCACGCCGCGCCAGCGCCTTCACCGCCTTGCCAGGCTGCGGTTCGATCACGGAGATCTGTTTTGGCTTGAGACCGCGCGCCAGCCAGCCGTCGAGCATCGCGCCGCCCATCTTGCCCGCACCAACGAGGACAAGAGTGCCGCGAAATTTGCTTAGCGGTTTGACATTACGAATGGCCATGGCCGATCACCGGCCTTACGCCTCGCCTGAGGTCTCGAACATGGCGGCCTCAAGCGCCTCGCGCGCAGTTTTGCCGGCCCAGACCACGAATTGAAACGCAGTAAAGTAGCGCTCGCAAGCCTCAATTGCGGTGCCGAGCAGCGCTTCGCATTGCTTGCCGGACGCCTCGGTCCCGCCCGCCAGCACCAGCGCGTGGCGAAACATTATGATTCCTTCGGCGTTCCAATGGTCGAAGTGCCCGACCCAAAGCCGTTCATTGATAAGGGAAATCAGGGCCGTTACTTCCGGGCGGCGTCGCTCGGGCACCCGAAGATCGAAGGCGCAGGCTAGGTGCAGGGCTTCGATATCGCTCATCCAGGTGTAAGAGAGCTGATATTCGGTCCAACGGCCTGTGACGAGGATGGTGATTTCGTCGTCGCTGGCGCGCTCGAAGGACCAGTCGTTGCCTGTCGCCAGGCGCTCCACAACGTCGAGGGGATTGATACGGGACTCTTCCGCGTAGCTCAGGGACATGACGTCTCCGCTTTGCTAAATGGAGCGAGAGGAAACGCACGCCACCGCACACGTACGATGCGGGGGAGAACCCGAGTTGGGCCTGGCCGCAGGTTTGACGCAGGGGTTACGGGTCGCCTTGACGGCGAAAACGAATCACCGAGCGATTCGACTATACCCCGCCTGATTCCGCCCGCCAAAGACATCGTCAAGTGCCATGAGCCGTGATTTGCCTGTCATAGGCAACCGGGCGGATTCGACTCTCCACAACCAATACTGCGGCAACATGACTCTTTGGTGGATAACTAGAGCGCAGTGCGTGCGCAAAAAGGTCGCCGGTATCGCGCTCTAGCGCGCGAAGAAAAAAGAGTCAGTCGAACAGGCTCGATACCGACTCTTCGGCGGCAGTCCGGCCGATCGCTTCACCGATCAGCGACGCGATCTCCAGGACACGGATATTGCCGGCGGCCAGAATTTCCTTTGTCGGCTGGATCGAGTCGGTGATCACAAGCTCCTTGAGGCGCGAGCCTGCAATGCGCTTGGAGGCCCCGCCCGACAGGACGCCATGGCTGATATAGGCGTAAACCGCCTTGGCCTTGTTTTCGAGCAGCGCGTCGGCCGCGTTCACGAGCGTTCCACCCGAGTCGACAATGTCGTCAACGAGCACGCAAGTGTAGCCGGCAACGTCACCGATCACGTTCATCACTTCGGATTCGCCTGCGCGTTCCCGGCGCTTGTCGATGATGGCGAGCGGCGCATTGATGCGCTTCGCCAATCCGCGCGCGCGCACCACACCGCCGACGTCGGGCGATACAACCATGACATTGTCCAGCTTGAACCGCTCGCGGATATCGCGGACCATCACGGGCGACGCATAGAGGTTGTCGGTTGGGATATCGAAAAATCCCTGGATCTGACCCGCATGCAGATCGAGCGTCATCACGCGATCGGTGCCGGCGCGGGTTATCAGGTTGGCGACCAGCTTTGCGGAAATCGGGGTGCGTGGGCCGGGTTTTCGATCCTGCCGCGCATAGCCGAAATACGGGATCACCGCTGTGATGCGACGCGCCGACGAGCGCCGCAGCGCATCGATAATGATCAGCAATTCCATCATGTGGTCGTTGGCGGGGAAGGAAGTCGACTGGATCACGAAAACGTCGGCGCCGCGCACGTTTTCCTGGATCTCGACGAAGATCTCCATGTCCGCAAAGCGGCGAACCACTGCCTTGGTCAGCGGAAGCTTCAGATAATCGGCGATGCCTTTCGCCAGCGCAGGATTGGAGTTGCCGGCGACGAGCTTTATCGCTCCGTTCTTGCCCGCCATCCTTGATCCTCGCCCTCACTCCCGGCCACAAGCGGCGTGGTCATAACAAGGCGGACACGGCCCGGCAATACGGCTGGACGCCGTTCTCCTTGGCTTTTGACTAAAAGCTAAATCGATTAACGGCTGGATGCCGCGAGAGTCAGGGTCTCTCGATCCGACAGCGTCTCGGCCGTCGTCGTCGGTCGGCGACGCGGCAGCGGGACGGGATCGGTGTCGTCGGGGGTGGCTGCCGCCCCGGCCGCCTGTACTGGATCAGCTACCGGCTGGAAAACGCGAAATATGCCCGCCGCCTCGGGCGAGGACTCATTGTGATCGGCTGCCGCCACCTGCGGCTCGACCACCGAAGGCGCAGTACCCGGCGCCACGTCCTGCGAAGTCAGGAACGCGGCCAGTTGCTCCATGCTACTGCGGGCGATGCGGCTTAACATTGCGTCGTCGGCGGCCGCCCAGGCATCGCGGTGCCGGACTTTCGTGGTCTCTTCGCCGCTAATGCGCAAAGCTCGGTGCTCGTCCTGATCAAAGACATCCCACACCCATGCGACGGTGGTTTGATGCTTCATCACCTTGATGGCGAGGTAGCCGCGAACACGGTAGGCCGAAGACTGTTCGCGCGAGATTACGGCGAGGCGGCGTGTCTGCGCTTCGTCGTTGAGGTTTCGCACCAGCTTCTGGAATTGACCGGGTGGCAGGCCATCAAGCGAGTCAAAAGCGACGGATGCTCCACGTGGTTGTGTGATCGAAACGGTCTGGTTATCCGGATTGCACCCCGCCAGCATCAGCGCGCAAAGCGCAGCTGGAAGTCCGCCCGATCGCGAGACGCGCCACAACGTGCCGATCGCGCGGCGACCCCACTTCCGCTCCATAGACACCCCCGCGGCCTTGTTCTTTGATTGTCTCGGCCAGCGTGAAGGGTAGCGAAAAGGCCGCAGCAGAGTCCAGACTCGCTGCGCGTAGCGCGCTCAGATTGTGGCAGCCAACCTATTCGGCGAGGGCAATTGCATTGACATGTCGCCCATAATCGGGTTCGCCGCTGCGGGTCGTACGTCGATAACTGAAAAATCGTTCCGGCTCGGCGTAAGTGCACAGGCCGAGGTCCTCGAACTCGGCGATGCCGGCGCGTCGGACGCGTTCGCCGATATATCCAGCAAGATCAAACATTGCGTGGCCTGGCTGCTGCGATGGAGTGAAGAAGTGCGCATTGGCGGCATCGGCCGCGCGGAAGCGCGCAACAAACTCAGGACCGACTTCATAGTTGGGCTGTCGGATGGTTGGGCCGAGTGCAGCCGTAATTTTGTTGCGATCGGCGCCGATCCGCTCCATCGCAGCGATGGTCGCTTCAATCACGCCCGAGAGCGCACCACGCCAGCCGGCATGGGCAGCGCCTATTACGCCCGCAGCGCTATCGGCAAGCAGCAGCGGTCCGCAATCCGCTGTCGATACCCCGATCGCCAAGCGCGGCATCCGGGTCACGATCGCGTCCGCGCGCGGGCGATTTTCACGCGTCCAGGGCTTGTCCGCCACAACAACGTCGGGCGAGTGGATTTGAAAAGCCGTGAGCAGTCTATCCGGGCTCACGCCCAATATCGCCGCCATGCGCGCGCGGTTCTCGGCGACGTTTTCTGGAGCATCGTTGGAGCCGACACCGCCGTTGAGCGAAGCGTACACACCGGGCGAAACGCCGCCGGAGCGCGTGAAGAAGGCGTGGCGAACGTTGGTAAGCGGAGCAAGTATGGCAGCCTGCAACATCGATTTTGGTCCGGCCAACTCGGTTAGGCGAATAGATAATGCGCGGGAGAGCGCGCGGCTAGCGCATCAGGTCTGGAAGCCAGGTGGCACGCCAACCGAGGGGTGGGCGAAAGCCGCGACCTTGAACAGCTCGCCCATCGCACTGCGGTTATGGCCAATCAGACGTGCAAGGGCCTGGTCGATTTCGTCGGCGCGCGCGGCCTTTGCCTTTAGCGTGGCGGCACGGTGTTCGATGCCGAGGCGCCGCAGAAATTGCGATTGCTCGATCGGCCCATAACCGATTGCACCCATCGCCTCGGCAGCCCGGATCAGCGCCTTGAAGTCCACGTGGGCGGTCAGGTCGAGGCCGCCTGGCAATGAAAGAGGATCGGCATAGGCGTGCTGACCGACCGCCTGCAAAGTTTCGCCGAGACCTGTTTCCGTGTGACCGTAGTCGATCACCAGCGCTGCGCCGCGATCATCGGCGACACGCCGGCCGAGCTCCATGGCCGCAGTTTCGGCGCGCCATTCGAAGATCGCGCCGACGCGTGGGGAGCGCAATGCCGGCGGCAATAGGGTCTGAAAAAACGGAATTGGTTCGGGCGCAATCGTGAAAGCCAGCTGGCCGGAAGAATCAATCTGAATGCGTCGTTCGTGCCAGCCGCGCTCGGTCTTTATGGCTTGATTGACCGGCAACGCGTCGAAGAACTCGTTGGCGACGATGATCGAAGGACCCTTCGGCACTTCGGTCAACGTCGGGTGCCACACCACCGGGACGCCCGTGTTTTCGAGAGCCTTTTCCTGTTGCGTCTGTAGAATAGGACTGACCTCGACCAGATGCGCCACGACGGCGGCGCGGAATTCCGGCACAATTTGCGCCGCACGCAAAGCATCCTTCATGAGAGTGCCGCGCCCTGGGCCAAGCTCTATCAGCCGGACGTTCTCGGGCGCCCCCATCTGCTTCCACATGGCCGCCACCCAGAGGCCGATCAATTCACCAAACATCTGGCTCACCTCAGGCGCGGTTATGAAATCGCCGCGGGCGCCAAACGGGTCATGCGTGGTGTAGTATCCATGCTTGGGATCACACAAGCAGAGCGCCATGTATTCCGCGACCGGCATCGGCCCGCCGACCCTGATGCGGCGGCGGATCTCAGCTTCGAGCGGCGAATGCTCGTCCACTATCGGCTCCGCCGCGGGCGGTGCTTAAGCGCATACGCAATGAAAGCGATACCGGCGAGGAACAGCGGCACCGACAGCAGTTGTCCCATGGTTGCGCCGCCCCAGAGGAAGCCGAGTTGGGCATCGGGCTCGCGGAAGAATTCACAAAACGCGCGTGCAACGGCGTAGCCGACGGCAAAACACCCGATGATGAGGCCGGGCCGCTTCAGCGCGCCGCCGCGTATCAGACCTGCCAGCACGGCGAGCAACAAGAGACCTTCGAAAGCCGCCTCGTAAAGCTGGCTCGGGTGGCGCGGCGCGGATCCCGCGTTTGGAAATATCATTGCCCACGGCACGTCAGTGGGGCGTCCCCACAATTCGCCGTTGATGAAATTGGCGATGCGGCCGAGGAACAAGCCAATTGGTCCGACCGCGCACGTGATGTCACCGAGCGAAAGGACTGAAATGCCGCGTTTGTATCCGAACAACAGAACCGCGAGTACACAGCCGATAAAACCGCCGTGGAACGACATGCCGCCATTCCACAATTCTATGATCTCGGTTGGGTGTGCGATGAAATGCTGAGGATTGTAAAACAGCACGTAGCCGATACGGCCGCCCAGGATGATGCCGATGGTCACCCACAGCACGAAGTCGTCGAAATCGGCGACGGTCATGGGTGCCTTGCCGCCCCATAGATTGCGTGTGCGAATGAGGACGCGCGCGTAAGCCCAGCCGAGCAGGATGCCGAAGATATAGGCGAGCGCGTACCAGCGAATGGCGAGCGGACCGATGTGCACCAGCACCGGATCGAAGGCAGGATAGGGAATAACCAGTAAAGGCATTGGCGAGATCCGAATCGGCGGGCACGCCGCCCCCATGTAAGTGCTACCATGCCGGGTCTTGCGGCGGCATGACCGGATCGCCATTGTGTTGCCTATCCGCTGCCGGAGGCGAACATGACCCAGACCAGCAACCGCTTTCTCGACGAGATGGCGCGTCTCATGAACGACGCCGCCGGAGTGGCACAAGGGGTGCGGCGCGAGGTCGATGTTCTTTTCCGTACCCAGGCCGAGCGCATTCTGCGCGACCTCGATGTGGTCCAGCGCGAGGAATTTGAGGCGGTCAAGGAGATGGCGCGCTTGGCCAGGGAGGAGAACGAGGCCTTGAAGGTGCGCATTGAGGCGCTGGAGGCCAAACCCAACAAACCAGCCAAAAAGGCCAAGGATTCGGCCGCCGAATAGGCCTCTTACGCGGCGGCTTGGGATTTCTTGCCCTTTCGGCGTGCTGCCGCTATAAACCGCGCCGTTCGCGGCCCCCGGCACCCCTGGAGGCTTGCCGCGTTCGCAGGCGGCAACAATGCCGCCTTTTCCATTGGCTTAAACGAAGGGATACAAGATGGCGACCGTCCAGGAAATGAAGGCGACGGCGCGTCCGAAAGGCGGCAAGGGGGCCGCCCGGGCTGCGCGTCGTTCCGGCCAAGTGCCGGGCGTGATCTACGGAGAAAACAAGCCCCCGCTGATGGTCCTGGTCGACCATGCCGAGTTGCGCCAGCGCATTTATGCCGGGCGCTTCATGATCACGCTCTACAGTCTCGATGTGGACGGCACCAAGCATCGGGTGATCCCGCGCGATTTCCAGCTCGACGCGATCAAGGATCTGCCGATGCACGTCGACTTCCTGCGCGTATCGGAAGGCGCGACCATCCGCGTGCACATTGCGGTGCACGTACTTAACGCCGATCAGGCACCCGGCGTGAAGCGCGGCGGTGCGGTCAACATCGTCACCCACACGGTCGAGGTGATGTGCCTGGCTGAAGCCATTCCAGAGTCGATCGACGTCGATATTTCCGGCCTCGACATCAATCACTCGAAGCATCTCACCGATGTGACGCTGCCTGCCAATGTGCGCGTGATTGGTCGTCCCGATATGACGCTCGTCACTGTCGTGCCGCCATCCGGCTATGCGGAAGAAATGAAAGCCGCCGCCGAAGCTGCCGCCGCTGCTGCAGCTGCTGCAGCTGCTGCAGCCGCAGCCGGTACTGTGCCCGCCGCCGAAGGTGCGGCTCCCGGTGCGGCACCCGGTGCTGCGCCTGGTGCTGCCCCTGCTGCTGGCGCCGCACCTGCCGCCGCCGCCGCACCGGCAAAGACCGAGAAGAAGTGAGGGTCCGCTTAAGCCTCTTCGTCAGCGTTTGCGTAGTCGGCAAGGCGCATGATCCCGAAAAGCGGGTTCCGGTTTTCGGGATCGATCATGCGCAAACCCTAATATACCGCCGTTGACGCCATGCTGCTCTTTGTCGGTCTCGGAAATCCCGGTCCAAACCACGCCGGCAACCGCCACAATGTCGGTTTCATGGCGGTGCAGGCGATCGCGCGCCGCCATAATATTTCGCCATGGCGGCGCCGGTTTCAGGGCGTTGCGGTGGAAGGAAATATCGCAGGCCAGCGTGTGCTGCTGCTGCTGCCGGGCACCTACATGAACGAGTCGGGCAGAGCGGTCGCGGAAGCTGCAAATTTCTACAAGCTGGAGATGGGGGACATCGTCGTGTTTCACGACGAGGTCGAGCTGCCGCCGGGCAAAGTCCGCGTGAAACGTGGCGGCGGAAACGCTGGCCACAATGGATTGCGCTCGCTCTCCGACCATATCGGCAACGACTACCATCGTGTGCGATTTGGCGTTGGCCGTCCTGTCGACAAGAATCTGATGCAAAGCTACGTGCTGCAGGATTTTGCCAAGAGCGATTGGCCTTGGGTGGAAGCCCTCTGCGACGTCGTGGCCGACAATGTCGCGCTGTTGATTGAAGGAAAGGATTCAACTTTTCAGAACCGAGTCCATCTCGCTATGGAAGCCAAAGGCTTCCACGATGATGATGATGATGATGAGGAGCCGCCCGGCTCCGAATGAGAAACGAGACGGTAAATCATGGGATTCAAATGCGGCATCGTCGGCCTGCCGAATGTCGGCAAGTCGACGCTCTTCAATGCCCTCACGCAGACTGCGGCGGCGCAGGCCGCCAACTATCCGTTCTGTACGATTGAGCCCAATGTGGGCGAGATCGCTGTGCCCGATTCGCGGCTGGACAAGCTGGCGGTGCTCGGGAAATCGGAGCAGACCATCCCGACGCGCATCACATTCGTCGATATCGCCGGGCTGGTGCGCGGCGCTTCCAAAGGCGAGGGCCTCGGCAACCAGTTCCTCGCCACCATCCGCGAGGTGGATGCCATCGTGCACGTGGTGCGCTGCTTTGAAGACAGCGACGTCACGCATGTAGAAGGCAAGATCGACCCTATCGCCGATATCGAGACGATCGAAACGGAACTGATGCTGGCCGATCTCGAAAGCCTGGAAAAGTGCGTCGACAGCCTGGAAAAAAAAGCCAAAGGCACCGGCGAAGACGCCAAGCTGGCAAAAGAAACGCTGGATCTTGTCAACCGCTCACTGAATTTGCTGCGCGAGGGCAAGCCCGCGCGCATGGTCGAGCGCAAATCCGAAGAGGAAAAGCTCTTCCACTCGCTTGGGCTGCTCACCTCGGCACCGGTGCTTTACGCCTGCAATGTCGATGAGGCAGCTGCTGCCACGGGCAATGAATATTCCCGCAAGGTCGAACAGCGGGCCAAAGAAGAAGGTGCGGTTGCGGTCGTGATCTCGGCCAAAATCGAATCGGAGATCGCGACTTTGCCGGCGGCCGAGCGCACGGACTTTCTTGAGGCTATCGGGCTTACGGAGACAGGTCTCGATCGCCTAATTCGCGCAGGTTATGCGCTGCTGCATCTGGTGACGTACTTCACCGTTGGGCCAAAGGAGACCAGGGCCTGGACCGTCACCCAGGGCACCAAAGCGCCCCAGGCGGCCGGCGTGATCCACACCGATTTTGAGCGCGGCTTCATCCGCTCCGAAACAATCGCCTTTGACGATTATATCGCCTGCGGCGGCGAAGCAGGCGCACGCGACACGGGAAAGATGCGGCTGGAAGGCAAGGACTACGTCGTCGCCGACGGTGACGTAATGCATTTCCGCTTTGCGACCTGAGCAGAGGTCTTTCTGCTAGGCTGATACCATGAGCGCGACCGCAAGCGACACGACGGTGCCAAGCCCGGACTCTGCAAAGAACGCGGAGCGGCGGGCGCTTGGCGTTGCGTGCGGTGCCCACGCCCTGCACGATGGGTACACCGATCTGGTCTACGTCATGCTGCCGATCTGGCAGAGCGAATTCGGTCTCGGCTTCGCCGCGCTGGGACTGATGAAGACGGTCTTTTCCGGCACCCTTGCCGGCTTCCAGATTCCGGCAGGCTTTTTAGCCGAGCGCTTCGGCGCGAGCGCCGTGCTTGCGCTCGGCACCGCGCTCGCCGGTCTCGGTTACGTCTTCGCCGGACTCAGCAATGGCGTAGTGCTTCTGGTGGCGGCACTGTTTATCGGCGGTCTCGGAGCGAGCACGCAGCACCCGCTGGCGTCATCACTGATTGCCCATGCCTTCGCCGGCGCACGCTCGCTGAAGGCCCTCGGCACTTACAATTTCGCCGGCGATATTGGAAAAATGACTGTGCCGGCGGCGGCGGCATTGTTGCTTATCGTGCTTCCCTGGCGACATGCGCTGATTTTGTTGGGCGCCTTCGGCGCGATCGCGGCTGTGGCAATTTTCGTGGCCATGCCGCGATTCCGCGAGCAGGCGGCAAAGCCAGGCAAGGGCGACAATGCGACGCCTGTGCGCGGTGGCGCGCGTGCCTACGCGTTTCCGCTGCTGCTGTCGGTCGGCGTCATTGATAGCGCGACACGCATGGCTTTCCTGACGTTCCTGCCTTTCGTGCTCACCGCGAAAGGTGCAAGCATTCAAAGCGTAGGCTTGGCATTAACATTGGTTTTTGCCGGCGGAGCTGCGGGAAAACTGGTTTGTGCTTTCATCGGCGCGCGCATCGGAGCGGTTGCGACCGTATGGCTGACCGAGACGGTGACTGCGATCGGCATTGTCACGCTGCTACCCCTGCCGCTCGAAGCTGCATTCGTTCTGTTGCCGGTGCTGGGCGTGGCTCTAAACGGCACATCTTCGGTGCTTTACGGCTCCGTGCCTGAACTCGTTGAGCCGGCCTGGCGTCAGCGCGCATTCAGTATCTTCTATACCGGCACTATCGGGGCCGGTGCGGTTTCGCCTGCGATCTATGGTCTGCTTGGTGACGCGGTCGGTGTTCCTGCGGCGCTCGTGGTCATTGCCTTGGTGGTGCTCGTCACCCTGCCCATAACACTTGTTTTGCGGCCCGCATTAATGGCACGGCCATCGTGAGATCAGCGCTCCCGCGCCTTGGCCTTTACCTGTCCAACCACTGCAGCCGGCAAGACATCGAGATAAGGCCCTAACAGGAACGTTTCGCCCGAGCCCCGGCCATACATGCGATCGTGCGCGTCGATCATTGCCCGCACCGGTCGCACGCAGGACATCATGGACCCCACGATCAGATCGTTGATTTCGGTGGGCCTCAGGTCAGCGTTGTAGCGCGGATCGGCCAACACCTTCTGGACAATGCATTCCGTTGCCTGCCGCACCAGAGGCAGCAATGCAGCATTCTTTTGGTGCATCGACATTTGCATCCACGCGCTCGAATCATCGGCGGGCGGAATTTGCATGTCGAGCGCAACATTGAGCAGCAGCGATAGCCCGAACAAAGGTTCGAGAATCATCCCCCTAAGCCCCCACGAAGCATACCCTATATAGAGGTATCCCAGTCAGAGTCGCCGCGCACGCAAAATCTGATCATTTTACCGACAAGCAGGACCGGCCCGGACTGAGCTGTTCGATCGCACCTGACCCGTGGAACGGATCGCCATCAGGATAATTGTGCTGTCATGCCGAAGCGCTCCAACGCCACTGCTCTTATGACTGCCGAACAGGCGGCCTTGCTTCGACAACTTGCTTTCGATGCCTATGAGCCCGAGGCCTTCAGCCCGAGCTTGACCAAAGCCGAGGCAGAGCGGCGCATCATGACGCTGCAGGCAAAAATGAAATTGATAAGCGAGCCGCCCCACACGCAGTGACGAAATTCGTGACCCGCTGCGTAGGAACCCCTCCGGGCGACGCGGCGTTTTCAGTTTTGTGCCGAACGAGAAGGAGGAACTCATGACATATTTTCGCCATGCCGCGATCGCGGCCGCGTTGCTCGCCGGTGCGGGTGCGGCCAACGCGCAAACCACTGTCATCACCCGTGAGCCGGTGGAATCGCGGACTGTGGTGACGACTGGGCCTCTGCAGCTGACCCCCGTTCAGCGGCAAACGATTTATCGCACGATCGTACGCGAACGCGTGGCTCCGGCGGCGCCGACAGTGGAATACCGCATTGGCGCGCGCGTGCCAGAAAGCGTGCAACTCTATTCCGTGCCACAGGCGGTCGCCGTCGAGGTGCCGGCAATGAGGGCTTATAAATATATGGTAGTGAATGACCGTGTTGTACTGATTGATCCTGCAACCAGTGAAGTTGTTGCCGAACTGGCCGACTAACGTCCCACTTTCGTCGGATTTGGCCCGGTGCCGCGCGCGCCGGGCCTTTTTATGTACGCAATGTTTACCTTGGGCCGGGTGGGGCTGAATGCGCGGGCCGTTAGGTGCTGGATTTTCGGCCTCGCAAGGGCCATATTAGGCGCTGAGGAGTCACTGATTATGTCGATGATCAACTACCGCGCCCCGTCAGAACTATTCCCTAGCCGGAGCCGCAAATCGCGCCGCCCGATCGGCTACAAGCGTTTTCCGACCGCCGCCGAGGCGATCCGCTTTGCCATTGAGGAATTGCCGCCGGAATTGCTTCTGGGCGCATATCTTGAAGTGGAAGAGAAGCGCTTCGACGGCAACGGTATCCGTCAGCTGTACGATAGCGACGACTATCCACTGCCGCGCAAGGCCGCCAAGGCCAAAGTCGCCGCTGCAAGCTAATCTGAACACCATTCGCTAGTCTGACCGCGAGCCCCCGCCGCAATGCGGATTCGTGCGCCCTGTCAGGGCCTGGGCGCATGCAACCGATGTGGCCTCTCGGTTGTTGTTGTGAACAGCCGATTGGAGGCTCTCCATGAAAAACAGGCACAAACTGATGCTGGCGGCAGCGATGGCCGCCGTTCTTGTCCTGCCGGGTATCAACGGTCCGGCCGGCGCCGAGGAAAGTGCGACGATTCCGACCGATCCGGGCTTCAATGCCAACACCGGACAGATAAATCCGGGTGTCGAGCAGCAGGCACCGTCGCAATCGAGCGAAGTGACCAACATTCCGACACACGAGGAAACACGCCGGGCAATGATGACGCCGATTTCGAAGCAGCCTTCGACCGGCGATATATCGAGTACGCCGCGACCCGAAGTGCAGACTTCCGGTGGTCCGGGCACGAAACAGGAATCGCAGAATGCCGCCGGCGGCCCGCCAGGCACCACGACTGCGGGCAGTGCGCCCGGATCCGATACGACAAAGGGGGTTGGAACGATGACGGCGACAACGACCGGGAAAGGTTCATCCGCTGCGGGCGAACCTCCGCCGTCCGGACCAATCGGCTCGTTCGGCGAAACCATCCCCGCCAAGTTCTCCGAGCGGAATGACATTCTTGATCGCACGCCGACTATGGCGCTGCCATTGCCGCTGACCGATCAACAGCGCAGCCAGATTCTTGATGCGATATTGGCGGACACCTCGCCTGTCGCGGCGGGCGCCGACAGCCTTAAGCCGGCCAGCGAATTGTCGACCGACCAGGCGCTCAATGGCATGCACCCTTTGCCGGAAAGCCTCCGGGGGATCGATGGCCTGGCCAAGTTGCAATATGTAAAGGGCAAGAACAAAGTGTTGCTTGTCGAGCCCTCGACCCGAATTGTGGTCGACGAAATTAAGTCCTGAGCAAAAAAGCCATCGCCGGCAGGCCGGCGCTGGCTTTTTTCAAACGATATCGACCGTCCGGTTACTGGCCGGAATTATTCGACTGGTTCTTCCAGTTCATGAGACTGTCGCCAATGACCTTCATCGCGGTCATTGCGGCGTGACTCAGGTTCGCATAACCGGCGATCTCGCGTCCCACGCGCTCCCCTTCGCTGCGGAGCATTTCGCGCACGCCTTGCAGCTCAAGGATGACTCGATCGATCTCCTCCATCGAGGCACCGGAAACACGGCGGATCAGCCCATTCAGATTATCAGCCACCGGTTCGGAAGCCGCTTCCGCTTCAGGGCGCTGACGACGAAAGAACGCAACGTCGCGCCTTACGAATTCACGAATCTCACCTTCGAAAGTCGTCACCGCGTCCTGTTCGGCTTCGTTCAGTCTCTCGGGCGGTTTCCGATTCGGAGCATAAATCTCCGGGCCGGGTTTTTCCGGAACTGCACCAAGCCGATCGGGTCTGATGGCCGTCATGATCCACTCCTACAAGGCGCAACGTTTTGCGCAGGTCCCCATTTGCACGTCCATAGCCGCATGTGAGTTGGGCAGCTATGGGGCGGGCCGCGCGGAACCCTGCGGGCCGATAACGGCCGCCCCGGAGTTATGCACGGCTTTCTGGGAACCGCGCGCGGGCTTTTTGCCCTACCAATGCAGCTTGAAACCAGCGGCAATGCTCTTGTTGCTGGTCGGTTGCCCGAAATCCGTGACCGCGGTGGTAACCTGGAGTGGACCGTAGAGCTTCTGCTCGGCGCTGAATGTGTTGTGGGTAATGGGATCATTGCTGGCGGAAGCGAGCCCCGCGCCGAGTGTGGTACCGGTCGGAAGGATATTGAACTTGACGGTTTTCTCGTTTCCGAACACCTGCGACGGCATCGGCGATGCATTGGGAGGCAAAGCCATCAGAGGCAGGTCATTGGGTCCGGCCGTGGGCTGGCCGAGCGTTTCCGAGACGGAATATGTATTCTGCAGGGTCACCAAAAATTGGCCGGCAAACGGAATCGAATGCTTGAGCGTGGTGCCCACCTTTCCTTGTTCGTTGTAGGGGTCAACGCGCGCATCGACGCTGCCAATGTTCGCTACGCCAACTGACGCCCAGGCGGCTCCCGAACCGGAATTATCGCGTGTCGTCCGCAACGGCTGATCAAAGGGATTTCTTGACGGACCGAGATCGGCGCCAACCGAATTGCTCCACTCTGTGGGCAGCGGCTGCTTCACAACGAATGCCGTTGAGCCGTCTAATTTCTCCGTACGGGTGACGTCGAATCCTCTGTCGGACATCCCGGGCAAGCGCAGGGGCTTTTTCGGCGGTGTTGCCAGCGCGGCCGGATCGAAGACGAGCGCGTTGCCGAGCATCGCGCTTTCCTCGGGTGTCAGGGGAGCTTCCGGAAACAGGGCAGCATTGTCGTCCGTCTCCGGCGCCCCTTGTGCAAGCGCCGGTACGGCGGCGAGAGCAAGCATGCCTGCCGTCCACACTACGCAGCGAAACTTTGCGCCCATTCCGAAGATTTTCCCCGTGATACCGCTCCGAAGCAGCATGTTCGCCGCCAACCAGTTAAGCGTTGGTTGCGCTATGTCACGGAACTTTGGCGAACCTGTGGAGCGGTTCAGACCATTTCTGGTCAGGCGCAGCGCGCGGCGATGGCCTCGTTTATGTGCTCAACATCGGCGTCCAGGCGGCCAAGATCGCGATCACGCTCGATACCGCTCTTGCACACCGCCGTAACGGCACGAGCTTTTACGACCTCCAGGAAATAAAGCCGGGTGGCAGTGCAGACTTCAGCTTTGTCCGCAGCGTTCAGGGTTTTGAGCCGCGACTGCATGACCGCAACGCTGGCACTGGCGCTGGCGAGACTGCGATCGCATCCGGGCAAAGGCGTCGCAGGCCCTGCAGGGGGCGCCGCCAAAACTGCAAATGCAAAGGTACCTGGGACGATTATTCCGACAAAGGCAAGGGACGCGAGCGCAAAACGCCTGAGCATGGGACACCTCCAGCATGACCTTCCTTGGTCGGCCGGAGAGGAAAATAGGTTCACTGGTACCACGAAACCGGAACCTGCCTGAACGTATTAACTTAGGCTCCGGGAGGCGGGGCAAAGGGAGCATAAACATGCCCGCGCTATTGCCGGTCTTGTTGACAGCGTCCCATGTCGTTCTGGCGGCGGACGGTTTGCCGAAATTCGACGTCGAGCGAACCTGCCGGCCGGCTTCGGTGGTAGCAATACTGCCCGGGCGTGATTCATCGGCATGCCAGAAAGACGAAAATGATGCCCGCGGAAAACTCGAGCAGGACTGGAGCAAGTACAGCCAGGCACAACGAAACCGTTGCGTGGGCTTTGCCGGGCTCGACCGCGCGCCGAGCTATGTAGAGTTACTGACCTGCCTGGAAATCGCCAAGCAGGCCAACGAACTGCCGGAAGAGTCCAAAATGGGGACTATCGGCCGCCGCTGATTGTTCAGGTCTTTTTGCCGGACGGAGGATTGTACGGGCTGCTGGAGGAGCCTTGCATCTGCGCCAGCTTGTAGGCGGAGAGCTGTTTGGTCTTTTCCTTGTCAGCCTTCGGTTTCTTCTTTTCCTTCGTCGAGCGCATCTGACCTTTCGCCATGGTGGCCTCCCTGAAGTCGAGCGATGGCGAATGCTAGCCGGCGCATCGGCCGGCGCAAGGGGATGACAACAGTCTTCGGATTGAACGTCAGGTCCGCGGCGAGCCGGTGCCCGCCGCCTTCATCTTCTCGTCAATGCATTTGTTGACGATATCGGCGCGCTTATCGAGGTTTTCGCGGGCGCTGCCCTTTTCGGTTCGCATCCAGCATTCCCGAGCGGCACGCGAACGGGTCATTGGCTCGGCGACCTGAGCCGGCGCCTGTGGCCGGGATGCTTGCATCATCGGCGCGTCGGTGTCGGGGCTAATCCAGGAGCCTGTCGGCTTGGGCGTGTCGCCGGCTGTGGGGCCGGCGCCGTCGGTCTGGCAGGCGGAAAGCATGAACGCGCAGGCAATCGACAGGAAGCCTGTGGTGAAGGGTTTATGAACAAAAGAAGTCATGCCTGCATTCCGGACATTGAATTTTGGCGGATGTGTGCCCAGTGGGGCGGCCGGTTATTTGCCCGAAAACCCTCCTCCGCGCAACGCTCCCGGGAGACATGCCTTCACAATCACGTGCACGGTCGCGAACCCCACGTGGACGGTCACGTTGACCCTCAAACAAGACGTGGAACCGGTCTGGAGGGCAGTAATGCGTATTCTTTGGGTGGCGGCCGCCGCCATGCTCGTTTGCGGCATCGCTCGTGCAGATGAGTTGCCGGCAAATGGGGATGCAGCCGTCGGAATCGGTATCATCTGCAACACGCCTCAGCAGGCGGAACATTTCGTCAAGTTGCGAAGCTCCGGCATTAAGCCCGAGCAGGCGATGCAAGCGGTCAACGTCGGCGCGCGCGACGCGCGCGCCTGCGGCGTCGCCGCCGTCGCCTATGTTCGCGACGCAACCATCGACACCATGAAATTGAAGGACAGGCTGGTTCAGATCGTGCGCATCAACGTGGTCGCCGGCTTTAATGGTTCCGCCTGGCAGCGCGTGACGAACATGGTGCAGTACGCTGTCTTGGAAGGCGGCGGCGAATCCGTCTGACGTCGAGTGGTGGCGACGTGCCACAGAAAGTGAAACTTCCGCCGATTAATCTAACCGATGCGCAACGCAGCCGTTAACCTGAAAAGATTAATTGCCGGAAGTAAGCGTATGTCGGGAGCTTAACCAATTCGCCTGTTTTGATTTGCCAGGGCGTTCTCCTTTGCCGACATTTGAGCCGTCAGATGCATTGCGATAGGCGCAGTGCGCCTCACTGCACGATTTCACATCGGGCGAATTCAAGCTGGGAAACGCATGCTCGCAAAAGTCATCATTGTCATGACGGCAGTGGTCTTCGTCGGCACAATGTCTGCCGGCTCCGAAGCCTGGGCGCGCGGAGGCCGGGGCGGCCACGGCGGTGGCAAGGGCTCCGGGTGGGCGGGAAAAGGCATGCACGGCAAACACGGACGTCATTTTCCGGGTCAAATGCATCACGCTCGCAAAAAACATGATCACGGGCACAAGAATAATCAGGATCAAGCGCAAGGAACCTGGCAGAAAGGCAACAAGTCGTCGGATTTTAGCAGGAATTGGCAGGCTGGCGGCTTTGCCGGCGGCGGGGGTTACGGCGACAGCGTAGGGGACGTCTGCATCAATTCGCAGTTCTGCCAGGGCGTTTGGTACCGATCCGGAAACCGCTCTGAATCATCCGCAGGCTACCAGAGAAGCGGGCAAGGCGAGGGCAAGTGATGACTCGTGTTTACTTAAGACGAACGACTCTCGCCGCTGCGATCGTGGCATCCGCTTTAACGACCACGTGCATTCCGTCAGAGGCGGCGGATCTCGGAGCGGATTACAGGCTGGGTGTCCGGCATGTCAGAACGGCGTGGGGCTACTCAAACTGGCGCGACCGCTGTGCCTATGCGGGGTATTACTGTCTCTACGCGTGGGACGGATATGTTTATCATTATCCGTGGGATGACCGACCCTCCGCCTACGCTTATGCACGCCGGCATCATGCCCGCTATCGAGCACGATATTTTTAGGCACTGCTTTCTATCGTTGCGTCAGCCTGAATCGGACGTGCCGTCAGGAAGCGAGGGCTGTTCAGCCGAAACCGGATCAGACGCGGGGAAAGTATCCTTGAGAGCCTCATCGAGCGCCTTTTCACGGCGTCTGCGTTCGCGATTCCCCGGGTCCTTCTTATCTTGATGATCTGCTTGTTTCGTTGCGGCAACCATCCGACTCTCCAGCAGCAAGATCAAAGCAAGACATCCAGCACGGTCGGCCCACGTGACCGGGGGTACGATCGCTGCGCAGGTCTGGTGTTCCAGAATTTTGTGTAATCAATGTGGCGCGCCAAAACGATGAAGCCGGCCTAGCGCAATGGCTCATTTTTCTTCGGCGCGAGCGGATTGAGCTTCCGCAGCTTTTCCCGGAAACCGCCGCGCTGCGGAGCGCCCGGATTGCCTTTCTGTTGGAAGCCCGGGCCGCGATTCTGCTGTAACGGCGCGCCGGGCTGCTGAGGATTGTTCGGGCGCTGGTTGGGCCGCTGGTTGTTTGGTCGCAGAGGATTCGGCCGCTGGCGGCCCGGTCCACGCAATTGCCGGCGCTGGATCGCCATCTGACGGCCGATATTGTGCGAGGCGAACAGCCGTTGCACTACACCGCGGTCACGCGCCGCTTCCTGCGGCGGAATCTGGAATGGCACAGCAGCGAACCGTCCGCCCACACCCGGGCGGATCGCAAATGCGCTCGACCCTTGCGTCAGCTCACCGAGGCGTCCGCCCTGCCGGTCGAACACTTCTATTCGGCCCACACGCCCGTTGGCATCCGGATATAGCTTGATTTTTGCCTCGCCCGCGCTGGCCGCGGTGCTGTCGGGGACATCGACGACTCCTGTCGTGCCTCGGATGCCGAGAGTGGCAGTCGGTGTTGCAATCGTCATATCGCCCGTCTTTGCTACAAGGCTGGCGACGAAGGCGACGGTGCCGCGCGCAATGTTGAGTACCGCGGTGTTGCCCTTGCCGCCCTCCTCCTAGACGAATTCATTGACGACAATGCGCGCATTGGCGGTGAGGCTAAGTGTCGTCTCGTCGAAGGTAACGCCGAGCGATGAGTTGGCGCCGGTCTGCAAGGTGTCTTTCTTATAGATGGCGTCGCTGACCTTGAGCGCGGAAGGCGTTGAATTGCCGCGAGTGACCGTCGCAGTACCCTGCAGGGTCGCGACTTGGCCTACCTCATCGTTGGCGTCCTGCTTTGCGGCGGGCTGATTTTGCGCTCGAGCGGTCAGTGGCCAGGAGGCCGCGCCGACGAAAAGTGCAATGAAATCGCGGCGCTTCATTCCCATCCCCAACCTTGGGAGCGCATCGTAACCGCTCGAACAGGGATGTTGGAAGAGCTCGCGATATCCGCTTTGCGGTCGGCTTGTGTTGCTTAGCGCCGGCGGTTGCTTTTGAATCCGCCGCGCATCCCCGGCCTTCCGAGCTTGCTGCGCGCCGGTTTCACCTCATGCGACAGCGCAATCCCCATCTCGTCGAGATGCGGCTTGTGCGGCCGGTCAACCGCGCGCCGCAGTTTCGAATCCTGCGCAATCATCACGTCGCGCGCGGTCGGGTTGTCCAGAACCGCCAGCTCGGTCGCGCGCAGGCGCTTGATCTCGTCGCGCAAGCGTGCGGCCTG
>Ga0184625_10000152_pt1 | contig 21150 bp, 23 predicted proteins | sample PLM3_30_b1_FD_133151 | JGI IMG/M metagenome (GOLD analysis project Ga0184625, IMG submission 133151) | Groundwater sediment microbial communities from an aquifer in East River, Colorado, USA - PLM3_30_b1 | ecosystem: Environmental > Terrestrial > Soil > Riparian zone | place: USA: East River... | reverse complement strand
GCGGATCGTGGACCGCATCCCGGAGACCATCATCATGGGCGGCGGCCACGAGGTCGGGAACACCACCCCCGCCGCCGAGTTCAACGTCTGGGTCGACCCCGAAGCGGCCCGCGTCGTGTTCGGGGCGGGTCTGCGGAACGTCGTGGTCATGCCGCTCGACGCCACGCATCGGGCGCTCGTCTCGCTCGACGACTGCCGGCGGATGCGCGAGTCGGGGACGCCGGCGGGCCGGGCGGCGGCGGACTTCATCGATCGCCGGATCACCGCCTACGACGAGCTGCAACCGATGGACACCCTGCACACCGCTCCGGTCCACGACGCCCTGTGCGTCGCCTACCTCGTCGACCCGACGGTCGTCAGCGGCCGGCGCGTCCACGTCGACGTCGAGACCCGCGGCGAGCTCACGATCGGCCGGACGGTCATGGACACGCATGCCGTCTCCGGGGAGGAGCCCAACGCCTTCGTCGCATTCGATGCCGATGCGCCGAAGTTCGTGTCGATGCTGATCGAGACGTTCGCCCGCCGCTGAGCCTTCCGTTGCTCGGCCCGATGACAGATACCCACCCGATGACTGGTGGGCGGGGCAATCCTGTCGCTCGATGGGCTGTGGAGCGTGGGATCGTCGTCAACCAGCCGCACCACGGCTATTTCACACAAATAGGGGCTCGTTGCTCGCCCAATGGTCGTGGCAGGGGTATCTGACACCGACGGCCGGCGGGGGCCGGCGCGTCAGACGTCCGAGTCGGGGAAGCTCGCCTTGCGCTTGTCCATCCACTCGACGAGGGCCTCGTGGATGCCCTCGTCCAGGGTCGGCTCCTGGTACTCGGCGAGCGTCCGCTTCCAGCGCGCGTTGGCGCGCACGGCGGCATCGCGCGATCCCTCCGCCTCCCACTGCTCGAAGCTGTCGTTGTTGGACAGCTCGGAGCGCCAGAACGCGTTCTCGAAGTTGGCCAGGGTGTGAGGCGAGCCGAGGAAGTGCTGTCCCGGCCCGCCGTCGAGCATCGCCTGGAGCGCGAGGCCGTTCTCACTCAGGTCGACGCCGGCGACGAACGCCGCGGCCATCGACGCCTGGTCCGCGTCGAGGATGAACTTCTCGTAGCCGATCGCAAGCCCGCCCTCCAGCCAGCCGGCCGTGTGGAGGTTGAAGTTGACCCCGGCCTGCATGGTCGCCATGAAGCTGATCGCGCTCTCATAGGCGGCCTGGTAGTCGGGGACCTTCGACGCGGTGAAGTTGCCGCCGCTCCGGAACGGGACACCCAGCCGCCGGGCGATCGCGGCCAGCACGAAGAGGACGAGCTGCGGTTCCGGGGTGCCGAAGGTGGGAGCGCCCGACTGCATCGACATCGACGAGGCGAACGAGCCGAAGATGACCGGCGCACCGGGACGGACGATCTGGCAGAAGGCCATGCCGGCGAGCGCCTCGGCCAGCGTCTGGGTGGCCGAGGCGGCCACCGTCACCGGGGCCATGGCGCCACCGAGGATGAACGGGGTGATGAGCATGATCTGGTTGTTCTCGGCATAGACCTTGGCCGAGCCGAGCATGTTGAAGTCCCACGACATCGGGGAGTTCGCGTTGGCCAGGCCCATGATCACGTGCTCGGTCTCGAGGGTCTCGGCGCCGAACACCACCTTCGCCATGTCGACCGAGTCCTGGGCCCGGCTCGGGTGCGTGACGGAGCCCATGAACGCCTTGTCCGTGTAGCGGATGTGGCTGTAGACCATGTCGAGGTGGCGCTTGTTGACCGGCAGGTCGACCGGCTCGCACAACGTCCCGCCGCCGTGATGGAGCGTGTGGTTCATGTACGTCAACTTCACGAAGTTGCGGAAGTCCTCGATCGTCGCGTAGCGGCGGCCGTCGTCGAGGTTATGGATGAACGGCGAGCCGTACGACGGCACGAGGACCATGTACGGATCCCCGATGACGACGTCCCGCTGCGGGTTGCGGGCCCGCTGCGTGAAGATCCGTGGGGCCGTGGCCTGGATGATCGCCCGGCACATCCCGCGCTCGAACCGGACGCGCGTCCCGTCCACATCGGCGCCCGCGCCGCGGAAGATCTCGACGGCCTCCGGGAAGTTGCCGATCTCGATGCCGACCTGCTCGAGCAGCGTGTCGGCGTTGTACTCGATCTGCTCGAGGCCCTCGGCCGAGATGACCTCGACCGGGGCGAGCTTCCGGGTCAGATACGGGAGCGACGCCATCGATCGCGCCAGGCGCTCCGTCTGTCGCGCGGCTCGGCCGCGTCGCACCGCGGGATGTTCGAGGTCCTGCGCCGTCATCTGGTCTCCTCGGCTGGAACCGCGTGGGATGGGACCGGCCCGCGCGGTCCGCAGGCCCATGGTACGGCGCAGGGTTTCAGAGGCGAAGGGCCAGTTCTCGTCCCTCGAAGAAGGCGAGGCTCGCCCGCCGTGGCGCGACACAATCGCCGACCTGGTGGAACGCGATGCCGCGGCCCGCGAGGGCGTCCGCCAGCCCCGACTCGGCGACCGGCGTCTCGGCGATCACGAGCGCGTCGGCGTCGATCTTGGTGAGCTCGCCGGTCAGCGTCGAGAGGACTGCGGCCACGCCATCTCGCCAGCCGAGGACGGAGGCCGATGTGATCGACCGACCGCCGGCACGCGCGTAGCGCTTGCGCAGCGGCACATCGGCCGCGCTGTGGAAGAGCCCGCGCGCGACGATCGGCGCGGCCGTGAGGATCGTCACGTCGTGGTCTCGTTCCGCGAGGTGGAGGGCCGTGCCCAGGCCGCGCCAGTCGTCGAGGTCGTCGAGGACGAGCACCCGCCGGCCCACGACGGCCGTCCCGCCGAGCACGTCGTGGATCGAGAAGACATCGACGGCGTCCACACCGGGGAGGCGGTCGACCGTCGGCAGCGCCCGCTGGAAGCCCGTGCCAGGTGGCCGCGAGCCGGTCGCCACGACCACCTCGTCCGCGCCGGCACCGGCGATGTCGTCGGCCGTCATCTCCTCGCCGAGCCGGACCTCGACCCCGAGCGACGCGAGGCTGCGCTCGAACCAGCCGAGCAGGTCGAGGATCTGTCCGCGTGACGGCTGGAGCCCCGCCAGCCGGAACTGGCCACCGAGGCGGTCGGTCCGCTCGACGAGCGTGACGCGATGGCCCCGCTCGGCCGCGACCCGGGCGGTCTCCAGCCCGGCCGGCCCACCCCCGACGACGAGCACGGAGCGCTGGGTCGGGCTCGGCTCGAACCGGTCGCCACCCCACGCGAACTCCCGCCCAGCGGACGGATTGACGAGGCACGAGATCCAGTAGTCGCGCGACCGCCGGCCCCAGCACAGCTGGTTGCACGAGATGCACGGCCGGACCTGGTCCGCGCGTCCGGCACGTGCCTTGGCGACGAGGTGTGGGTCGGCGATCTGCCCGCGCACGATGCTGACCATGTCGGCGTGACCGGCGGCGAGGACCTCTTCGGCAGCGGCGGGCGTCCGGATGTGGCTCTCGGCCTGGACGAGCGCGTGGCGGACGACGTTCTTGAGCTCCGCGGCGTACGGCTCGCCGAGACGCTGGTCGTACAGCGACGGCGGGATGATCATGTGGAAGTCGAAGTACGAGCCGGTCCCGCAGGTGACGTAATCCATCAGGCGGCGCTCGTCGTGCCAGGCGACGATCTCGGCCAGCTCCGCGATCTGCGGCGTGGCCTCCGTGTCGGGATCCACGCTGACCGCGAGCCCGACGATGAAGTCCTCGCCGCACTGCTCCCGGATCCGACCCAGGATCTCCGCCGAGAAGCGCATCCGGTTCTCGAACGCCCCGCCCCATTCGTCGATCCGGCGATTCGACCAGGGCGCCCAGAACTGGTCCACCACCCCGTGGTACCCGGCGAACACCTCGATCCCGTCGAACCCGCTCGCCTGGGCGCGTCGAGCCGCCTCGACGAACCCGTCGATGAGCTCCTCGATCTCGGCGGTCGTCATCGCGTGACTCCCGTCCGCGTCGTGCCACGACGGCAGCCCTGACGGCGACCAGTTGGGGGCGAACGAATTGTCGGCGTCCCCGTGCTGGCCGACGTGGTAGAGCTGGTGGATCATGACGACGTCCGGGTTCGCCTCGCGGCAGGCATCGGTGAGGCGTCGGAAGGGCGGGATGATGGCGTCGTCGGCGTGGCGGAAGTTGCCGCGCGTGAGCACGCCCGTCCGATGGATCGGGACCGGTTCGACCACGATCATCCCCGCCCCACCGAGCGCCCGCTCGCGGTAGTACCCGATGTGGCGCTCGCCCGGCAGTCCGTTCTCGGCCATGTTCGCGGTGTGCGCCCCGAACGTGATCCGGCTGCGAAGCGTCCGGTGACGCAACCGGAGCGGTCGGAAGACGTGCGGGAACGCTTCGGTCATGGCGCCCGCTCGCCACCCTGTACGGCCTCGGTCGCCGCCGTCGCGTTCGCCTCGCGCCGCCGGCGGAACGCGAGGGTGGCGACCACGCCACCGACCGACGTCGTCAGCAGGATCATCAGGTGGACGAGGAGGCCGAGCGCGAACGCCGAATCGCTCGGGATCCCGAAGCCATCGGCGATCGCGACGACCGTGAACTCGAACGTGCCGACGTACCCCGGCCCGGACGGCACGATCGTGACGAGCGCGACACTGCTCGTCAACAGCGCGGCCTGGGCGACCGTGAGCTCGACGCCGACCGCCTGACCCGCGGCAAGGAAGGTGCCGGTCGATGCTGCCCACGCGAGCGCGCTCAGGACGAGGGCACCGGCGATGACCCTTGGCTTGCCGGCCACGGCCAGCCCGACGCGCAGGCGGCGGGCCAGCTCGAGGAGGCGAGGCCGTCGGGCGACGATCGCGGCGACACGATCCGCGCCCGGCAAGCGATGCGCCGCGATGCCCAGGCCCAGCGCGATGATCAGCAACGACACGAAGGCCAGACCGAGCAGCACCGCGCTGGTCAATACCCCGCGGACGCTGAGGACGAGGACCGCCACGGACGCGATCGCCACGACCATGACGGTATCGACGACCCGCTCCACGACGACCGTGCCGAGGACCGTCGGACGGCTGACATGCTCGCCCTCGCCGAGCGCGTGGCTTCGGTACAACTCCCCAAGGCGCGCCGGCAGGACGTTGTTGGCGAGATACCCGATGTACGTGTAGCCGAGCACCCGCAGGTAGGGCAGCGGCGCGATCGGCGCCAGGAGGGTCCGCCAGCGGGCGCCCCGCGCCCCGATGTCGATGGTGGTCGTGACGAACATCACCAGGATCCATGCCGGCGACGCGGTCGCCAGGACATCGAGCGCGGCTGGGATGTTGACCGAATTGACCAGGATCGCGATGGCGACGACGCTGATCGCGATCCCGAGCGTGCCACGCAGGAGCGCGTTTCGACTGATCCGCATCTCCGCGATCAGTCGGGCCGGCGGCGTGCGGCGAGTTTCCGCGAACGCCGCACGCGCAGGCGGTGGAGCGTGTACCGAGCCACGACCCGCAGCGTCGACAGCCCGTAGACGACGCTGCGCCGAAAACCGACCGACGACGCCTCCTCGAAGTAGCGCGTCGGCACCGCGATCTCACCGATCCGCGGCGCCATCCCGGCCGCGACGACCTGGGCGATGAGCTCCTGGTCGAACACGAAGTCGTCGCTGTTGAGCTTGTAGGGGACCGTCTCCAGGAGCCGCCGGCTGTAGGCACGCAGACCGGTGTGGTATTCCGACAGCCGGAGCCCGAAGGCCATGTTCTCGAGACCGGTGAGGAAGCGGTTGCTGACGAACTTCCAGCGCGGCATCCCGCCGGCGAGGGGGTCGCCGAGAAACCGGCTGCCGAGCATCAGGTCTCGCGATCCGTCGGCGATCGGCGCGATCAGCGCGGGGATGCACGTCGCGTCGTACTGGTAGTCGGGATGGAGCATCACTACGATCTCGGCGCCCGCCGCGAGCGCCGCGTCGTAGCAGGTCTTCTGGTTGCCGCCGTACCCGCGATTCTGGCTGTGGATGATGACGTCGAGGCCGAGCTGCCGGGCGATCTCGACGGTATCGTCGCGCGACACGTCGTCGACCAGGATGATGCGGTCGACGAGGTCGTGCGGGATATCCGCATAGGTCCGCTCCAGCGTGCGGGCGGCATTGTAGGCGGGCATCACGATGATGAGGCGGGGAACGGCCGGTTCGGGGCCCACGGCGGTCATCCCGGCCCGGCTTGAGGGCGAATCCACGTCGGGAAGCGTACCGCAGCGCGCGGTCGGTCCCATCCTGCACAAGTACCGGTACCCGGCCGTGTGGGACGATAGGTCGACACGACACGAGGTTCCCGATGTTCGAACGCCTCTTCGGCACCAAGGAGCAGGACCCGGCAGTCGCCGAGCGCGTCCCACCGGGCCAGTACAAGACCGACAAGTTCCCGGTCCTGCACTACGGTTCGGTCCCGCACACGGACCTGGCGACGTGGGACTTCAGGGTCTGGGGCGAGGTCGATTCGCCATTCACCCTGACCTGGGAGCAGTTCAAGGCCCTTCCGCGCAAGACGGTCCACACGGACATCCACTGCGTGACGCGTTGGTCGAAGCTCGACACGACCTGGGAGGGCGTCCCCATCCAGGAGATCCTCGAGATGGCCGGTGTCCGCCCCGCCGCTACGCACGTCGTGTCGCATGCCGAACAGGGCTACACGGCCAACGTGCCGCTGTCGGTACTCGACGACGATGACGTGCTGCTGGCCGACACTTTCGACGGCCAGCCGCTCGAACTGGAGCACGGCTACCCGCTCCGCCTGCTCGTCCCGAAGCGCTACTTCTGGAAGAGCAGCAAATGGGTCCGCGGTCTCGAGTTCCTCGACCACGATCAGCTCGGCTTCTGGGAGCGCTACGGCTACAACAACGACGCCGATCCCTGGAAAGAAGAACGCTTCAGCGAGTAGGCGCATGCCCGGAGGTCACGGGCGTCGCGGACCCGGCGGGCTCGTCTCCAACCGCTACAGTCGAGCGATGGCTCCCTCGCCCCGCGCCTTCGTCCTCCGCCACACGCGGCTCCGCCCGGTCCTGGGCGTCGAAGGGATCGCCCTCCACCTCGCCGACGAAGTGTTGCCGCTCTGGCATGCCGTCCAGGTCGAGACCGATGACCCCGACGCCGCCCTGCCGTACTGGGCCTTCGCGTGGGCGGGCGGGCTGGCCGTCGCGAGGTACCTGCGCGACCATCCCGAAACGGTGCGCGATCGACGCGTCTTCGACCTTGCTTCCGGGTCGGGGCTGTGTGCGATCGCCGCGCTGCAGGCCGGCGCGACCGCGGCGATCGGCGCCGACATCGACGCCTACGCTGCCGCGGCGATCGAGCTCAACGCGCGCGCCAACAGCCGCCGCGTCGCCGTGGCGCGTCGGGACGTGCTGGACGAGGAGCCACCCGACGTGGACGTCATCCTTGCCGGTGACTGCTGGTACGAGGCGCAGCTCGCCCAGCGCGTGCTGCCATGGCTGCATCGGGCGCGCGAGCGCGGCATCGACGTCCTCGTTGGCGATCCCGGCCGCCGCCACCTGCCGATCGACGCGCTCGTGGAGCTCGCCGCATACGAGGTCCGCACGTCGACCGAACTCGAAGACCTCGAGTACAAGCAGGGCCACGTCTATGCGCTGCGGCCGTCGACGTAGCCCGGACGCCGTTCCCCGGCCTAGATCACGAACATGATGCCGAGCGCGATGAGCCAGATCGACCAGGCGACGTACGCGATCGGGATCAGCCTCCCGGCGACGGTCCACCCCCGCGGTTCGTTCGGGCCGACGAATTCGAGTGAGCCCACGACCAGCGCCAGTCCGATGAGCACGCCGGGTACGGCCATGAGATCCGCGACCAATTCGTTCGTGGCCGACAGGATCGTGGTCGACAACGCGACGGTCCACAGGCCGGTCAGCAGATACCCGAGATGCTCACCGATCGCGACGCCGAGCAGGCGATGGCTCGAGACGAAGACGAGCTCGACCGTTGCTCGCTCGGCCGGGGTTGCCGCGGGATCCCCGTGGCGGCGGGCGAGCTCCGGGACCAGGAACGGCCACCGGACGAGACCGATCGCCTGGACGAGCCCGGCCGCGACCGCCAGGGCGACGGTGACGATCGCCGCGGTCGTGCCGGGCGCGATGCGGTCCGGGGCGGCGGCACCGATCGGGATGAAGGCGATCGCGACCAGCATGAACGCCCACCAGCGAAGGACCAGCGCCGTCCCACCAGCCCGGAATCGGTCCAGGATCTCACCCGGATCGCGACGGAGGATGTCTGGGTAGTCGAACGTGCGAGCGAGGTCGGCGAAGACGATGTTGAACGCGATCGGCAGCGCGATGAGGGCGAGCCCCACCAGGAGATCGGCGGTCACGGACGCCGGTCGTCAGCTGCGCCGAGGGCCGCGCATGAGTCGCGGGTCGGGAGCGAACAGTCGCAGGCGGCTCGTCAGCAGGAGCACTTCGCGGTCGAGCAGCCGCACGAGCGCCTCGAGGCGTTCGGTCGTCGTGGCGGCCTCGAGCAGGGCCTGACGACGGGGCAGCTCGATCTGGACGATCCCCGACAACAGGTGCGACAGCACCGTCGGATCGTCGGGGATGACGAGGTCTCGCCGCCGTTCGGCATCGGACGCGGGCTCGTCGGACTCGTCCGCGGCGCCCACGATCGCATCCTCCTCCGGGGTGTCGTCGGCGAATACCTCGTCGTCGAGGACGATCTCGTCGACCGTGTCGTCGGCCGTCGACGCACTGTCGACCTCGACCCGGATGTCGAGCACCTCGCTCGTCTCTCCCTCGCGCGCCCGCATCAGCTCCAGGTAGCGGACGAAGCGCCGGATCGCCGAGGCGGCAAGTCGCTCCGCCCGGGCCTCATCACCGACCTTGTCCTCGAGGGGCGTGACGTCCGCCACGAGATACGGCTCACGCGCGGGATCGACCGCGTCGATCGCGAACCGGCCGGTCGCGGCCGCGAGCAGATCGTAACGACCGTCCGGATAACGCCCGGCCTCACGGATCTCGACCAGCGCTCCGACCCCGGCGAGGGCCAGCCTCCCGCCTGACCCAACCTCGCGCCCCTCGCGGATCAGGACCACGCCGAACGGAGTCCCAGTGTCGAGACAGTGCCGGGTCAGGGCGCGGTAGCGATCTTCGAAGATATGCAGGGGCAGGACGATGCCCGGACAGAGGACCGTGTGCAGCGGGAAGAGCGGGATCTCCATCGACCTTCCCCTCGCGGTGCGGGTAGGACCGGCTTGTCGCAGTGACGTCCTGCGACGAGTCTAGCCCGCGCCGGGCTCCAGGCGTGCGTCGGGCATCGGATCGCGCGGTTCAGGCAGGTCGAGTCATGATCCCCGGAGCGTGGTGGAGGGCGTCCCCGAGCGCCCATGGCTCCGCCGTACCGGTTACGCGGCACCAAAGGTCGTGCGCCATCGTCGCACCACATGACGAAGCCGCCGGTCGCCCGGCGGCTTCAGGTTGTCGGATGAGGTCGGGTCGGCCCGTCGTCCGGCCGGACCGGTCGGTCAGTGGGAGCAGCCCTTCGGCGCGCCCGTGTCGTCCGCGGTCCGGAAGCTGGAGCCGCAGCCGCATGCCGCGACGGCGTTCGGGTTGTTGACCGTGAAGCCGGCGCCCATGAGCGTGTCGACGTAGTCGATCTGCGAACCCTGCAGGAGGCTGATGCTCTGGCCGTCGACGTAGACCTTGATACCGCTGGCCTCGAGGATCTGGTCCTCGGGTGTCGGCGCGTCCTCGAGCATCATCCCGTAGCGGAAACCTGAGCAGCCACCCGAATAGACGTATACGCGCAGCCCGATGTCCGGGTTCGTCTCTTCCTTCGTCAGCTCGAGGAGCTTGCCGACGGCGGCGTCGGTCAGGGAGACCACCTGGGGCTGCTGATCGATCATCGGGCTTGGTCCTCCGGGAGGGATAGGTCGTCGTCGAGCGGCTGGTGAACGTCGGTTCGGCGTCCATCGTACGCACGACAACGGGTTTCGACAAGCACCCGTGCCGAAACTCTCGTACCAGCCCGTCCATAAGGTCCTCCGCGACCTGGCACGACGGAGCTAGGCTTCGATGCGCTCCACGACCGTGGCGATCCCCTGGCCGACCCCGATGCACATCGTGGCGAGGCCGTACCGGCCGCCGGTCCGTCGCAGCTCGTGGGTGAGCATCGTGATGAGGCGGCCGCCGCTCATCCCGAGCGGATGGCCCAGGGCGATGGCCCCGCCGTTGACGTTGACCCGGGCCGGATCGAGGCCCAGCTCGTCGATGCAGACGAGCGACTGGGAGGCGAACGCCTCATTGAGCTCGACGAGGTCGAGGTCGGCGACACCGATCCCGGCCCGCTCGAGGGCCTTTCGCGTCGCCGGCACCGGGCCGACCCCCATGACCGCCGGATCGACGCCGGCCACCGCCGTGGAGACCACTCGAGCCAACGGGCGCAGGCCGAGCTCGCGGGCCCGATCGGCCTCGACCAGCAGGACGGCCGACGCCCCGTCGTTGATGCCGGAGCTGTTCCCGGCGGTGACCGAGCCGCCATCGGTCTTGAACGCGGGCCGGAGGCGGGCGAGGGCTTCGACGGTCGTGCCGGCGCGCGGGTGCTCATCGCGATCGATGACGAGCGGCTCTCCCTTCCGCTGCATGACCGAGATCGGGACGAGTTGGTCGTCGAAGCGACCGGCCTCGATGGCGGCGACCGCGCGCTGCTGGCTCTCGAGCGCGAAGGCGTCCTGACGTTCGCGCGACACGCCCCAACGTTCCGCCACGTTCTCGGCCGTCTCGCCCATCGAGTAGGGGTAGTGGCGCTCGGCGAGGCGCGGGTTGACGAATCGCCAGCCGAGGGTCGTGTCGGCCATGTCGCGCGGGCCGCGGTCGTACGGACCGTCCGCCTTGAGCTGGACGTATGGCGCGCGAGTCATCGACTCGACACCGCCCCCGATGAACACGTCCCCATCGCCAACGGCGATCGCGTGCGCGGCCGAGTTGATCGCCTGCAGCCCCGATCCGCACAGCCGGTTGACGGTCAGCCCGCCGACCTCGACCGGGAAGTCGGCCAGCAACAGCGCCATCCGGGCGACGTCGCGGTTGTCCTCGCCGGCCTGGTTCGCACAACCGAGGATCACGTCCTCGACCAGGGCGGGATCGATGCCCGCGCGATCGACCACGGCGCGCAGGACGGCGGCCGCGAGATCGTCCGGCCGAACCGACGCGAGGACGCCACCGTAACGGCCGATGGGCGTGCGGACGGCCGCGACGATCCACGCCTCGCGGGTGGGGCGGTGGTGGTCTCGGGTCACGCTGTCGATTGTACGTGCGCCCGACCGTGCCTCATGGCAGCGCCTCGGCCGCCACCACGGATGACGCCCCTCACGACTCGGCGGCCGCGTCGAGGAGTGCCGGCGCGGGCAGGAACCGGGGCCCGTCACCGGCGTGCCGAGCCAGGCCATCAAGGATGACCCGGGGCCCACCGGCACTCTGCACCTGTTCGAACGGTCCCGCGGGGTGGCCGGCGCCCAGGCGAAGCGCGAGATCGATGTCGGCGGGCGCCGCGACGCCGTCACCGAGCGCTCGATAAGCCTCGTTGACGATCGACAGCGTGATCCGTTCGGCGATCTCGGAGCCGTCGGGGCCGGTCTTGGGCTGGTCGATCCGCACGAACCCGGCCGCCGGACCGAGCGCCCGACCGTCGGGACCGTACGCGTAGAACCCCTCCCCGGTCTTGCGCCCGAGGCGTCCGGCCGCCACGAGCCGTTCCTGGATCGGTGACGGTCGGAAGCGCTCCTGGAGCGGGTCGCCGGCGGCACGCGATCGCTCGAGGATCCCAAGCGCGGCGGCGAGGTTGACATCGAGCCCGATGAGGTCCATCAGTTCGAACGGACCCATCGGGTACCCCGCCGACCGGACCGACTCGTCGATGGCGGCGATCGTCGTCCGACCGGCCGCCAGGATCGCGAGTGCCTCGAGGGTGAACGGGCGATTGATGCGGTTGACGATGAACCCCGGGGTGTCGATGCACTGGACGGCGACCTTCCCCCACGACGTCATCAGCCCGACGGCGCGCTTGGCCACCCGCGGATCCGTCGAGGGGGTGACGATCACCTCGACGAGCGGCATGACCGGGGCGGGATTGAAGAAATGCAGGCCGACGACGCGTCCCGGCCGTCCGGTCGCGCCCGCGATCGCGGTCACCGAGAGGGCGCTCGTGTTCGTCGCGAGGATCGCGTTCGGCCGCGTCACGGCGTCGAGGTCACGGAAGATCGCCTGCTTCGCCGCGAGGTCCTCGAGTGCGGCTTCGACGACGAGGTCGGGGTCTGCCTGCGCCAGGGCCGCCAGGGTCGCCGCCTCTCGCAGGCCGACGAGCCGACCATCGACCCACGCCTCGGCGGAATCGGGATCGAGGTCCAGTCGTGACGCGCGCCGCTCCAAGCCGGCGCGGATCCGCTCGCGGCCGCGTCCACGTCGTGGATGAACACCCGATGCCCGGCCTCCAGGGCAAGCTGGGCGATGCCGGCCCCCATCGTCCCGGCGCCGACGACGCCGACGACATCGACTTGGTCGGGCGAGGCAGCGGACATGGTCAGACCGGTTTGATCGATTCGAACGGCTGGCGGCAGTCGTTGCAGTAGCGGATCGTCCGGCATTGGGTGGGTCCGAAGACATTCTCGAGGACGGTCCGCCGGGAGCCGCAGTGTGGACACGCGATCCGCGACTCGATGTCTATGAGGCTCGTCGCACCGCCGCCGACCGCATCGCGGCCCGGTGGCGCGATGCCGGCGGCGCGGAGCGCCTCGCGTCCGGCATTCGTGATCCGCTCGGAGGTCCACGGGATCTCGAAGGTCACGATCACCTCGACGGGTCGGCCGAGTGTTCCCAACCGTCCGGCGATCGACGCCTTGATGAGCTCCAGGGCGGGGCAGCCGACGAACGTCGGCAGGATCGTGACGCGGATCGGACCATCACCGGTCGCTACCTCGACCCGGTGGATGATCCCGAGATCGACCACGGAGAGCATCGGGAGCTCCGGGTCCATCACCTCGGCGAGCGCCGCCCGGACCGTGGCTTCGTCGACCGGCGGTGCGGTGCGTGGCGCGGCGACGGTTGCCGCGGCCCGGATCCGCGCGACGCCGAGCTGGAACCCGGCCTCGCTCACCAGGTCGCCCCGGGGTCGGCGCGCCGGACGGAGGTGAACTGGCCCCACAACCAGCGGAAGGCGTCGCCGTGATCGCGCCGTCCTCGGGCTGGATCGGCAGCGGGCGGCGGCATCGGGAGTTCGAGTGCCGCGAACGTCGGGGCGATCGCGGCACGCCAGCGCGTCTCGAGATCGGCCATCGGCGCGGCGAGGACCCCAGCTTCGAGGAGTGCCGGTTCGTCGGGGAGTGGCGTCAAGACGGTGGCGGCATCCGGGGCGAGTCCGGCGAGCGCCGCCAGCAGCCGATCCCGCGGCTCGCCGTGACTCCTCGCCAGTCGATCGAGCCAGACGCCCGCATGCATCCGGTGGTAGCGCTCTTCGCGGATGAGCTTCGCGACAAGCTCGGCGAGGGGCGCCCACGACCCGCCGGCCAGTGCGTCGAGGCGAATGCCGTCGGCGCTGTCGTACAGGTAGCGACGGGCGATCGTCATCGCCCAGTCACCCCTGCCGTGATCGAGCAGGCGGCAGTGGCGGTAGTCGTCGGGTTCGCGGTCGTAGGCCAGGGCGTCGGGATCGGATCCGGTGAGCTCGCCGAGCAGGCCGTACAGCGCCGCGGCGTGCCCCAGTTCGTCCTGGGCGAGCGAGCTCATCGCGACGTCCTCCTCGAGGAGGGGCGCGATCCCGGTCCACTCCGAATCGGAAAACCCGATGACGAACTCGTCGTCGGCCATCGAGCGGAGGAGCTCCGCCAGACCGGTCGTTGGGGGCGCGGCCGCGGCCGTCACGTGGAGCGTGCCTTGGGCTTGGGCTGGCCGGCCGCGGCGCGCGCCGCCGCGAGCTTCTCGCGCATGACGTAGCCGCCGGGCTTCTTGAACGAGCGGTCGAGCGGCGGCTGGAGGAGATCGGGATCGTCGAGATCGACGATGTCGGCTCGTCGGACGACCCAGAGGCGGACGCTCTCTTGGCGCCGGCCATACAGCTCTCGGGCGTAGTGGACCGCGAGCTCGGCGTCGGGGGCCATGACGCTGCCGCCATGACGCATCGGGTCCCCGTCCTTCTCCTGGCGGAAGACCTCCCAGGCCTCGAGCGCGGCCGCGCTCGAACCGTCGCCCCCTGGGGTCGGCGCCTTGTCGCGGGCGCTCGGCGCCTCGTCGGTCACGCGTGCCGCCTCCGGCCGTCGTTCATGCCGCCCGCGGCGCGGCCAGGATCGTGTCGCGGACCCAGCGCGTCTCCTCGCGAGCCAAGCGGCGGAACTCTAGGCGCGCCTCCGACATCGGTCCGTGGTTCGTCACGACCGTCCGGAGCTCGTCCCAGTCCGGCTCGGTGTAGCGCCACTCGCCGGCCGCCTCGTCGAACCGCAGCTCGGGATCCGGGATGACCAGGCCGAGCTCACGGATGCGGGGCACGTAGATCGTCAGGAACTCCTGGCGCAGCTCCTCGGATGTCTTGGCCTTGATCCGCCAGTGGAGGTCGCGGTCCACCTCGCGTGGTGAGCGCGGACCATGCATCTGCATGAGCGGTCCCCACCAGCGCTCCAATGCGTCCTGGATGGCGGCCCGCTGCGCGGCGGTCCCGGTGACCATCGTCACGACGACGTCGCGCCCATGCATGATATGGACCGACTCCTCCCAGCAGATCTTGCGCATCGTTCGCGCATACGGGGCGTACGAGGAATCGCGGAGCGCCATCTGGGCGACGATCGCCGCGGCGTCCACGAGCCACGCGATCATCCCGACATCCGCCCAACCGACGGTCGGATAGTGGAAGACGTTGTGGAACTTGGTCACCCCGGCGAGCAGGTCGTCGAACATCGCCTCGCGGGGCTTGCCGAGGTCCTCGGCGACCCGGTACAGGAGCTGGGCGTGCCCGACCTCGTCCTGGACTTTGGCGGTCAGGGCGAGCTTGCGCCGGAGGGTTGGGGCCTTCATGAGCCATTCCCGCTCGGGGAGGACGCCCATGAGTTCGCTGTTGGCGTGCATCTCGACGAAGCGCAGCACGGCCTTCCGGTATTCGTCGGGCATCCAGTCGGTCGCCTCGATCTTGAGGCCAGCCGCGACGTGCGCCTCGAACCACGCGAACCGCTCGTCGTGGGGCAGGTCATCGTTGAACGACGGCCGGCCGCGCTCGAGCGGCCCGAGGATCGGTTCGAGGGCGAGCGGATCGGTCATACCCGGACTCCCGGCATCTGGACGGCGCGTAACGAGAGGTCGGCGTAGGAATCGGCGATGGCCCGGGCCGGCAGGCGGCCGTTCGGGCGATACCAGGCGACGATGCCGTTGAGCGCGGTGAGGATGTATGCGGCCGTGAGGACGGGGTCGACCGGGACGAACGCGCCGGCCTGGACACCGTTGACGATGGCCGCGCGGAACCGGCCCTCGTAGGCATCGCGCCGCCTGGCGATGTCGTCGCGCCGGCCTCGATCGAGGGCGCGCCACTCGTGGACGAACACGCTGGCCCGTTCGATATCGTCGGTCACGACGCCCACGTGCGCTCGGACGAGCGAGATGAGGTGCACCCCGGGTCCGAAGACGACCGCACCCGGATCGGCGGCCTCCACGGCGTCGGTGGCTGCCTCGAAGCGCGTCGCGGTCCGCTCGACGATCGACCACAGGACTTCCTGCTTCGATGCAACGTGCGAGTAGAGACTGGCGCCCTGGATGTCGACCGCCCGGGCGATGTCGCGGACGCTCGTCCCCGAGTAGCCACGCTCGTGGAAGAGCGTGCTCGCGGCGTCCTCGATCTCGCGGCGGCGAGTGGTTTCTACCATCCGGGCGGTGCTCCTAACTAACGCTCGTTAGGTTGCAGCGTACGGCGCCACCGTGGTCAGCGTCAACCCGTTCCCGGCCCAGCAGGGATCTGCATGCCGGTACGGTCATCGCACTCGATCGGTGAGGTGGACGGTGACGAGGTCGCCCTCGTCCTTGTCGATCAGGCGGCGGAGGTCGGCCTTGATCGGGAGCTTGTGGGTGCCGTCGCCGAGGGCCATGAAGGAGCTACGGAACGGCTGGCCGTCGACGGTCCCGATGACCTTGACGAGGCCGCGGGTCCCGAAGAACTCGGCGGTCCAGTCGGTCACGACATAGGTCCAGCCGCCGCTGGCGGGGCTCCGCTGCAAGGGAGCGGTGAACGTCTTGTCGAGCGAGCCGCGGGGAGCGGCGTCTGTGGCGGGGCGCGAGGTCATCGTGTCTCCTCGACGATGTAGAAGCGGTTCCCGTCGGGGTCATCGAACGTGTACATCGGCGGCACCCCGTCCCAGCGCAGTACCTCTCCGACCTTCACGCCGCGCGCACGCATCGCGGCGTGCTCGGCGTCCACATCGGGCACCGTGAACCGGATCCCGGTGTCGAGCCCGACGTCCGCCGTTCGATCGGCCACGTTGAGCGCGATCGACGTGGCTGCTCCTGGCGGCGCGACCTCGACCCAGCGCGTCGTGGGGCTGATCGTGGCATCGAGACGCTTCTCGAAGCCGAGGGTGGTGACATAGAACGCGAGGGCGTCGTCCTGGTCCGCGACGTTGATCCCGATCGTGCGGATGTCAGCGATGGTGGTCGATCCCATGGTGGGTCTCCTTGGCTTCAGCGCTCGCCGTACATCAGCGAGCCTGGGGTGGTGAGGGTCTCGCCCGTCTCGAGCCAGGTCTTCAACCCGGACAGGATCATCGGCCACCCTCCGTACAGCTCCTCCGGGGCCGTGTCGCTGAGCTGGTCGTGGGTCACGATCAGCCGGCACGAGTCGCCGACGGGTTCGATCTCCCAGGTCACTCGTGACGTGGCCTCACGCTTGGCGCCCTCGCTCCACAACGCGTGCATCGTCTGCACCAGCCGGCGCGGGGGTTCGACGACGAGGTTCTCGCCTTCGACGAGCGGGCCGGCGGAGCCGGGGTGGTTCAGCTGGTACGGCGAGCCCGGTGTCCAGTCGGACTCGACCCCGGCGCCGAAGTGGTATCTGGCGCGGATCGTCGGGTCGGTGATCGCTTCCCACAGGCGTTCGGGGGTGGTCCGGATGTAGATCTCGAAGACTTTCTCCATGTGCGTCTCCAGTTCAGCTTTAAGGCCGGCCAGGCCGGATGCCCACGGCTCCGTGTACTTGCTCACCCAGCGGTCATGGAGGAGGCGGATCGGGACCGCGTTGAGGTGGTGCAACTTCTCCCGCCCGCGACGTTTGCTCACCACGAGCCCGGCTTCCTCGAGCAACCGCAGGTGCTTGGCTACTGCGGTCCTCGTCATGTCGTGTCGCGCCGTCAGCGCCGCGAGGGTCAGCCCGTCGCGCTCGAACAGCGCGTCGAGCAGCGCTCGTCGAGTCGGATCGGCCAGGGCCCTGAACACCGCCTCCATGCGGACAGGATAGGAAACCAAATGGTTTCCTGTCAAGCGGGTGGTTCGTCGCGTGCGCCACTCGGTGTGTGACCCGCTGCGTTCATTGGTTCCGCTGTGCCCGTCGGCTGCTATTCCGCGGAGACGATCGACTCAAGAGTCCGCACCAGCTCGTTCACCCCAAGCAGGGCCATCCGCTGGTTACGGCGGAGCATCAACGTCCAGGCGACCACGACGAACGGACCCACTACCAGGGCGAAAGCGCCCGTCACCAGACCGCCCGAGACGCCGATGAGTGCCCAGGCTACCAACGCGAATGCGAGGAGCGCCGTGGTCGTCCATCGAACAGGCGCAGTCGCGACTGCCTGGATCTCGCTTCCGCCCATCGTCGGCACGACCACTCCACGCAACTGGACCGATGGTCGGTTCTTGGCCCTCACTTCAGGCGTGACGTACGGCTGCGCTGTCAGGTTCACCTGTCCCGCGGCAGTGGACCCCCTTAGGACGACGTAGCGAACCGGGCGACCGTCGGTCCGGTACTGGCCGCCGATCGATCGATCCAATCGATCGAGGACGTCACCGCGCGACAGATTCGAATGGACGGATAGAGGCACCGGCTCCGGAGCGGCGAAGAGGGCGGGAAGGTTCACGCCATCGGCATGGTGCGGAAGGACGATCGCTGAACCAACACCCTTCGAGGGTACGCCCACCGGAGTTCCCCACACCCCGGTGGCGCAGTCGCTCGTCCGTCGGCCCGGCGCGAGGTCGGCGCGTCCGGAGCGCTGACGCGACCCCGTCAACGCAGGGTCCCAGGACCATCGGATGGGGTCGGTCGCGGTAATCCCGGGGCGAGCACGAACGTTGTGTCGGCATCGGACTCATCCCGGTCGCCGGATCCATCGGCGGGCCGACATCGTGCACTGGAGCCACATCGATGAAGCGGACATCGAACCACGATCAACTCCCGGTCGAAGCCGACGTCGAGGCCGACGTCGAGGTCTGGCAACCCGCCGAGCTCGATGACCGGATCAGGCCGTCCGGCAGGCGCGGCTATCGATCGCGGGTGACGGCATCGGTGCCTGGCGCGGTCGCCGGCGTCTTCCTCGTTTGCGCACTGGCGCTCGGCGCCACGGTCGGGGCGACCGACTCGACCGGACCCGATTCCAACGACAAGCCGGCCGCCGAGACCACCGACGGCAAGACGGCCAACGACGGGCTCGCCTACGGCGGCGACTACGGCACCGATCAAGTACCGGACGCTGAGAGGCCCGGCGACGACGGCAAGCCCGTCGATGGGGACGCCTCCGACGGCGCGACGACCGAGTCCAAGTCCGAGTCCGAGCCCGCCCCCGTGCCCGAGGCGAAGGCGATCGACCTCAAGGTGGCCCTCGGCGATGGCGGCCGTGTCCGTCTCGACTGGAGTGCCTGTGAGGTCGATGGCTTCGCGGCCTGGAGGGTCGTCCGCTCCACGGACGCGGGTGCCACCTTCCCGCTCGGCGAGCACGACTCGCTGATCGTCGCCCTCGAGGACCAGGGCGTGACCGCCTACACCGACACCTCAGCCCCCAAGGGCAAGAAGCTCTGGTACGCCGTCGTCGGCCTGGCCGGCGAGGGCGATGCTCGGTACATCGCCTGCAAGTCGCCGTCGCGAGCGATCGCGACGCCCGAGCCGACGCCGCCCGCCCCGAAGCCGACCGAGAAGCCGCTCGTCGCGACGCCGCCCGCCCTCGGCCTGACGCTCGCGGTCAAGGAGGGCGTCATCTACATCGACTTCACCGAGTGCAAGGTCGACGGGGCCGACTACTACAAGGTCGTCCGCTCGTCCGACTCCACGGTCAAATGGCCGGCCGGTGAAGGCGACACGCTCGTCGCCGCCATCGAGATGGGCGACAAGACGGCCGCCTGGGACAAGAGCGCACCGGCCGGCAAGAAGGCGTGGTATCGGGTCTTCTGCGTCCGCCATACGGAGGACGGCTACAAGGTCCTGAACTCGAGCCCGGTCCGAAGCATCACCGCCCCGGCCGAGAACCCGGCCCCGGAGCCGAAGGCGATGTGGATCGAGGTCACCACCGAGGGCGGCCACGTCGTCGTCAAGTGGGAAGGATGCGGCGGCGAGCTGTTCAGCCACTACCGGCTCCTGCGCAAGACCGGCGAATCGACCACGGTCGTCGCCGAGATCGAGAACGCCGGCACCACGACCTGGGTCGACGAGTCGGTCGAGGTCGGTGGCACGTACAAGTACCTCGTCCAGTCGAAGGGCGTGATCGAGGGTTCATACGTCCTCCTCGGCTCGACCGACTGGGCGGCGGTGACGGTCGAATAGGGCTCAGCCGACGGATGACGGATCGATGGGCGCCCTGCGCGGTCCCGCTTCGAGCGGTACTGCTGGCCAGTGGCCGGGGCGCCCGTCCGTTCGCACCATCTGAGCCGAGATGGACCATGTCTCGCCACGCGACAGCCGGATGGATCCGACCCGGGAGCGAGCCCTCGTGGCGCGCGCCCGGGTCGATGCCGCTGCCTTCGGCGAGCTGTACGACTTCTACCTGCCGCGCATCCACGGGTTCATCGCCCGTCGCATCCCCGATCGCGCCGTGGCCGAGGACCTGACCGCCATGACCTTCGAACGTGGTCTCGGCGCGGTGCGGGGCGAGGGCTTCCGCAACGACGCGTTCGGCGGATGGCTCTATCGCGTCGCTGCCAACGCGGTGGTCGACCACGTCCGTCGCGACCGAAGGACCGTCCCGCTCGGCGGTCGCGCCACCGATGGCCGCCCGGACGACGGGGACGAGCCCGGGGTCGGCGACGAGCGGGCAGCCCGGGCATTCGCCGATGCGCTCGACCGCGACCAGCTCGGGCGCGCCCTGCTGCGATTGCCCGAGGCCCATCGCCGGGTCATCGTCCTGAAGTTCTACGACGACCTCGAGCTCGACGAGGCGTGCGCGTTGCTGGGCTGCTCGCGGGCGACGTTCGCAGTCAAGCTCCACCGCGCCCTGCGTGCGCTCCGGGCCGCCCTGGCAAAGGAGTCGACCGATGCGGCCTGACGCCGACGATCGTCTCGTGCCATTCGATCGCATCGGGGCCGATGCGGCGCTCGATGCCCTAGCGACCGAGCTCGCCGCGGGCGGCGAGCGTGCACGGACCGGGAACCCCGCGGAGCCGAGGGCCGCGTTCGCCGCGGACCTGCGGGCGAGGCTGCTGGCCGATCTGCCGGTCGTCGCCCCGGTCGCGGCGCCACCGCTCGAGCGGGCTCGGGTCGATCTCCACGTGCCGGAGCGGTTCACCCCCCGCCACGTGGCGCCACGGATCACCGCGCGGCCACCGACGCTCCTGCCGGCGCCGCGCTGGACCGCGCTCGTGATCGCCGCAGTCGTGCTCGTCGCGGTGGTCGGTCACCGCCCGACGCGGTTCCTGACCGCTCCGGCCGAGCTTCGCGCCGGGGACGTGGCGGCGGCCATGCTGACACGTGACGGCGTGACGAGCGAGCTGACCCCGGCCGAGGCGTTGCGCACGAGCGACCTCATCACGACTGGGCCCGGCGGTTTCGCCACGCTGGAACTGGGGACGAGCCGCGTTCGCCTCGATGGCGACACGGCGATGCGTCTGATCGAGGCGACCGCGGCCCGGGTCGAGCTGGCCCAGACAGCCGGCCGTGCCTGGCATCGCGTCGGCGGCCCGGACGTGACGTACGCCGTCCATACCGCGGAGGTGACCTGGACGGCGGATGGCACCGCGTTCGACCTGCGCCTCGAACCGGCCGACGGCATCGGCGACCGATGGGTCCGCG
>Ga0184625_10000151_pt1 | contig 21154 bp, 16 predicted proteins | sample PLM3_30_b1_FD_133151 | JGI IMG/M metagenome (GOLD analysis project Ga0184625, IMG submission 133151) | Groundwater sediment microbial communities from an aquifer in East River, Colorado, USA - PLM3_30_b1 | ecosystem: Environmental > Terrestrial > Soil > Riparian zone | place: USA: East River... | reverse complement strand
CGGGCCGGTGGCGAGCCCTGCTCGCGTCAGCAGGGTTCAATATCATCGAGCAGGGGACGCAGCCGGCCGTGCTGTATTTTCTGTGCCGCAAGTCCCAACCGTGAGATGCGCGCTAGGTTGAGGCATCCCAGTTTTCGATCATCTTCTTGACGACCTGCATGAATTCGTCGGCGATGGCGCCGTCGATCACACGATGGTCGTAGCCAATCGTCATGTACGCCCGCAGGCGGATTGTGACCGCATCATCGAGGACGACAGGACGCTTCTCCACCGCCCCAACGCCGACGATAGCCACCTGTGGCTGGCTGATGACGGGCATCCCGAATAACGCGCCGAACACGCCGGGGTTGGTGATCGTGAAGGTCCCGCCTTGCACATCTTCCGGCTTCAGCTTTTTCTCGCGAGCCCGCGCCGCGACGTCGGCGATCGCCGCACTGATCTCGAGCAGGCTCATCTTGTCGGCGTTTTTCACGACCGGCACAATCAACCCCCAGTCGAGGGCGACCGCGACGCCGATGTTGATGTCCTTCTTGAAGATGATGTCGGCGCCATCCACCGACGCGTTCACGATGGGCACCTTCTTGAGCGCTTCTGCACATGCCTTGGTGATGAACGACATGTAGGTGAGCTTGCCGCCCGCCTTTTCGTACTCCGACTTTTTGGCTTTGCGGATCTCGTCCACCTTCGTGAAGTCGATCTCGAACGCCGAGTGCACGTGCGGCGATGTCCGCTTGCTCATCACCATGTGCTCGGCGATCTTCCTGCGCATCACGCTCATCGCGGTGCGTTCGTACTTGTCTTGCGCGAGGCCAGCGGTCGCCGACGGATTGGGAGCCAATAGAGGCGCGGCGGGCTTGTCCGCCGTAGCGCCCTGCGCGGAGGCGGATGCTGGCGGTGCGGAGGCGGGCGCGCCGGCGTCGAGGTACGCCTGAATGTCGCTCTTGGTCACGCGGCCGCCATCGCCGCTGCCGGCGATGTTGCGCACGTCGATGTGATGCTCGCGCGCGATCTTCCGCACGACCGGCGACAGCCGCAGCTCTCGCGCCTCAGCCGCCGACCACGGTTTGGCTAACCCGGGTGCAGCGGGTGCGGGGGCTTGCCGCGCCGAAGCCGCGCTGCGCGCGGCGAAGGCGGGTGCTCTCGGTGCGACGGACGGAGGCGGTGCGGAGGCGGATGCGCCAGGGACGTAAGGCGCATAGGGACCGAAACGTCCCGACGTATCGCCATCCCCCTGGGCGGAGGAAACGGGCACGTCTTCTTTCGCCGGCGCTTTTGCCGGCTTTGCAGGCGCCTCCGCGGGCTTTGCTGGCGCTTCCGCAGGCTTCGCGGCGGCGGCGGGCTTCGACGCGGTTTCGTCAATCAGGCCAACGACGGTGTTAATAGGAACCGTCTCGCCCTCTTTGACCTTCACGTCGCTCAGCACGCCGGCGATCGGCGAGGGAATTTCGGCGTCGACTTTGTCTGTCGAGATCTCGAACAGCGGCTCGTCGCGCTCGACCGCGTCTCCTACCTTCTTCAGCCATCGGACGATGGTGCCTTCGGCAACCGACTCGCCCATCTGCGGCATAACTACTGGTTTTGCCATTCGTCGTTTACCGTTTACCGTTCACCGTTTACCGTTTACCGTTTCGTGCTACCACCTACCGCCCACCACCTACCACCTTACATATGTATCGCGGCGCCGTGCGTCGCATGCGCAGCCTCGGCGACCGCTTCAGAGAAGGTCGGGTGCGCATGAATCGTCCTGATCAGTTCCTCGACCGTGCACTCGAGGCGCAGCGCGAGCGTGGCTTCGGCCACCAACTCGGTCGCCCGCGGGCCAATCATGTGCACCCCGAGCACTTCATCGTACTTCTTGTCCGCCACGATTTTCACGAACCCTTCGGCCTCGCCGGCCATCTTCGCGCGGCCCAGGACGAAGAAGGGAAACGTCCCGACCCGGACATCAAAGCCTTTTTCCTGCGCTTCGCGCTCTGTCAACCCGACGCTGCCGATCTCGGGGTCGCAATACGTGCACGCGGGCACATGGTCGTAGTTGATCGGTTTCGCGTCCTGGCCCGCAATCCGCTCGGCGGTGATGATGCCCTCGGCCGACGACACGTGCGCGAGCTGCGGATGCGGTACGCCTCCCGGACCGAACGACACGACGTCGCCAACCGCCGAGAAACCCGGGACGCCGGTGCGAAACAAATTATCGACCGCGATGTAGCCCCGATCGAGACTCAACCCGAGCGCTTCAACGTTCAATCCTTGCGTGACGGGCCCGCGGCCTGTCGCGACGAGCAAGTAGTCGGCGGTGATTTTCTGGATCGTGCCGTCGGGCAATTGCGCTTCGACATCGACGCTCGATGCACTCGCCGTCGCCTTGGTCACCTTTGTGCCCGTGTGAACGGCGATGCCCTGCTTCTTGAACGATTTTTCGAGCTCGGCGGAAATGGCTTCGTCTTCGGCCGGCACGATGCGCGGCAGCAGCTCGATGATCGTCACCTGGCTGCCGAACCGCCGGAAGATGGAGGCGAATTCCACGCCCACCGCGCCGCTGCCGAGAATCACCATCGACTTGGGCACCTCGCGCAGTCCAATCGCTTCGTCGCTCGTGATGATTCTCTTGCGATCGATCTCGACGCCCGGCACGCTTCGCGGCACCGATCCGGTGGCGATGATGATTTCCTTGGACGCAACCAGACTCTGCTTGTCGCCGTCGACGACGTCGACGGTTCCGCGTCCGGTAATCGCCGCTGTGCCCTTGATCCACTCGATCTTGTTTTTCTTGAACAGAAACTCGATGCCCTTCGTGAGGCCGGTGACGACTTTGTCCTTGCGGGTCTGCACCTGATTCATGTCGATGCCGACAGCGCCCTCGCCGATCGTGACGCCCCACTCCTTGACGTTCTGCACGACCTTGAGCGCGTGCGCGTGCTCGAGCAGGGCCTTGGTCGGTATGCACCCCCAGATCAGGCAGGTGCCGCCAAGCGCCTTCTGTTTCTCGACGACTGCTGTCTTGAGTCCCAGCTGCGACGCGCGAATCGCGGCAACATAGCCGCCGGTTCCCGCGCCGATCACGACAACATCGAACTCGTTCGCCATGTGACAGCCCACCTCGCGCTGACCGCGCACTCCGCTACGGCGTGGCAGGCCAACAGCGCAACTTACTAAGCGGGCCGAAGGGTGTCAAGCAAGCCTCGCCGTCGCGCGAGCGATCAGCGGCGCGCGACGGCGAGGTCACGCCAAAACGCGATACAATACCGCCTGTTTCTCCATGAATCCCAAGCCGAAAACGATCCTCATCGTCGACGATGACGAGGGGATGCGTGACACGTTGAACGCCATTCTCAGGCGGGATTATCGCGTGCTGCGCGCGGCGACGGGCGAGGCCTCGCTCGCCATCCTGAATCGCGAAGACGTCGACTTGATGCTCCTCGACGTGCGCCTGCCGGGCATCGACGGCTTCGACGTGCTGCGAATCGTCAAAGAAAATTACAGCCTGATCGAAGTGATCATGATCTCGGCCATCAACGAGATCGAGACCGCCGTGAAGGCGATGAAGTTCGGGGCTTACCATTACGCCACCAAGGACTTCGATTACGAGACAATCCGCTCGCTGGTGCACAACGCGAGCGAGCGTCAGGATCTGAACCGCCAGGTGATGACGCTGAGCGCGCAGGTCGCGGATCAGGGCGACCGCGAATTCATCGTCGGGCCGAGCAAGCTGACGCGCGACATCGTCGATCTGGTCCAGAAGGTCGCGAAGCTATCCGCGACGGTGCTGATTCTTGGGGAGAGCGGCACGGGCAAAGAGCTGCTCGCGCGGCTCATCCATCGCGAGAGCGGCAATGCCGAGGCGCCGTTCATCGCGGTGAACCTTGCCGCGATTCCGCGCGAGCTGGTCGAAAGCACGTTGTTTGGACACGAGCGCGGGTCGTTCACGGGCGCGCTCAAACAGCAGCTCGGCAAGTTCGAGCTGGCATCGGGCGGCACGCTGTTTCTCGACGAAATCGGCGACCTGCCGCTCGAGCTTCAGGCGAAGCTGCTGCGCGCCATTCAGGAAGGCGAGATCGAGCGAGTGGGCGGCGCCAAACCGATCAAGACCGATTTCCGGCTGATCGCGGCGACCAACGTCGACCTGGAAAAGGCCGTCAAGGACGGACGGTTTCGCGAAGACCTGTTCTATCGCATCAACGTCATCCCCATAAAGCTGCCGCCGCTGCGCGATCGCATCGAGGACCTCCCGGAGTTGGCGCGTTTCTTCCTGGGCCGATACCGGGGACGCTTCAGGAAGAACATCCACGGCATCTCGGACTCCACGCTGAAAATTCTGTCAAGTTACTGGTGGCCCGGAAATATCCGCGAGCTCGAGAACCTCATCGAGCGGCTCGTCGCGGTGAGCGACAAGGAGTGGATCACCGACGAGGATCTTCCGTTTGAATTCCATTTCGCACAGCTCGATCGCGTGCCGTCACACGGTGAAAGCCTGTTCCAGGAGGCCACCAACACGTTCGAGCGTAATTTCATTCTGCGGGCGCTGGAAAAATCGGGATGGAACGTCACGGCGACGGCCAGGTATCTCGGTATCCCGCTCAGCACGCTGAAATTCAAGATGGATCGCCTCGACATCCGCCACATCGCAAAGAAACTCCGCGGAGCGTAGATTTCGAACCTACAAACGGCCAATCCATTGGCCAGCCCGGCTAAACCATTGCCGGGTGAATTAACCAGCTGATTTGTCGCTAGTTAGGACGGGCCCGTCGGACGGACTCGTCGGCCGCAGAGCCAAGCAGTTGGCCTCGCCTCTCAATATCTTGATACTGAGCCCGCCTCCAAACGATTGAACAAGTCGTTGTTTCATAAATATTTACCCTGTTACTTTTTCTGTGAAGCTGCAGTGGAACGGCGGTTGCTCTGTCAACACACGAACGTTCCGATACGGGTCTGGGCGCGACCCCGAATCCCGGCCTGACGCGCTCATTCCAGACTTCTCCCAGTTACGTTTCGAACCTATGCAGCAGTCGATGTTCAACGTGCGTGTCCCTCTTCCCGAGCGAGGCGAGGTGTTCCTCATGAACACCCTGACGGACGCCCAGCTGATTGTCGCGGACGAGGTTGCCGGGCTGCTCGATCGCCTCGCTGACGATCCAGCATCGCTCGCCCCCGAGGGGCTGGACGACGACGCGCGCGACGCGCTGGTCACCCTGACCGAGCACGGGTTCATTGTGCCGAGCCGCGCCACCGACACCGAGGCGCTGAACAAATTCTTCACCGACTACCGCGAAGACACCGAGCAGATGCGGGTGACGGTGCTGACCACCCTGCAGTGCAACTTCGCCTGCGACTACTGCTTCCAGGGCGACCACGGCGATTACAACAAGCACGCCGATCGGATGTCGCTCGACGACAGCGCGCGGCTGGCTGAGTGGATCGAGCAGCGCCTCGACGAGCTGAAGCCGAAGCGGCTGACGCTCACGTTCTTCGGCGGCGAGCCGCTGCTGAACATCCCGGTCGTCTACGACCAGGCCGAACGGGCGTTTGCGGCGTGCCAGAAGCGGGGCGTCACGCTCGCGCTCGGGATTATCACCAACGGGCTGCTCCTGACCGAAGAGCTCGTCGATCGGCTGTTGCCTTACGGTCTCGGCTACGTGAAGGTGACGCTCGACGGCGACCGCGACACGCACAACAAGATGCGTCCGCTGCGCGGAGGCCAGGGCACGTTCGACCGGATTATCGAGAACGTCCGCAAGATTGCCGGCAAGGTGCGCATTGCGGTCGGCGGGAATTTCGACGCCGACTCGGTCGCCAGCTATCCCGCGCTGCTCGACTTTCTCAAGGAGCAGGAGTTCGCTGACAAGCTGGCGAAGGTGGCGTTCAAGCCCGTGGTGCGGGAGCGGCAGGCGCCGAAGAACGTCATTCCGCTCACCGTCATCACGGATAAGCCGCTGAACGGCACGTGCATGACGGCCGCCGGCTCGGGCGGCTCGAGCATCTGCGACACCTGCCAGTTCGTCGACGAGCAGCTGTCGTACCTGCGCGAAGAGACGAAGAAGCGCGGGTTTCCGACGGTCGACGGCGTCCACATGGGACCCTGCGAAATCCACAAGCGCCACGCCTACACGATCGGTCCGAACGGCTCGACCTACGCGTGCCCCGGGTTTACCGGTGAGCCGACGCTCTCGACCGGGCACATCGACGACCGCAAGGACGGCTGGCGGATGTCGGCGGCGGAACGGTTCGAACATCTCGCGGCGTGGCACAAGTGCGGAGATTGCGCGTTTATTCCCGTGTGTGCAGGCGGCTGCTCAGTCGCGTCACACACAGAGCTTGGCGACATGAACATGCCGACATGTCACAAGCCGGCTTTTGAATCGGCACTCATATCGCTGGCGCATGAAGCGGCCAACGCATCGTAGGGAGACTACAATCATGGCGAAGATCAAGGTCATCAAGTCCGGTAAAGAGAGCGCGAAGCCTGTGAACTACTGCCCCTGGATCATCGACACAGGTGAGCCGGCGCCGCAGAAGTAAGAAAACGCTAAATATTTCGCGTTTTCGCGCCGAAAAGCTCTTCGACGGGCGGGACCATGTGGGAGCGGCGGTGGACGCCTGTCCACCGCCGGGTGTCCTCCTCGGCAAGGGAGCTGGCGATGGTTTTTTCTCATGTGAAAACCCGGAGAGGCTCAATCGGCGGTGGCTTGTGCCTGATTGGACTCGTCTTCGCCTCGGCGCTGCCCTCGGCGTGTACCACCACCGCCGCCCCGACCGAACCCAAATCCAATTCTCCAGTCACCCTAACCGTCGGTCTCCCTGTTCAGACTGGCCAAGACCCTCTCCACGGCGTGATGCAGGCCTCGCGGCTTGTTAGCCGAGAGGGACTGATTCTTCCAAACCGAGACGGCCGGGCACAAGCAAGGTTGGCGGAAAGCTGGGTCGAGTCGCCGGATGGTCTCACTTGGACGTTTAGGCTTCGTCCGACAGCCGTATTCCACGACGGAAGTCGAGTCGATTCCTACGCGGTCAAGGCCTCTCTCGAACGGTCGCTTTCGAGCGGAGACGTCTATCAATATCCGGGGCTGGGAGACATCGTCAGCCTGGAAACCCCGACTGCCGATGAGCTCGTAATTCGCCTGCGGGACCGATCGACATTCTTACTTGACGATCTTGGCGTCTCGATTCTGAAGCCCGCAGATCGCGGGGCTTTTATTGCCGCCGGACCGTACGTTCCAGAGACCACTGCAGACAACGAGCTCGCGATGAGAGCCTTCTCGCGGTACTATCGCGGCGCTCCAAAAATCGAACGAATCGTATGGAAAGCCTATCCCACCGTGCGCACCGCCTGGGCGGCGATGATGCGCGGCGAGATCGACTTTTTGTACGAGGTTGGCCAGGAAGCTCGAGAGTTTATCGAAGGCGAAAACTCGGTTGCTGTTTTCCCGTTCCTCCGAAACTACGTTTATGCGGTCGCTTTGAACACGAAACGGCCGATGTTTAAAGACGGACGCGTCCGTCGCGCGCTCAATTATGCGGTCGATCGAGCATCGATCGTGAGACAGGGTTTTAAAGGGCATGCGAGACCGGAGAGTGGATCTGCCTGGCCACAGCACTGGGCGTATGACGGAGACGTTCCGACTTATTCATACGATCCACAGAGGGCTGCTGCGCTGTTAGACGCGGCGAGCATCCCGACTGCAGTGTCTGGCGGGCCTGATTTGCGACCGGCACGACTACGGTTTACGTGCCTTCTGCCCGAGGGTTTTCCACTGTGGGAAAAAATCGGCCTGCTAGTTCAGAAGAATTTCTGGTCCATCGGCGTCGACATGAAGTTGGAAACAGTTTCGGTCAGCGACTTCACTTCCAGAATCTTGGCTGGCAATTTCAACGCGGTGCTGTCCGAGATTGTCGTCGGGAATACTGCGAGCCGCCCCTTCACGTTTTGGTACTCGAACAGTAAACAGAACGTGTGGGGATACAGCAATACGAATGTCGACCGCGCATTGTTGGCCATTCGGCACGCGGCGTCTGAAGCGCAGTATCGACTGGCTTTCCGCGATTTTCAACTTGAAATGCTCGAAGATCCACCAGCGGTCTTTCTTGCTCTCGGTGAAACCAGTCGTGCGGTGAGTAAGAGATTCCGAGTCGTCGCACTTCCCGCGAGTGACATTCTCTCCACCATTTCAGATTGGCAGGTTGCCGAACCGGTCTCTAGGACTGCGAATTGAAACGAATAACCTCGCGGTTCGTCGTGCTCCTGGCCGCAGCCGGCGTCCTGCCGCTGCTGGTTTACGGGGCTGTGTCGATCTTTTCACTTCGGGATGCGACGCGGCGATCGGTCATTACAGGAAACGAGAACGTCGCCAGGCGGGTCGCGGAACAAATCGCCCTCTACGTGCAGACCAACGTCGATATTCTCCAATCTGTGTCAGGAAACCTTTCTGATACGAATCTCGCGCAATGGCAGCAGGACCGAATTCTCAAAAACGCCGTTTTGGACTTCCCGGAGTTCCGTGAGATCACGCTCTACAGCGCCACGGGCGCACAAGTGGCTTCGAGCCGCGTTGGACAGTCGAAAGTGCAGTTTCCTCAATCCGGCACCAATTTCGGCCCCAACATGACCCTCTCCCCCATCGGCATCGACGACGACTTCCTGCCGACTGCCGTCGTTGGCATCAAGCTCACGCAACTCGGCCAAAGCTCAGGCTCGCTCGTCGGCGAAATCAGTCTCGAGGAAATGTGGCGGATGGTCGACCGGATTCGCGTCGGCGATCAGGGCTATGCGCTTGTGGTCGCGGCCAACGGCCAGCTGATCGCGCACGGCAACTCGAACGAGAAGCCGCGTGTCGCGCGAGGCGACAATCTCGCCGCCCAGCCGCTGGTGCGCCTCGTCCATGGGCAGCGCAGCGACGCCCCGGCCTCGCTCGAATACGCCAACGAAGCCGGCGTGCAGATGCTGGGCGTCGCCGCGCCGCTCGAGCTACTCGGCTGGACGGTCATGGTCGAGCAGCCGCGCAGCGAGGCCTATGCCGTCGCCGACGTCCTCACGCGCCAGCTGATCTACATCATCGGGCTCGCGCTGCTCGTCACCGTCAGCGTCGGCTATTTCTTCGGCCGCTCCTTCATCCAGCCCATCTTCGCCCTGATGCGCGGCACCCACGCCGTCGCGGCCGGCCGCCTCGACGAGCGCGTCACCATCAATTCACGCGACGAGTTCAAGCAGCTGGGCGACGCCTTCAACAGCATGGCCGACAAGCTTGTCGAGCTCACCGAAGACGTGCGGAAGAAAGAGCGGCAGGCCATGTTCGGCCGCATGGCCGCCGGCCTCGTTCACGATCTCTCGCACCCGGTGCAGAACATCGGCAACAGCTGCAAGCTGATCGTGCGGGTTTACGACGACCCGGAATACCGCCAGACGTTCACGCGAACCATCGACCGCGAGATCGATACGCTGAAGCGCGTGCTCGACGACCTACGCAACGTCGCGAGGCCGGCCCCGGTCGAGCGCTTCCCCGTCGACATCAACCGCTCCGTCGCCGACATCGTCGAGTCGATGCGCGGCTACGCAGAGGAATCAGGCATTTCCCTGGAGCCGAAATTCGCGTCCGAGCCTGTCATCATTGACGGCGATGTGTTCGCGCTCGGGCGCGTGTATCGCAACCTGATCACCAACGCCATTCAAGCAACGCAGGCCGGCGGCCGCGTCACGATCAGCACGGTCCGCGACCGCGACCGCGTCGAGGTGAGCATCACCGACACAGGCTCCGGCATCCCCAGCGAACGCCTGGGAGCCATCTTCGACGACTTCGTCACCACCAAGAAGCGGGGCCTCGGCCTGGGCCTCGCCATCACCAAGCGCATCGTCGAGCAGCTCGGCGGCACGATTACCGTCGCGAGCGAGGTCGGCAAAGGGACGATGTTCACGATGCGCTTCCCGGTTGCACAACGTCCGGTAGCCGTTGCCGCCGTGGGTTGACCGGCTGAGGAAAGGAATCCATGCGCGCGCGAAAGCTCGTCAAGTCGGACTGGATTGAGATTGAGGGACGAGCGTATCTCGTCGACTACTTCGAAGGGACGACCGAACGCGGCACACCCCGGTTCACCTCCGAGATGGTGCTCGGGCCTGGCGATCGCATCATTGTCGACGGCAGCTCGCTGAGTGCGCTGGAATGGCGCGTCGCGCGGCTGATGCCCGCGACGGTGTACAGCCGAACGCTCGCGCGCGACGACGTGTAGGTCGAAAAGGCGGGAGCCCCAACGCGCCAGCCGGGGGTCCCCAACGCGTCTCGCGCTGGGGTGGCTCACGTTGGGGTGCGAATGCGCCCGCTACTTGCGCGGCAGAACCGCGTCCTTCAACTGCTTGGCAATCCTGGCTTTGACCACCGTCTTCGCCGGAATCTTGATCGCTTCGCCGGTGGCAGGATTGCGTCCCATCCGCGCCTTGCGATGCTGCTTTACCAGCTTGACCATTCCGGGTAGCACGAATTCACCCGACCGCTTCAATTCCTTCTCGGCCAGCGTCGTCAGCTCGTCGAAAAACTCACGAGCCTGGGTACGCTTCACTTCGAACCGCTCGGCGAAGTGCGAGAAGAGTTCTGACTTGCCCATTCTGCGGGCGTCCGCCATCGGCGTCCCCCTGACTTGAGCGCGCGTGATAAGGCCGCGTGTACCTGTGCGCGCATCGGCACTCGCGGATTCGAATCAAAAAAACGCCGTATCCTGCTAGAATTTTTTGATCATGTCAAGCACGACCCTTGAGACGTTTCCCAATCCACAGCCGAATCGCGACTACGAGATCGCCATTCGCTGCCCCGAGTTCACGTCAGTTTGTCCGAAAACCGGACTCCCCGATTTCGGCGAGATCCGCATCACGTATGTGCCCGACAGGGTGTGCATCGAACTGAAGGCCCTCAAATACTACCTTGTTGAGTTCCGCAACAAGGGAATTTTCTACGAAAACGTGACCAACCAGATTCTCGACGATCTTGTCGCTGCCTGCCAGCCGCGGCGGATGACCGTCGTCGGCGACTTTTCCGTGCGCGGGGGGATCAAAACGGAAGTCACCGTCCGCTACGAACAGCCGGTCCCGACGTCCTAAAAGGTGCAAGATCGGGACCCGCTCCGGATTCCCATTGACGGCACGCTCGACCTCCACGCGTTTGCGCCCAGGGATATCCCGTCTGTGGTGGAAGAGTACATCAACGAAGCACACGCGGCCGGGCAACGCGAGGTCCGTCTCATCCACGGTCGCGGGCTCGGCGTGCAGCGCGGTATCGTCCAGAAGGTGCTCGAGCAGCACCCGCTCGTGTTGGAGTTTCTCGACGACCCGGCGTCTCATTTGGGCGCAACTATTGCCATTTTGAAGCCGCTGATTCGCTGAACGCCGGCATACCGGACTGATTTCCCATGGTATGCGCGTTGCCGTAGCGCACGCGTGCCCTTCAGTGCCGGCAATCACGTCACCGTGCGCGGCGAGTGTTGGGTGGTGGACGAGGCGACAGTGTTCGCCGACGTAACACTGCTCACCCTGTCCCGTCCCGCGCATGCCTTGGCGCCGCGGCGGTGCCGGCTTCTCGCTCCTTTCGATCGCCCTTTCATCACGTCGCGCAACGTCCGAACCCGCGGAGTCACCCGGCGGCGATGGATGCATCATCTGCACGCGGAGCTCGCCACGCTTCGCGGGTTCAACGAGCTGCACGGTCCCCAGCGGGCCGGTATCGACCTCCTTCCTTTTCAGCTGGAGCCCGCGCTCGCGCTGATCCGCGGTCACGCGTCCCGATTCCTGCTTGCGGACGAGGTCGGGCTCGGCAAGACGATCCAGGCTGGCCTCATGCTGTCGGAATTGCGCCTACGCGGACGATGCGAACGAGCGCTCATCGTGACGCCCGCGGGACTTCGCCAACAGTGGGCCGACGAGCTACGAGGACGGTTCGAGATTGGAGCAACCGTCCTGGACGCGTCAGCCCTCGCCGCGCGCGCCGAGTCACTTCCCTTCGATGTCAATCCGTGGTCGATCGAACCGGTCGCCATCACATCCATCGACTTTCTGAAGCAGCCAGAGGTGCTGCATGGAGTCGTCTCGCAATCGTGGGATGTGTTGATCGTCGACGAAGCGCATCAGGCCACGATCGCGTCACAGCGATACGACGCGGTCAACGAGGTGGCCGCTCGCGCTCGACACGTGGTTCTGCTCACTGCCACTCCGCACGCCGGAGACAATCGCGCGTATCGAGCGCTCTGCGGCATCGGACAGATCGGCGAGGACGACGACCCCATCCTGCTGTTCCGCAGGACGCGGAGCGTGACAGGCAGACGTCGAACCCGACGCGTGCATCTGCTGCCGGTCAGACTTTCGCCCGCAGGCCTCGCGATGCATCGTCTTCTCGATGGCTATCTCAGCCGGTTGTGGGCGATTGCACGCCAATCCGGCAACAGCGACGTACGGCTGATCGCGATGGTCCTGGCAAAACGCGCGTTCTCGAGCGCACGCTCGCTTGCCACCTCGCTCGAGCGGCGGTTGGCGGCACTCACGGGACGCGTCGATGAACCGGCCCAGATCGCGCTGCCGCTCGGCATCGACGACGACACGTCGGACGAACCCGCGCTGCCGGCCACGGCTGCGTTCGAGCGTGTGGACGAGGAGCGCGCGACGTTGCGCCGAATCATCGACGCTGCATCGCACGCCGTCGACGGCGAACCAAAGCTGCGCGTGCTTGCACGGATCGTCAGTCGCGTCCGCGAGCCGCTCATCGTCTTCACGGAATACCGCGACACGCTCGATGCGATCCACGAGGCGATTGGAGGCGGCCGCACGATCGCCACGCTGCACGGCGGCCAGACGCCGCAGGAGCGGCGCCAGTCGGTTCACGCCTTCACCAGCGGCGCAGCCGATGTGATGATCGCGACTGATGCCGGTTCGGAAGGGTTGAACCTTCAGAGTAACTGCCGGCTGGTCGTCAACCTCGAGCTTCCGTGGAATCCGATTCGGCTCGAACAGCGCATCGGACGCGTCGATCGCATCGGCCAGACGCGCACGGTCCATGCAATCAACTTGCTTGCCGATGGCACGGCTGAGCGCACCGTGCTGGCAAGTCTGCTGCGCCGGATCGACCGTATACGCATCAGCGAAATCGACATCGCGTCGTGCGTGATCAACCAGACCGAAGCCCCTCCCCGAGTGGTTCCGGCAGAAAGCATTGCAAAGGTCATCGACCTGGCGGCGGATGCGTACGCGGAAGCGCAGCGGGTTTCGCAAGCGCGGCGTTTCGGCGCTTCGCGATCGCATATCGCGCCGGACACCGTGCCGGTCACTGTCGTGAGATCGACGGAATCGTCCTTCGTGTCGCTCTTTCGCATCAGGCTGATTACGGACGCCGGCCGACTGGTTGAGGAGTCGCTCCTGCCGGTGCATATCCCGATCGAGCGTCCTTCCGTGCGCCTTACACGAAGGGGCGCGCGCGCTCTCGCTGAGTCTCTGTCGGGACACTTCGGCCCAGCCCTGGCTCGCGCTGCCATGGCGCACGCGCATCAACGCGCGCTGGCGCTCGCGGTGGAGTGTCAGCGATCAAGCGCGCGGACGGTAACGAGAGAGCGGGCGGTCGCGCATCGCCTTGCTCCATCCATGGGTCTCGTACAGGTAGGTCTGTTCGACACCAGAGCCTTGAAGCGGAAGCGGATTGCTGACGAACGTCAGGGCCTGCTCATGGAGGAGAGCGACGCGCGGATGCATCTGCTCGAAGCCGGCGGCACAGTCCGTCTCGCGCACGATCCGGAGCTGGTGATGCTGCTCATCCAATGCTCACGGGTTTGAGCGGCTCGCTGGTAACTCGCTACTTCGCCGAGCGACTTCTGCCGCTGCAGTTCGCCGGCCGGCTGGGCGAAACAACGCTCGTCACCGCCGAGAGCACGTTCGTACGCTGGTGGCAGACACACGCATCCCAGCTTGGACCGGCGTCGAGCAGCCGATCGATCTGGGACCTGGCAGCCGCGCCGCTCGCTGAACTGCTGGGCTTTGATACTCCGGCGGCGCAGCCAGTCGCCGACTCCGGCATTCGATCCGCCTCGCTGATGCCCGTTGACCGGGGCGTCGCGCTAATCGCTGCGACAGGGGACGTTTCGCTGGACAACCTGTGGCGCGACGTCGCGCGCCGAGGCATCGCTCTTGATGCTCGATGGGTGCTGTGCACGAACGGGCGCGAGCTTCGCCTCGTGGATACGGAACGGACCTACTCGCGTGCCTATCTTCAGTTCGACCTCGAGCGGACAGCGCATCATGCGCCGACATTCGCGGTGCTTTGGGCGCTTCTGCGCGAGGCCGCGTTCCGATGCGATCCGGGCCAGCCTCCGCTCATTCACGACATCATCCGCGCTTCGGCGCGGCATGGACAGGCTGTCGGCCGCTCGCTGCGAGACGGTGTCATCGACGCGGTTCAACACCTTCTGGGCGGGCTGAACCAATGCGGTCGACACGACCTGCCGCAGCTGTTTGACGAGTCGCTCACCGTCGTTTACCGGATTCTGTTTCTGATGTTCGCCGAATCGCGCGGCCTGGTGCCAGACTGGCACCCGATCTACCGCGAAAGCTATACGGTCGAATCGCTGCGCGAGCGCGTCGAGCGTCCGGGGAAGGTTGCGGGTCTGTGGGAAGCGCTGCAGGCCATCGCGCGCCTCGCACACGCGGGTTGCCGGGCGGGAAGCCTGGTCGTGCCGCCATTCAACGGGCGCCTGTTTTCTCCGGCTCGCGCGCCGATTGCCGAATCGTGTGCGGTCGACGACGAAGTGGCGCGCGGCGCGCTGCTGGCGCTTTCAACCACGACGGCGATTAGAACGAGCCCCGTTCGTCAGCGCCACCACAAGCGCGTGCGAATCGACTACCGCGATCTCGGCGTCGAGCAGCTCGGCGCCGTGTACGAGAGCGTGCTCGACTACGAGCCCGCGTTCGCCGCGTCTGGGTCTGAGCGAATCCTGCTGCGACGTGGCGGTGACCAGCGCAAGTCCACCGGTTCGTTCTATACGCCGCAGACCCTCACCGATTATGCGGTCAGGCGCACGTTGCATCCGTTGGTCGAAGGGGCGACAGCCGATCGTATTCTGCAGCTCCGAGTGCTGGATCCCGCGATGGGCAGCGCGGCGTTTCTCGTCGCCGCGTGCCGATATCTCGCGCGTGCCTACGAACGGGCGCTGATTCGTGACGGCACCGTGGCCGAGTCCGACGTCGACGATACCGACCGGGCGGGCTTCAGACGTCTCGTCGCGCAGCGGTGTCTGTTCGGCGTCGACGTGAATCCGACGGCAGTTCAACTCGCGCGGCTCTCTCTCTGGCTGGCAACCCTTTCGGCCGGCAAGCCGCTCACATTTCTCGACCACCGCCTTGTGTGCGGCAACAGCTTGATCGGCGCCTCACCGGTGGATATCGCGCGACAACCACCCGGCGCTGTCTCACGGCGCGCACCGAATCGCGCAGACATGACGCTCTTCTCGAACGCCGATCTCGAGCCGTCGCTCGCCTGGGCTGTCGTCGAGCGCCGCTGGCTGGCCGAGACACCAGATGACACCGCGGCCGTCGTGCATGACAAGGAACGGCGCCTCGAGCTTCTTCGCTCGGCGGGACGGTGGAAGTCGATTGCAGACCTGTGGTGTGCGTGTTGGATGTGGCCCGATGCGGCCAGCGTGCCCTCCGCCGCCGTGTTCGCATCACTCGTCGACAGGTTGATGACCGGCAGGTGCGGACTCCCGGACAAAACGGCGACTGCGCTTCTTCTAGAGGCCCAACGCGCCACCGCCGCACATCGCTTCCTCCATTGGATGCTCGAATTTCCGGAAGCGTACTTCGATCGCGACGGGCAGCCGCTGGCCGACGGCGGCTTCGATGCAGTGCTCGGAAATCCGCCCTGGGACATGCTGCGGGCCGGCGGACCTGAAAAGACATTCGTGCGAACCTCGGGCGTCTATCGGCACCAGGGCGCGGGCCATATCAATCGGTATCAAATGTTCGTCGAACGCGCGCTCACCTTGACCAGGCGAGGCGGCAGAATCGGTCTGGTGCTGCCATCGGGCTTCGCCACCGATCACACCTCTGCCCCACTTCGCCGCGCCCTGCTCACCAGGACGAGCGTCGACGCCATCACGGGCTTCGACAATCGACATGCCATCTTCCCGATTCACCGAAGTGTCCGATTCCTCATCTGCACGTCTACCGTCGGTGACGCGACACGGCAGATTGCCTGCCGTTTCGGCATCGCCGACGCGGCCGAGCTCGAGACCATCCCGGACGCCGGCGACCGGCCCCGCGCCAAATCCCATCCCATCGTGGTGACGACGTCCTTTCTCGAAGCGCTCAGCGGGCACACGCTGGTCATACCCGAGCTGCGCAGGGAAATCGACGTGCGCATCATCGAACGCGTCGTCCATAGCATCCCCCGGCTCGACGGCGCCGACGGGTGGAGCGCGCGTTTTGGCCGCGAGCTCAACGCGACCGACGATCGCGGCCACTTTCACGAAGGCCCCACGGGCCTTCCGGTGATCGAAGGGAAACACATTCAGCCGTTTCGCGCGCTCGTCGATCGCGCGTCGCGGCGAATTTCCGCACGCAGCGCGGCACGCCTACTCGATGCCGCTGCGACGTTCTCGCGAGCCCGCGTCGCCTACCGCGATGTCGCCAGCGCCTCAAATCGCCTGACGCTGATCGCCGCGGTCCTGCCAGCGGGAGTGGTTACGACCCATTCCCTTTTCTGTTTGAAGACAGTGCTGTCAAGCGACGACCAGGCGTTTCTGTGCGCCATGCTCAACAGCTACGTCGCGAACTACCTGGTCCGGCAGTTGATGACCACGCATCTGGGATCCACAACAGTCGAAGCCCTTCGCGTGCCGAAGCTTCCCTACCGCTCTCCGGTGTTCGAGCAGATCGTCGAGTTGTCGCACGAACTGAGGCAGGGATACCGCGAGCACGCCCACGCCTGCATTCAGGCCCTCGCCGCCCGGTGTTACGGGCTGACCGCCGACGAGTTCTCGCACGTCTTAGGCACCTTTCCACTCGTCGCACAGCCGGAGCGTCACGCCGCTCTGGAAGAATTTCGCCGCCACGACTTTTTGGGTTAGGCTAGCCGCCTCTTATCCTCAGAAAGGACGCCATGGCTCAGGTCTCGATGACCGTTAACGGCAAGGTTCGCAAGGCGAATGTCGAACCTCGCATGCTTCTGGTCCATTTTCTTCGCGAGCAACTTCGATTGACCGGCACGCACATCGGCTGCGATACGAGTCAGTGCGGTGCCTGCACGGTGCTGGTCGATGGGCGAAGCGTCAAGTCGTGCACGATGTTCGCCGTGCAGGCCGACGGCTCCGCTGTCACGACCATCGAAGGACTCGCACAGAATGGGCAGTTGCACCCCCTGCAGGAAGGCTTCTGGGAAGAACACGGCCTTCAGTGCGGCTATTGCACGCCAGGAATGATCATGGCAGCCGTCACGCTGCTGAAAGACAACGCCAAGCCATCCGAGCGCGAAATTCGTGAGGGCCTGTCTGGCAATTACTGCCGCTGCACCGGCTATCAGCACATCGTCAACGCGATCCAGAACGCCGCAAGGAAAGGGTAATCATGCCAACGTCTCCCGTGTTGCCGAAGCTCGTCGGGCAACGTGTCAAGCGCCGAGAAGACCCGCGCCTTATTCAGGGCCGCGGCACCTATGTCGACGACATCGCGCTGGTCGGCATGCTGCACCTCGTCTTCAAGCGCAGCGACGTCGCCCACGGACGTATCGTGTCGATCGACACGAGCGTGGCCCAGGCGATGGAGGGCGTCGAAGCGGTATTCACCGGCGCCCAAATCGCGGAAATGCTCGCGCCGATGCCGATCGGCACGCCGTTTCCTTCACCGGAACATCGAGCCGTCGCTGTCGATACGGTCCGGTATGCGGGCGAGCCTGTTGCATTGGTTGTGGCCGCGGATCGGTACATCGCTCGTGACGCCGCCGATGCCATCGTCGTCAACTACGACATGCTGCCCGCCGTCGTCGACCTCGAGCTCGCCATGTCGGGCAAACCGGCGCTTGTTCATGCCGATTTTCCGAACAACGTGGCTGTCGTCGTTCCGCCGAGCGGCACAGGCTGCAACCCAGGGGGACCGATCGACGATTCGGCGATCGACGCGGCGTTTGCCAAGGCCGAAGTGGTCATCTCGCAGCGCATGATCAACCAGCGGCTCGCGCCGTCGGCGATGGAGCCGCGGGGCGTGGTCGCGCATTTCGAGCCCGGCAAGGGCACGATGACGATCTGGTCCTCGACGCAGAACCCGCACATCCTGCGTACGTTCATCGCCTCCCTCAATGGGCTCGGCGAGGATCAGGTCAGAGCCATTGCTCCGGAAGTCGGCGGCGGGTTCGGGGCCAAGATCAACATCTACGGCGAGGAATACGTCACGTCGGCGGTTTCGAAGCGCCTCGGCATGCCGGTGAAGTGGATAGAAGATCGATCGGAGGCTTTCGTCGCGACCACGCACGGCCGCGACATCCTCGGCTACGTCGACCTCGCCGCCAAGCGCGACGGTACGGTGCTCGGCCTCAAGCTCCGCCTCATCGCCGACATCGGCGCGTACAACATGCTCCTCACAGCGGCCATCCCTACGCTGACGATGATGATGGCCAATGCGACGTACAACATCCCGGCCATCCGCACGACGCTCACGGAAGTGTTCACGAACAAGACCCCGACTGACGCGTACCGGGGAGCGGGACGTCCCGAAGCGACGTACTTCGTCGAGCGCGCGATGGACATGCTCGCACGCGAACTGAAGATGGATCCCGCCGAGCTTCGACGGAAGAATTTCATCCAGCCGGACCAGTTCCCCTTCACCACGCAGGTGGGCGCCATCTACGACTCCGGCAACTACGAGAATGCCCTCAACGTCGCGTTGAAGGCCGCCCAGTGGGACAAGCTCAAGGCCGAACGCGATGCCGCGCGCGCGCAAGGAAGACTCGTCGGCCTGGGTCTATCGATGTACGTCGAAGTCTGCGGAATCGGACCGTCCTCGTCGCTGCCGACGGGTGGATGGGAGCACTCGCAGGTGACGATCGAGCGCGACGGACGCATCAGCGCAACGACCGGCGCATCGCCGCATGGTCAGGGCAACGAAACCACTTTCGCGCAGATGCTTGCCGATCAGTTCGGCGTGCCCTTCGAGCACGTCACGATCCTTCATGGCGACACGGCGATCGTGAAGCAAGGCATCGGCACGTTCGGCAGCCGGTCGCAGGCGGTCGGCGGAACTGCCCTGCAGATGGCTGGCGCAAAGGTAAAATCGAAGATGGCGAAATTCGCCGCGGCCATGCTCGAAGCACACGAAGACGACCTTGTCTTCGAGAACGGCATGGTCTCCGTCAAGGGAGCTCCAGCCTCGGGCAAGTCGTTCGCGACCGTTGCGTCGTTCGCCTACATACCGGTGCCGCTGCCTGAGGGGCTCGAGCCGGGGTTGAGCGACGAGGCGTTCTTCGAACCGTCGAACAACACGTATCCGTTCGGATGTCATATCTCGATGCTCGAGATCGATCGCGGCACCGGAGAGCCGACGCTTCTCAAGCTCTTCGCCGTGGATGATGCCGGCAACCTCATCAACCCGCTGATCGTCGAAGGGCAAATCCACGGCGGCCTGGCACAGGGCATCGGCCAGGCGATGATCGAGGAAGTCGTGTACGACGAGAACGGCCAGCTGGTGACCGGATCGTTCATGGACTACGCCATCCCCCGCGCCATCGACTTTCCGCGCTTCGAGCTGACGTCGGCCGTCACGCCCACGCCGGTGAACCCGATGGGCGCAAAGGGCGTCGGCGAGGCCGGCACGCTGGGATCGACACCCAGCGTCGTCGCCGCAGCCGTCGACGCGCTCAGCGAGTTCGGCGTGAAACACATCGACATGATGCTGCGTCCCGAAAAGCTCTGGCGCATCATCCACGGAGGCCAATCGTGATACCGACAGCATTCGAATACACCCGCGCGGCATCAGTTGACGATGCGCTGGCCAAGTTGGCGGCCGCGAATGGCGACGTGAAGCTGATCGCAGGCGGGCACAGCCTGATACCGGTCATGAAGCTCCGTCTGAGTCAGCCCGGGACGCTGATCGACATCGGGCGCATCCCCGAGCTGTCTGGGATTCGTCGGAACGGCGGGAAGTTCGAGATCGGCGCCGGCACCGTTCATCACGCCGTCGCGACGTCCGCGCTGCTGCAGCAGGATTGTCCGATGCTGGTCGAGACCGCCGCCTCGATCGGCGACCCACAGGTTCGCAATCGCGGAACACTCGGCGGCAGCCTCGCGCACGCCGATCCGTCGGCCGACTATCCTGCGGCGATGCTCGCGCTCGACGCAGAGATTCACGTGAAGGGACCGAATGGGGCGCGCGTGATCAAAGCGCGGGACTTTTTTCGCGGGCTGTTCGCGGTCGATCTGGGGGCTGACGAGATCATCGTCGCCGTGCAGTTCGCTCCTGTGCGGACAGCTGCGTACGCCAAGCTGTACCAGCGGGCGTCGCACTTCGCGATCGTCGGTGTCGCGGCGGCTCTCGAGGTCAATAACGGCGCGATCGCCTCCGCGCGAGTCGCGGTCACCGGCGCGAGCTCGCACGCCACTCGTCTGACGCAGGTCGAAGAGGCGCTCGCCGGAAAGCCGTTGAACGCCGCGACCATCGAGACCGCCTCGCGTACCGCCGGGGCCGCGCTGGAGGACATCAATTCCGACATCCATGCGAGCCGCGAGTACCGGCGCGCGATGGTACCGGTATTTACGCAAAGGGCGTTGATGGCCGCATTCGAGCGCGCGTCATAGCTGAGCCGATTCCGTAGTGTCCGGCTTCAGCCGGACGTGCTGTCGATTAAATCCTTTAACTCGTAAGCCAGCGATCCCGCGAACGAACTTCTGCTCGTTTGCCGTACGCAGGAGTTGCTGCACAACGAGCTCGACTACCTCGCGATCGGCAAACAGGTGCCGTCGTGCATCGGTGCAGAATGTCAGCGAATATCGGTGGAGACCGACGTAGCTGAAACCTTTCAGGTGACCCGGATTGTTGGTGATCATGGGCGGGAGAACGGCAAGTTCCACGCCGGGTCTTCGCTAGTGTCCGGCTTAGCCGCACCAGGTCCGAGTCCGCCTGAAGGCGGACACTACGGTCGTCTTCGGTAGTGTCCGGCTT
>Ga0184625_10000150_pt1 | contig 21179 bp, 18 predicted proteins | sample PLM3_30_b1_FD_133151 | JGI IMG/M metagenome (GOLD analysis project Ga0184625, IMG submission 133151) | Groundwater sediment microbial communities from an aquifer in East River, Colorado, USA - PLM3_30_b1 | ecosystem: Environmental > Terrestrial > Soil > Riparian zone | place: USA: East River... | reverse complement strand
GGCGCGCGTATCCCACAGCACTTCGCTGCCCCAGTAAGGCGAGTCTGCCGTCGGCTTGATCGCCCCGGCATGCCCCGGGCCAAGCGATAAAGGCATTTCGGGATCGCGCACCGGCATCTTGAAAAACGACACCTTGTTCGTCTTCGGATCGAGGATCGGCATATTGTCGGTCGAATATTCCGGCGAACCGAACAACGGGCCATAGGCATTTACGGTCGGATAGCGGCGATCCGACGAAATCAGATCGTGCAGATATTTATCCGGCGTGGACCATTCCCACGACGTGACAACGACGTTGCGTTCCTCGCCCTCGGGACGCTGCGGCTTGTGCTTGGGCAACTCGCCCTTCGCGACACGATCGGTCCAATCGCCGAAATACTTGTAGGGGACGCCGCCGAATTGGCCGGCGATCCTGTTGGTCATCTGCTCACCGGATTGACCGGACAGGATACGGCGCTGCCATGCCTCGGCGCTGGACTCGAACTTGCCGAGCGATGCAGGAATTGTGCGCGTCGATTGCTGTCCAAGCTGATGACAGCCGATGCAGTCGACGTTGTTCATCTGCCGGAGCCAGTTGTCCTGCGTTATGTTCTTGGGGATGTCCGTCGACCCGCCGAAATCCTGCGCCGGCGGAATTTTCAGCATCGCATACCAGTACGCCGCGGGATAATAATGCGCGGCAGCGGCTTCGTTCGGCGCGATGACTGCAGTGTGATTGAGATTAGCGCCAGGCTTCGCCTGCATTTTTGGAGAATCGACCAGACCGTACCCGCGCACCCACACACTGTAGGTGGCAGCCGGAAGATCGGGAATGAGATAGCGGCCCTGATCGTCGGTGACGACGATGCGGGCAAATTTAGTGGGAAGTTCGCTCGTCTCGGCGATGACCCAAACTCCCGCTTCGGGTCCTTTTGAGCTGGTGACTACGCCGCCGATCTCGGTGGCGCCGACACTTACGGTCTGCTGAGCGCGCGAGCCTGGTGCCAGCGCTGTTGTCAGAATCGAAACAGTGAGAATGATCAGCAAGCGCCGGAGCGCTTCTGTCGGATGTGACATGGGTCGCCTCCCTGGCATCGAAGCCGGCTGCAGTCCGGTTTTCTTATTTGACGTTGAGTGTAACAAAGGCGCCGGACACCGTCCTACAGATTCTTGCTCGCGATAATTTTTCAACCCGCGAAACCACCGCCATCCAGAAATGCCTGTTCCTCCGGTGTGGTGGTACGGCCGAGTAGGGCGTTCCGATGCGGGAAGCGGCCAAAGCGGCGAATAATGTCGGCATGCAGTTCCGACCATTTCAAATTCTTGGTGTCGCCGATCGCTTTGTAAAACGCGATTCCGCGCTCCTGATCGGCGAGGTCTTCCGAGTGTTGGAAGGGGAGATAGAGGAAGCTGCGCAGCTCCGCCGGAACCTGGCTGTCGAAGCCGCGAACGATAGCGCCGGCGGCGATGGCCCGAGCCAGCGGATCGGTGGCAAAGGCCTGTGCGTCGCCACGAAACATGTTGCGTGTGAACTGGTCGAGCAGGATTAGGAGGGCAAGCGCACCCGGCGCGGTTTGCTCCCAATCAGAAAATCTACCGGCGGCAGCCTCCTCGTAGGTGTCAAGGAATCGCCGGCAAATCTCCTCATCGAAAGCAGTGTCCTTCTTGAACCAGCGGTCCGGGCCAGCCGCGCGCCAGAATGAAACTATTTCATCGGCGCTTGCGACCATCGACAATCCGTCTCAGTTCGCAGGCGGTGGGCTGGGGTTGTCGCGCAGCGCGCGCCGCAGGATTTTGCCGACGTTGGTTTTCGGCAATTCGTCACGAAATTCGATCTGCTTCGGCACCTTGTAGCTGGCGAGCCGGCTGTTGAGAAATGCGCGCAATTCGCCGGCGGTAACGTCGGGGTTCTTCTTGACTGCAAACAGCTTGGGCGCTTCGCCGGAGTGTTGATCGGGCACGCCGACAACCGCGCATTCCAAGAGGCCACCGTGGCTCATCGCCACTTCTTCGACTTCGTTGGGAAACACCTTGAAGCCGGAAACGGCGATCATGTCCTTCTTGCGGTCGACGATGCGTACGCGTCCCTGCTCATCCATCACGCCGATATCACCGGTGCGGAAGTATCCGTCTTTGGTCATCGCCGCGGCGGTTTCGCCCGGGCTGTTCCAATAGCCGGCCATGACCTGCGGGCCGCGCGCACAGATTTCCCCTTGCTCGCCGGGCGGCAACTCTTGGTCGCGATCGTCGCGGATCGAAATTTCCGTCGACGGCACCGGCAATCCGATGGTGCCGGTCCATTCGGTGATATCGCCACGGTTGCACGTGAGCACCGGTGAGGTTTCCGAAAGGCCGTAGCCTTCAATGATCGGCTTGCCGGTGGCCTTTACCCAGGCATCGGCGACCGATTTTTGCACCGCCATTCCGCCGCCGATCGCACATTTGAGCATGCTCCAATCGATCTTGCCGAATTCAGGGTTATTGAGCAGGGCGTTGAAGAGCGTGTTGACCGCCGGGAACAGGTTCACTTTGTAGTGGGTCAGTTCCTTGATCAGGCCGCGAATGTCGCGCGGGTTCGGAATCAAGATGCACATTCCACCCGCGCGCAGGGCGAAGAGGAAGCACGCCGTCAATGCGAAGATGTGATAGAGCGGCAGCGCGGTCACAATAATCAGCCGGTCGACCTTCGGAGGCACATTGACCATCGGCTGGTTCCACGCCTCCACCTGCAACATGTTGGCGACCAGATTGCGATGCAGCAGCATGGCGCCTTTTGCGACGCCTGTGGTGCCACCGGTGTATTGCAGGAATGCGATGTCGTCGGGGCCAATCGCGGGTTTTGCGAAAGGCACTTTGCGGCCAACGGTAAGCGTCTCATTGAATTTGACGCTGTGCGGCAGCGAGTATGCCGGCACCATTTTTTTGACGTAGCGGACGACGCTGTTGACCAAAAGGCCTTTTATCCCACCGAGCATGTCGCCCATGCTGGCAATAACGACATGTTTGACGGGCGTCTTTGGCAATGCCTCCTGGAGCACAGCCGCGAAGTTCTCCAGAACGATGATTGCTTCGGCGCCGGCGTCCGTGAGTTGGAGTTCGAGTTCGCGCGGCTTGTAGAGCGGATTGACGTTCACGACCGTGCAGCCCGCGCGTAGGATGCCGGCGATCGCCACCGGGTACTGCAGAACGTTAGGCATCATGATTGCCACGCGGGTGCCGCGCTTCAATCCGCGGCTTTGCAGCCAGGCGGCAAAGGCGCGCGAGGCCTCGTCGAGCTCGCCGTAGGTCAAGAATTTGCCCATGCAGACGCAGGCCTCACGGGCTGCGAAAGTCTTGAAGCCTTCCTCGAACATTGCGACGAGTGACGAATAGCGCGACGGATCGATATCGGCGGGGACGCCCGGCGGATATTGCCGCAGCCAAAGCCGTTCCATCACGTTTCCCCCGCGCCGGGGTTTTCAGCTGGATGCCGGCGCTCGTTCCCTTCAGCATGAGTCTAACCGGTCCTGCTTGCAAGACCAGTCAGTCGATTGAGCTAGCGGCCGCCGAAGGGCACCAGTGGATTATCGGTCAGGGCGGCACGGTCCGCGCGATCCGGGCCGGCGAGGCCGAGGAAAGCCTCGAACATCTCCTGGACCGTGCGCTGCGGCAAATCGCGCGTGATGAAAACCAACCGGGTGCGGTGATCATCGTCAGGCCAGCCATCCAGACGTGCCGGCGGATGAAAGACGTGCTGGACGCCGTGCACGACCACCGGCGTATCGGGCATTTCGGCGAGCTTCACGATTCCCTTGACCCGCAGGAGCTTGGCGCCATGCGTGGCCCGCAACAGCTCGAAGAACATTTCCAGCGTTCCGGCGGGGATCGCCGCATCTGTGGAAAGTACGAAGGAGCCAATGTGGCTGTCATGGCGATTGACGTCATGGTGATGGTGTCCCTCGTGGTGGTTATGCTGTCCACCGGCATAGGCCTCTGCGGCCAGCCATTTCCTGACGTCGGGGATTTTCTTGTCGGGGTCGTATAGGCCGCTGTTCAGCAGCCGGTCGGCCGTGCCCTCGCCATTGGCGGCATCGAGAATCGGCGCTGCCGGATTAAGGGCGCGCAGCCGTGTCACGATTTGTTCGCGCTGCGAGGGGGTCGCGAGATCGGTTTTGGTCAGCACGATGCGGTCGGCGACGGCGGCCTGCTTGACCGCTTCCGCATGGGAATCGAGGGTTGCCTCGCCATTGACGGCGTCGACCACCGTCACGACCCCGTTGAGCCTGTAGCGCAGCAGCAGATAGGGGTGCGACATCGCGGTATGAAGCACCGGCGCCGGATCGGCGAGGCCTGTCGTTTCCAACAGCACCCGGCGGAACCTGCAGCGGCGATTGTCGAGATCGCGCAACAGCGTCTCCAGCGCGTCGACCAGGTCGCCGCGCATGGTGCAGCACAGGCAGCCAGATTGCAGCAGCACCATGTTGTCGCCGACATATTCAACGAGCAGGTGGTCGAGCGGCACCTCGCCAAACTCGTTATTGATGACGGCGGTCTCCGCCAGGGCAGGGTCTTTCAGCAGCCGGTTGAGCAAGGTGGTCTTTCCGGCGCCGAGGAAGCCGGTCAATACGGTAAGCGGAATGGGCGTCGGCGGGGCTTTTCGCTCAGCGTGCGGCGAGACTTCGCTCATTGCGTCGTCGAGGTGACTTTCGGCTTGGCGGTCTTTGCCGGCTTGGCAGTCTTGGCGGCTTTTGCCTTGGCGTCGTCCGTCTTAGCCGCCTTTGCCGTTTTTTCAGCCTTCTCAGTCTTGCCTGCGACCTTCTTTTTCTTTTTCGGCGTGGCGCTTGCTATTTGCTCGACGGTGTCGGGTCGGTCGGCCGGACCGGTGAACACGACGACGGGTGGGGTGGTTTCGACCGGCGGGCCGAGCACGAACTTCGCCGGCTTCGCGGCCGAGAGCATGAAAGCCTGTCCGTTACCCGACTCATTATTATTCGCCGCCGCGGCTGATTCCTCCGGCTCCTCCTCGTTCTCTTCCGAGGGTGGCTTGCGGCGGTGTCCGCCGCACATCTCTTCGCGCAGGTTCGGCGGCTGCGCATCCATCGGCGCCAGCGCGTCCACCGTACCGAGCGACGGCGTGAGCCAGGAGAGCCCGCCGTTGTTGAATCCACGCTCGAGCAGCTGGGCCGCCTTCTGCGCGCGCACCGCGCCCGACCAGGAGCCGAGCACGACCGCGATCAGCCGGCGTCCATTTCGCGTAGCCGATGCGACGACGTTATAGCCGGAGGCGCAAATGAAGCCGGTCTTCATGCCGTCGGCGCCCGGATAGCGATAGATCAGCGAATTGTAGTTCCGCATCACGCGATTGCCGTAACGGATCGACGAGATGTGCCAGTAGCCGTCGTTCTCGGGAAATTCGCGGATGAGCGCACGCGCCAGGATTGCAAGGTCACGCGCGGAGCTGACGTGATTTTCCGCGGGCAGACCGTTCGGGTTGACGAAGTTGCTTTGCGTCATGCCGAGCCGCCGGGCATTGGCGTTCATCAGATCGGCAAAGCCCTCCAGCGAGCCGCCGACACCTTCCGCGATCGTCACCGCAACGTCGTTGGCGGATTTGACCATCAACATCTTCAACGCGTTGTCGACGGTGACGGTCGCACCGACCTTAAATCCCATTTTTGTCGGCTGCTGAGCGGCGGCGTTGCGCGAGACCGTGAGCAATGTGTTTAACGAAATGCGGCCTTCCTTGACCGCGCGCAGCGTCGTGTACGCCGTCATCAGCTTGGTGACCGAGGCCGGATACCACGGGTAGGTTGCGTTCTCGGCGTGCAGCACCTTGCCGGTCGAAGCTTCGATCAACAATTGTGCTTCTGCCTGCGCCCTGCCGGCGCAGGCGAGCGACAGCAAGCCGGCAGCAAGGCCGAGGGTCGCAATGCGGGAGCAGCGGCTTGAAAAAGCAATCATTGTTCGCGCTTCGGGGTCCCAAGGCCTCAGAAACGAGGAAGTTCCATAGGCAGTCGCGCTAGGCTATCTAAGCTTTGGATGGTAGGCAAAGCCGGTGAACTGCGCATGAATAAATATGGTTGACTCGCGCCGTTCATCCCCGAGGAAAGCGACCAAAGTTCGGCAAGGGAGGTATCGATGACGGCCTGTATCGTCGGGTGGGCACATACCCCCTTCGGTAAACTTAACGGCGAGACGGTTGAAAGCCTGATTGTGCGGGTGGCCACCGACGCGCTCGCCGATGCCGGTATCGGTCCCAAGGATGTCGATGAGATCGTGCTCGGGCATTTCAATGCGGGCTTTTCGGAACAGGATTTTACCGCCTCGCTGGTGCTGCAGGCTTCCCCAGATCTGCGCTTTAAACGGGCGACACGGGTAGAGAACGCCTGCGCAACCGGCTCGGCCGCCGTGCACCAGGGCATAAAGACAATCGCCGCGCGCGCCGCGCGCGTTGTGCTCGTTGTCGGCGTGGAGCAAATGACCACGACGCCGGCAGCGGAAATCGGGCGCAACTTGCTCAAGGCATCATACGTGCGCGAGGAAGCCGAAATCGACGGCGGCTTCGCCGGTATCTTCGGCAAGATTGCCGGGCTCTATTTCCAGAAATGGGGCGATCAGTCGGACGCGCTGGCCATGATCGCCGCCAAAAATCACAAGAACGGTGTTGGCAATCCGTACGCGCAGATGCGCAAGGATTTGGGCTACGACTTCTGCCGCACCGAGAGCGAGAAGAATCCCTTCGTGGCCGGTCCGCTCAAGCGCACTGACTGCTCGCTGGTTTCGGACGGTGCCGCCGCCGTCGTGCTCGCCGATGTTGAAACCGCGCTCAAGCTCAACAAGGCCATTGCATTCCGCGCGGCCGAACACATTCAGGATTTCCTGCCGATGTCGAAACGGGACATCCTGAAGTTCGAGGGTTGCGCGCACGCGTGGAAACATGCGCTCGCGAAGGCGGGGCTCAAGCTTGGCGACCTGTCGTTCGTGGAGACGCACGACTGCTTCACCATTGCAGAGTTGATCGAATACGAGGCCATGGGCTTGACCGCCGAAGGGCAAGGCGCCCGGGCTGTCGCGGAGGGGTGGACTCAAAAGGACGGCAAGCTGCCGGTGAATCCATCCGGTGGGCTGAAGGCCAAAGGCCACCCGATCGGCGCGACCGGCGTATCGATGCACGCGCTTTCGGCAATGCAACTCACCGGGAACGCCGGCGATATTCAGGTGAAGGATCCGCGGCTCGGAGGAATCTTTAACATGGGTGGCGCCGCGGTCGCGAACTACGTGAGCATTCTCGAGCGCATCAAATAACGCGGCCGGGCGGCCGCTACCGCGCTAGTTGTACTTGCGGCTGGCTTCCGGAGGCAGGAACGAGAAATCGAAAATATCCTCGGCCTTCGGCTTCGCGGTCTTGAACTTATAGGCAAGTGCGAGCTGCTCGATGGCGCGGGCGAAGCGCTCTTCATCGACACCGCCAAAGCCGTTTGCTTTCACTTCAGGCGTCAAAATGTTTTCGCGGATCGCCATGTTAAGGCGTTCAAGCTCGACGTTTCGTCTGGCCGTTCCATTGTGTGCAAGCACCGAGCCAATTGCGACTGCGGGTTGCTTCACGGTTTCCTTCAGGGCCTTCACAAAAGCACTCAGGAAACCTTTGACGGCGTCGGGATGCTCGGCAGCGAATGTCGAGTTCACGATGATGGCGTTACCATAGAGCTCGAGGCCGTAATCTGCCATCAGCAGAACGACGACATCGTCGATCGGAACGCCTCTGTCCTTGAGATCGATAAAGGAGGAAACCGAGAAACCGGTAACTGCATCCACTTGCCCGGCTGCCAGCATCGGCTCGCGCACCGGAAAGCTGACGTTCTCGATTTTTACCTTGGAAGCATCAATGTTGTTTGTGTGCACGAAGATCGGCCATTGGGCAAAGGCGACATCGGCTGCCGGCGCGCCGAGGATCTTGCCTTCAAGGTCTTTCGGGCGGTTGATGCCGCGACTCTTGCGCCCGATCACCGCATATTGAGGGCGATTAAAGAACATGAAGATCGCTTTGACCGGCGTGGTCCGCTTGGCATCGCGGACCCTGATCAGAGTGTTAATGTCGGCGAGGCCCATTTCGTAGTTGTCCGACGCCACGCGCTCGATCGATTCAAGCGAGCTGCTCGCAGGCTCGATGACGACATTGAGGCCTTCGGCTTTGTAGTAGCCCTTGTCGAACGGCAGCAAAAATGGCGCGGATAATCCGTCGATTTCGTAGTTGAGCGAGAATCTGACGGTCGTTTCCGCCGCCATGGCACCGGTCATCAGCAGCATGGCGGGGAGCAGCGCCACCCAGGCCCATCGGCCGGCGTGGTGAGCGCCCATCACTCGGTTCCTCCTCTAACGCCTCGCGCCCCGGTCCTGTCTTGCCAAAGGTGAGCAAATTACACGGAGCCACAAAGGGCAATATGTCGGCGCCCGTTCGCCGCACAATTTGCTGCTTTATGACTAACGCGGGCCGACCGCCTGCTATTCCGAAGCACGAGAAATTCGTGCTTTTGGGATAGACTTGCGGCGTGTTCGGAGGTCCTGTTTATGGCGCTGGCGAAGGCCAACAGGCTTGTGCGCGACATTCCGCCGCTGCAAGCACCCTATGCTCCGCCGGACGAGGACATAGCGAGGGCGCTTCTGGCCGCGGCTCCTCGGTCGAGTGACGCCGAAGCGCGCATCGATGCACGTGCAAGACGCCTGGTCGAGGCAATTCGCGCACGCGCCGGCGGGCTCGGCGGCATCGAAGACTTCCTGCACGCTTACGCACTATCGACCAAGGAAGGTCTGGCGTTGATGGTGCTGGCGGAAGCGCTGCTGCGCGTTCCGGATTCTGAAACCGCTGACCGGTTGATCGAGGACAAGCTCAAGGCCGGCGACTGGACGCACCACGAGCCTCGTTCCTCGTCGTTTCTGGTTTCGGCTTCGGCCTGGACACTCGGCCTCACGGCCCAAATCATACATCCCGGGGAAACGCCGGAAGGCATTGTTGAGACGTTGGTAAAGCGGCTCGGGCTGCCGGCGGTGCGGGCAGCAACACGCCAGGCCATGCGCTTGCTCGGCTCGCATTTCGTGCTTGGCCAGACAATTCAGGAAGCATTGGCTCGCGCCGGCTCGCACCGCGAGTTTCTTTATTCATTCGATATGCTCGGCGAAGCTGCTCGTACCGGCGCCGACGCCGAGCGCTATTTCGAATCTTATGCGAATGCCATCGAGGAGATTGGTAAATCCGCGGGCAATGAGTCGCTGCCGAGGCGTCCCGGCATTTCCGTGAAATTGTCGGCCTTGCATCCGCGCTACGAGCCGCTGTCGCGAGAACGCGTGCTCGATGAGCTGGTGCCGAAATTGCTTGAACTGGCGCAGCTTGCAAAAAAGCACGAACTCAATTTCACCGTCGATGCTGAGGAAGCCGACAGGCTGGAACTGTCGCTCGATGTGATCGCCGCCGTCTTGCGCGACTCTTCGCTCGCCAAATGGGATGGCTTCGGTCTTGCCATCCAGGCCTACCAGAAACGCGCCGCCGCGGTGATCGACTGGGTTTCGGAGGCGGCAGAAGCGTTCGACCGCCGGATGATGGTCCGTCTCGTCAAGGGTGCCTACTGGGACACCGAGGTGAAGCGTGCGCAGGAACGGGGCCTGCCCGACTATCCCGTGTTCACGCGCAAGGCGATGACGGACCTCTGCTATCTCGATTGCGTGCGAAAATTACTCGCCGCGCGACGGCGGCTTTACCCGCAATTTGCAACCCACAATGCGCTCACCGTGGCCTGCGTCATAGAGGATGCGCGGGGCGCCGGTGGATATGAATTTCAACGGCTGCACGGCATGGGGGAGGCACTGTATGACGCCCTGCTTCACGAACTGCCTGGCGTAACGTGCCGGGTCTACGCGCCGGTCGGCGGGTATGCCGATTTGCTCGCCTATCTGGTGCGAAGGCTCCTGGAGAATGGCGCCAACTCCTCCTTCGTGTCCGTTGCAGCCGACCCCGCCGTGCCGATCGAAACGATTCTGCGGCGGCCGCAGAGTTGGATCGTCGACCCCTCGCATGCACGCCACTCGCACATTCCGCTGCCACGCGACCTTTTCGGCGCAAGCCGCCGCAACTCAACCGGCATTGAATTCGGCGACCGTGCTTCGTTCGAAGCGCTGCTCGGTGAGATTCGCGGCGCTTCCGGACAGACGAGCGCAAAACAGCTGATTGACGGAGTCGCAGTGACGGGACGCGAACGCGCGGCCATCTCGCCGATCGATGGTGAGCCGATCGGCACCGTGCAAGAAAGCGATGAGGCCATCGTTGCGGCTGCGCTTGCCGCGGCTCACGCCGCTTTTCGCGCATGGAACGCAACGCCGGTTGCCGAGCGAGCCGCCGCGCTCGAACGGCTTGGCGATCTGATCGAACAGAATCGCGGCCGACTGATCGCGCTCCTGCAGGCCGAGGGCGGCAAGACAATCGATGATTGCGTTTCCGAAGTGCGCGAGGCCGCCGACTTTTGCCGCTACTATGCCGGTGAGGCGCGCCGCGCGCTTGCGCCCCGGCAGATGCCGGGGCCGACCGGTGAGACCAACGAGCTGCGGATGCGCGGGCGCGGCATTTTTATATGCATCAGCCCGTGGAATTTCCCGCTGGCGATTTTCACCGGTCAGATTGCCGGAGCGCTTGCCGCCGGCAACAGCGTTGTGGCCAAGCCGGCCGAACAAACGCCGCTCATCGCCTTCGAGACGGTGAAACTTTTCCACGCCGCCGGTGTGCCGGTGGGCGCGCTGCAGCTGGTGCTGGGCAACGGCAAGGTCGGCGCGATGCTTGCTGCTGATCGTCGTGTCGCCGGCGTTGTTTTCACAGGGTCAACAGAAGTCGCGCGCGTAATCAACCGGGCGCTGGCGGCCAAGGAAGGCCCGATTCCGCCGCTGATCGCAGAGACGGGCGGGATCAACGCCATGATCGTCGACGCCACGGCGCTGCCCGAGCAGGTCACGGATGATGTGATTGTGTCGGCGTTTCGTTCCGCCGGCCAGCGGTGCTCGGCGCTTCGACTGCTGTGTGTACAGGACGATGTAGCCGACCGCGTGCTGGAGATGGTCGCGGGCGCGACTCGCGAGCTCAAGCTGGGGGATCCGCGCGATCTTGCAACTCACATTGGGCCGGTGATCGACAGTGAGGCGAAGGAAAAACTCGATCGCTGGATTGCAGGGATGCAATCGCGTGGCGCCGTTCTGTTCCGTCTCGAGACCGGGTCTCCGAAGCACGGCACCTACGTTGCGCCTACGATCATCGAGATCGACAGCGCGCGAGAGCTCAAGGAAGAAGTGTTCGGACCGGTGCTGCACGTCCTGCGTTGGCACGAGGACGAGCTCGATCAGCTTCTCGACGACATTGCGGCGAATGGCACTGCGCTCACCCTCGGAATCCATTCGCGCATCGATGGCACCGTCGCGTACATCGCAAATCGATTGCCGCACGGGAACGTCTATGTGAATCGCAATATGATCGGCGCCGTTGTCGGTTCGCAGCCGTTCGGCGGCAGCGGATTGTCGGGTACCGGACCCAAGGCCGGCGGGCCTCACTATCTGGACCGTTTCGCTATCGAGCAGGTGGTCACGACGAATACGGCCGCATCCGGCGGCAACGCCACGCTTCTGTCCGAAACGGAATGAGGCCGGCACGGTGTTCTGTCACCGCCTTTTGGCTACGCGGGAGCCGAACCGGACGGTTTGCCGCACCTGCGAAGGCGAATAGCGCTATTTTGCGTGGTCCCGCCACATTTTACCTATTAATGCAGCAATAACCGTTATGGCACCCAAGGCCGCGCCGGGGTGCCGACCGCCACAGGCGTTAACCGGTTTGGCGCGGGGATCGGGTATTCTGGGATTTATGACTGATTCGCTCGCCCGGCTTTACGAAGCCGTTGTCGCGGTTCGCGGGTCCGATCCGGCGAAATCGCGAACGGCCCGGCTTTTACGCGCCGGCCGCGCCAAGATGGCCAAGAAGCTTGCGGAAGAAGCGGTCGAAGTCGTGATCGACGCAATGCACGGCCAGCCCGAAGCCGTGGTCAAGGAAAGCGCCGATCTGCTTTACAACCTCGTGGTGCTGTGGGTTCACGCCGGCGTTCGCCCTGATGATGTCTGGGCCGAGATGCACCGGCGGGAGTTGATGTTCGGAATCGCCGAAAAAGTGCCAAAAGATTTGGTGCGCGGCGCGGCACGACGTAAAGTGGTTCCCCTGGAGCCGAGGCGCATTCGTAAGCGCCGCTGATCCGTCACAATTCTCCTCACGAGTATTTCCATGACCGCTGAGGCTTCCGAGCCGCGCTCTTTGCTGCGCCGTCTTTATGACTGGTGTCTTGCCGCCGCCCACAAGCCGCATGCCTTGTGGACGATGGGCGCCGTCTCCTTCGCCGAGAGCTCGTTCTTCCCGGTGCCGCCCGACGTGATGTTGATCCCCATGGCCCTGGCGCGCCCCGAGCGCGCATATGTCATGGCGGCGTGGTGCACGGTGACATCAGTCGCGGGCGGCCTGCTCGGTTACAGCATCGGCGCGCTCCTCTATGACTCCGTCGGGGCCTGGCTCATCAGTCTTTATGGTTACGGCGACAAGGTCGAAGCCTTTCGCGAGGCTTACGCGGAATGGGGTGCCTGGATCATCCTGCTGAAGGGCCTGACCCCGATCCCCTATAAAGTGGTGACGATCACCTCGGGATTTGCCGGTTACAATCTTGGACTGTTTCTGCTTTTTTCAATTATCACGCGTGGCGCCCGATTTTTCGTGCTGGCGTTTATCCTGCATCGCTACGGCGATCGGGCCCGACATGTTATTGAAAAGCGACTAGGCTTATGGGTATTCCTTGGTGCCGCGGTTATCGTCATCGGCATCGTGGCAGCGTTTTACTTGTTCTGAGGGTGCAGGCGGTCCTCAATTTCGCCACCTGTCGGCCTAAAGCTGACGTCGAAAAAGGGGCAAGCCGCCATTCGGCGGCCGACCAGGCGCTTGCAATCGCCAGTCATGGGCAACAAACAGGGACTGACCTCTCACCGTGATCGCAGGCGCGCGTCGCTTGCGTTCGGCATTTTATTTGCTGCGGCGGTCGCCCTGATATCGGTGTTGGCGGCGGCACAGGATCAGACAACACCGAACGAAAGACCACGCGGGAACGAAGGCTTTCTTTCAGCCGTCGGCCGTTGGTTCCAGGAGCAGACGGCGAACATGAACTCGTCGCTGAGGGACGCGCGCAAGAATGTCGAGGGCTTCAGCAGCGCCGCCGGTGACGCCGCCAAGACGACGGTTGAAGGTGCAAGGGATGCCGCCGATGCCGTCGCGCGCATTCCAAACGCCCGCACCATCAGCGGACACGAGAAATGTCAGCTTGCGCCCAATGGCGCACCCGATTGCGTGTCCGCCGCGACCACGATTTGTAAGGCAAAGGGCTTCGCCTCGGGAAAAAGCGTCGACATGACGACGTCCGAAGTTTGCCCAGCGAAGGTCTATTTGTCGGGCAGGTCAAGCGGGCCCGAATGCAAGACAGAGACCTTCGTCTCCCGCGCCCTCTGCCAATAGGTCTTTTCGGCGCAAAGGCGGTGCTTGTATCGCCGCCGGGCCTGTGTTTCCGTTTCGAACATGAACCTCCATGCGAAACTGCTGGAACGCGAGGCTGCCGGACGGCCGGTGACGATCGGTCTGATCGGTGCAGGCAAGTTCGGCACCATGTTCATGGCGCAGGTCCGGTTGACGTCGGGCATGCATCTTGTGGGCGTCGCCGATCTCGACGTTGCCCGCGCGCGCAGCCAACTCAAGACGGCGGGCTGGCCGGATGCGGCTTACGCCGCGGCTTCGCTTGCCGATGCGCACAAGAACCGGACCACGCTTGCAACCGATAACGCACAAGCACTGATCGCCGATCCGCAGATAGAAGTCATCATCGAGGCGACCGGCGTGCCGGGCGCCGGGATAGATCACGCGCTCAGGGCAATCGCCAACGGCAAGCACATCGTGATGGTGAACGTCGAGGCCGATGTAGTCGCTGGGCCGTTGCTTGCGCGCCGCGCCAGGGCAGCCGGCGTGGTCTACTCGCTTGCGTGGGGCGACCAGCCGGCGCTGATTTGCGAGCATGTCGACTGGGCTCGCGCCGCCGGCTTCAAGGTCATTTGCGCCGGCAAAGGTACGCGCTACGAGCCGCATTACCATAAATCCAATCCCGACAATGTCTGGGACATCCTCGACAAGTATCTGCAAATCTCCGACCGCAAGTCGATCAATCCGAAAATGTTCAACTCGTTCGTCGACGGGACGAAGTCCGGCATCGAAATGACGGCGGTCTGCAACGCCACCGGCCTGGTGCCGCAGACGAACGGCCTCGGGTTTCCGCCGGCGACGCGCTTCGAGCTCGCCGATATCTGCAAGCCGAAGAGCGGCGGCGGAACGCTCGAAAAGGCCGGCGTCACCGAGGTGACGTCATCTGTCTATCGTGATGGCCGTGATGTCCCGCATCACCTTGCGCTTGGCACCTACGTCGTGTTCGAGGGCGACACCGATTATGCGCGCCGCTGCTTCAAGGAATACGCCATGTTGCCGGACAAGACCGGCAGGTATGCCGCGCTCTACCGCCCCATTCACATGATCGGGATGGAGCTCGGCATTTCGGTTGCCAGCGCAGCGCTGCGAAACGAGCCCACCGGTGCGCCCACCGGCTTTCGCTCGGACGTGGTGGCAACCGCCAAGCGCGACCTGAAAGCCGGTGAGATGCTGGACGGTGAGGGCGGCTTTTGCGTCTGGGGCAAGCAGACGCCGGCGGATACATCACTCGAGCGTGAATTGCTGCCGCTCGGGCTCGCTCACAATGTGAAACTCAAGCGCGATGTCGGCGAAGGACAGGCGCTCCGATGGTCCGACGTGGTCTACGACCCGAACGATACCGCGGTAAAGGTGCGCCGCGAGATGGAGGCGGCATTCGGCCGGCGGAATGTCGGGGCGGAGCCGGTGTTATGATCTCAACGATCAAATAAGAACGAACTGAGGGAGGACGACATGATCAAATATCTGTTCGCCGCAGTGGCGGCGTTCGTTCTCGCGGCATCCCCGCAGGCCGGGCAGGCCGATGACAGCAAGCTCACGGTCATCGTGTTTCCGGGCGTGCAGAACATGCCGATGTTTGCGGCGCAGGCGAAAGGTTTCTATGCCAAGCGCGGACTCAACGTCGAACTCAAGTTCACTCCCAATTCCGACGAACTGCGCAACGGCCTGGCAGAGGGCCGTTACCAGATCGCGCATTCGGCGGTCGACAACGCATTCGCCCTCAAGGACAAGGCCAATGTCGACATCGCCGTAGTGCTGGGCGGCGACAACAGCTTCAACCGTCTCGTCGTGCAGCCCGAGATCGGCTCGCTGGCTGATATCAAAGGCAAGGCGGTCGCCGTCGACGCGGTCAACACCGCCTACGCGTTCCAGCTCTATGAGATGCTGCGACAGAAGGGCCTCAACAAAGGCGACTATGAGGTCAAGCCGATCGGCGGGACGGGATCCCGGCTGGAAGCCATGACCAAGGACAAAACTCTGATGGCTGCCATGTTGAATCCGCCATTCTCGGTTCGTGCCGAGAAGGCGGGTCTCAAGATTATGGACAGTGCCGCCGCGGCACTCGGCGCCTATCAGGGAACGAGTGCGTTCGTGTTGCGAGCATGGGGCAAGGCGAACGCCGACACGCTGGTCAAATATCTGGAAGCCTATGTCGAGGGCCTGCGCTGGAGCTTCGACCCGAAGAACAAGGCTGAGGCGGTCGGCCTGCTGGTCGAGCGCCTCAAGCTGCCGGAGGATGTCGCCACGCTGTCCTATGACAGCACAAAGGATGGCTTCAATCGCGATGGCGCGATCGACATGGAAGGCGTGAAGAACGTGCTCAAGCTGCGCGCGCAATTCGAGGGCGGAACCCCGGCGGACCCGGAGAAATATCTCGACCTGTCCTATTATCAGAAGGCGCGCGCCGGGCTCTAAAATCTCGACGCGGTCGGCACGCTAGCCGAGCTCGATTTCGCCATCGACCTTGTGGCTCAGCCCGACTTTGCCGATGGTGAGCACCATCTGCGCCTGAATGATTTCGTTGCCCTTCAATCGGCCGTCGGCCACGGCCGCGCGGATCGATTTTTCGATCTCCTGTTGCGAGGTGACGCCCACCACCTTGAGGAATTTGCGCAACGACATGTTGAAGGCTTCTTCGTTCATGAGAGTCTCCTTGAAAGGCGCGTTTCGATACAATGTTACGGCGCAGCCTGCGCTCGCACCACCAGTTATGTTGCCAAAAACAAGGGTCCGCATTTTTGTTTGGCTGTACAGCGACTTGACGCTATAGCTATGCGCCCGGCCGGTGTGGCGGAATTGGCAGACGCGCACGACTCAAAATCGTGTTCCCAAAAGGAGTGTCGGTTCGACCCCGACCACCGGCACCACCATCGACAGGTCCGCGCGCACAATGGATGAATATGTGGCCTTGCTTCGCCGTGATCCGCCCGCCGCCGCGGCGGCGATCGTGGCAGTCATCGGTGCGCTGACGATCGGCGGCTTCCTGTTTTTCCAGTACGTTCTTGGTTATCCGCCATGTCCGCTTTGCCTCGATCAGCGCAACGCCTTTTACGTGAGTGTTCCGCTTGCGGCGCTGCTTTGGCTCGGCGCGAATTACGGCGCCTCGGACAAGGTCATAATCGCGGGCTTCGCAGTCATTACTGCGGTCATGCTGTGGAACGCCGGGCTGTCTGCCTATCACGCCGGCGTGGAATGGAAGTTCTGGCCCGGCCCGGCGGATTGTTCAGGGCCGATCAATAATCTTGGCTCGGCAAGCGATATGCTCAAACGCCTCCAGGATATCCGCATCGTCCGTTGTGATGAAGCAGCCTGGCGTTTCCTCGGCATCTCACTTGCGGGCTACGATGTCCTGGTCTCGTTGTTCCTGGCGGCGGTTGCCGCATGGGGCGTCATGGCTTCGCTGGCGCGGCGCAAGCAGGCCAGCTAGAACATCGTCAAAGGTCGTCACCATGGAAGTTCTGATCATCGGCGCAGGCATCGGCGGATTGACCCTTGGCCTGATGCTCCATCGCGCCGGAATTGCTTGCCGCATCTTCGAGGCAGCACCCGAACTCAAGGCCGTCGGCGTCGGCATCAACATCCTGCCACATGCGTCGCGCGAATTGTGCGCGCTCGGTCTTGAAGATGACCTCGCAAAGGTCGCCGTTACGACGCGGGAATATTGCTTCTACAACCGCTTCGGCCAGTTCATTTACAGCGAGCCAGCAGGTCGCTTCGCCGGCTATGACGTGCCGCAATTCTCGATCCACCGCGGCGACCTCCAGATGGTTCTGCTCGATGCGTTTGTTCAGCGCGCCGGCGGGGACAAAGTGATCACAGGCTGGCGTTGCACGCGCGTCGAGCATGACGGCTCGGAGGCAGTCGCCCATTTCGAGGATAACAATGGCAAGCCTTTGCCATCGCAGCGCGGCAGCGTGGTGGTGAGTGCCGAAGGCATTCATTCTGTCCTGCGCAAGCAGCTTTTCCCGGACGAAGGACCGCCCAAATACTCGGGCATCAACATGTGGCGCGGCGTCACCCGCTGGAAGCCGTTCCTGTCGGGCGCCAGCATGATTCGCGTCGGCTGGCACCATCCGGCCAAGCTTTTGATCTATCCAATCCGCAACAATGTCGACGCGGATGGCCGCCAGCTTGTCAATTGGGTGTGCGACATCGAGACGCCGCAATACCAGGCGCGCGACTGGAACCGGCGCGGGCGGTTGGAGGATTTTCTGCCCGCCATGTCGGACTGGCACTTCGACTGGCTTGATGTGCCGCAATTTATCAGGAGCGCCGACACGATCCTTGAATATCCGATGGTCGATCAGGATCCGCTGCCGCGATGGAGCTTCGGCCGACTGACGCTATTGGGCGACGCCGCGCATCCGATTTATCCGCGCGGCGCTAATGGTGCGGCGCAAGCCATTCTGGATTGCCGTGCGCTTTCCGATGCGCTCGTCGCCAATGCAGATCCGGTGACGGCGCTGAAGGCCTACGAAGCCAGACGCCTTCCCGCGACGAGCGAGGTTGTGCTGGCAAATCGCAAGGCGCCGCCCGACGCCATCCTGCACGAAGTGTATCGCCGCACCGGCGACAAGCCGTTCAAGGATATCAATGACGTAATCAGCCGCGAGGAGCTCGTCGCCTTGTCGGAGAGCTACAAGCGCGTCGCCGGTTACGACAAGGAACGGCTGAAAACGCGCGCTTGAGGTGCATCAAAAATACTGACGACCACGAAATGCGAAGGCGCGCGTACATCCGGCGTCGCCCGCTGCATATCGTGGCCGCTCGATGACGGAGCCTTGCGGCTCTACATCATCGCTGGAACTCATATAGGCACTGTTTGTTCCGATACAAGCGCTACTTGGCCGCCGATCCCTGCGGTTTGGTCATCGCCTTCTGCTTCCATGCCTCCCAGGCTCTGCCGAGGCCGTACCCTTCGCGCTCCTCGATCTTTCGTGCCTCTTCCGGATCGAGATAGGTGATCGGTCCGCCCAGCGCCGTTGCCTGCATCTGCAATGTCGCATTGAGCGGAAGAAAAATGCTGCGTCCCACCACGCGTTGAAGGGATGGGCCGACGATCACCGCACCGTGGCCTCGCATCAGCGCTGCGGGATGACTGCCGAGCGCATCGGCAAGCGCACGGCCGAGCACCTGATCGCGAATCAGCATATCCGTCATCCCCGCGCGTTCTCGGATTTCAAACACCGGGATGCCCGCGGCTACGAAAGCAGACCGGTGATAGACCGGCTTCAGCGGGATCTTGCTGATTCCGAATGGTATCAAAGCGGGTGCGTGGGTATGCACGATGGCCATGACGTCCGGTCGCGCCCTGTAGATTTCACCGTGGATAAATCGCTCGGTGTAAAGTGACCGGCCTTTGGCATCGACCGGGTTGCTGTCGAGGTCGAATTCCATGATGTCTTCGGCGTTGATAAGTTCCGGTGCGCGCGAGCGCGACAACAGGTAGCGATTGGGATTGCGCGGATGGCGAAGGCTGACGTGTCCCCATCCGTCGAGCACGCCCTGATCGGCGAGAATGCGATTGGCGGCGACCAGGTCTTCGATCAACGGCGACTCGACCGGTCCGGCCGAAGTCGGCAATGTTTGGGCGGCAACGATGCTGGCGTTGCACAGGGTGGCCACTATCGATATCGCGAACCACAACGCTCGCCCGCTGCGACCGGCGTGCAGCTTGCTGTTCATTGCAAACTCCAGAACAAAAATAGGAGTGGCCTTTACGGCTCCAGCTCGGTGTCCCAATAGAGATAGTCGAGCCAGCTCTCGTGCAGGTAGTTCGGCGGGAAGAGGCGCCCGTTTCTGTGCAGGTGGTGTACCGTCGGCTGAAATGGCATCTGCGACGGCCACATCTTCGACTCCGTAGGCGTCAGGTTGCCTTTGCGCAGGTTGCAGGGCGAGCAAGCAGCGACCACGTTGTTCCAGGTGGTGTGGCCGCCCCGCGAGCGCGGCAGCAGATGATCGAACGTCAGATCATCGCGATCGCCGCAATATTGACAGGCGAAGCGGTCGCGCAGGAACACGTTGAACCGCGTGAAGGCCGGGTGGGTTGAAGGCTTAACGAAGGTCTTGAGGGAGACCACGCTCGGCAGCTTCATCTCGAAGGACGGGCTGTGCACTGCGCGGTCGTAGTTGGCGACGATGTTAACGCGCTCAAGGAAAACCGCTTTTATCGCGTCCTGCCACGACCACAGCGACAGCGGGTAATAGCTCAACGGCCGAAAATCAGCGTTGAGCACCAGGGCCGGAAAACCAGCAGGCGAAACGTGCACGTTCAAGCGACGCTCCTCGACCTCCTTGGAACGCTGCCGCCACGCAGCTGACAGCCTAGTAATAGGGCAGCGTGACGGGATTGTGAAGCCGGAACGGAGAGTTACCCGCAAACCTGCTATTTGCGGCGGGCAAAGCTTCTGGCCAGAAATTCGCCGCCTTGGCGTAGGCCCTCCTGGTCGATCCCATGGCCGACCCCCGCCGAGATGTGCCACTCCGTCGGCAGGTCCAGCGCGGCCAGGCCTTGCGCCGCGTGCAAGAGCGCCTGAACCGGAATCAACTGGTCCGCGTCGCCGTGAATCAGGAGCACCGGCGGCCGGCTGCGAATCTCGGCCGCGAAAGCATCGAGATTGCCTTCCTCCGGCATCACGAGCATGCCGGAATAACCGACGATTGCCGCAGGGGCGACGGCGCGGCGCAGGCCGATGTGAAGCGCCATCATGGTGCCCTGGCTGAAACCGACCAGGGCCAGCGCCGAAGGCGGGAGATTGCGCCGCTTGAGTTCGGCGTCGAGAAAGCTTTCAAGCATGGGGCCCGCCGCATTCACACCGGTCCACCGTTCGTTCGGATTGCGGAACGTGAGCGGAAACCACTCGCGGCCAACCGGGGCTTGGCCGCATGGACTTGGAGCATGCGGCGATACAAATGCAGCGCCGGGCAACAGGCCCTGCCAGGCGCGTCCAATCTCGATCAGGTCATTTCCGTCTGCGCCGTAGCCGTGCAGGAAGACCACCAACTGGCGCGCGGGACCTGAGCGCGGCTCGATCCGCGGGCCATCAAGTTCAGCCATTCATCTTTTTCCTTCTCGTCGTCTTCTTGCTGGTCGTCTTCTTGGGTGAGTTATTCGGCTGAACCGGCACCACGTCGCGTTTCTTGGCGACGCGATAGTAAGCCCATAGCAGATGCGCCGCCACACCGCGCCAGGGGCGCCAGGCTTCAGCCATTCTGGTAAGAGCTTTCGCATCCGGACGCTTGCGCAAGTCGAGAGCGATGCGGGCGGCCTCCTGGACGGCGAGATCGCCGGCGGGGAACGCATCGGCATGGCCGAGACAAAACAGAAGATAAATATCCGCGGTCCACGGACCGACGCCATGGAGCGCGGTCAGCGCCGCGTGGGCTTCGTCGGCGTTCATATTGCCAATCGCCGTAAGATCGATGCGCTTGTTGGCGACGGCCTTTCCAATCTCCCGGATCGATTTAATTTTAGGCGCCGAGAGACCGAGACGCTTGAGCTTGTCGGCACGCGCGCGGCGGACAGTGTCGTGGTGAAACGGATCGAATGCCGCAAACAGCCGCGTGCGAATCGCGGCCGCGCTCGCAGTCGATAGCTGCTGCCCGCAGACGATGGCACAGAGACCGGGAAAGCCCG
>Ga0184625_10000149_pt1 | contig 21198 bp, 36 predicted proteins | sample PLM3_30_b1_FD_133151 | JGI IMG/M metagenome (GOLD analysis project Ga0184625, IMG submission 133151) | Groundwater sediment microbial communities from an aquifer in East River, Colorado, USA - PLM3_30_b1 | ecosystem: Environmental > Terrestrial > Soil > Riparian zone | place: USA: East River... | reverse complement strand
CCTACGCCAGCAAGGCGAAGGCATCTAATCCCGTGGAGTCGACATCGGAGAAGGAGAAGCTGCTCGATGAAATCCTGCGCGGATTGGAGACGGGTCCATTCCGGGTGGCGTCTTACGTTGAGATGCTGCCCGGTCACCAACAGGCCCGTGTCATCATGGACGACGGGTCGATTGCCTATACCACAGTGGCTCATCCCAAGATGGTCAAGGACCTGAAGGCGGGCGATGAGGTGTTGCTCGACAAAGGGGCGCACGCTGTCCTGTTCCACATGGGGGTGAGGGAGGACACGGGCGAGGAGGCGAAGTTCGAACGGCACGTCGGTGGGCACATCGAAGTAACGTTGCGTAACGATGAGCGTTACGTCTACAGGGTGGCCGATGAGTTGGCCGAGCAGATTAAGAAGAAGGAGGTGGAGCCTGGCGATACGTTGGTGGTCAGTGACAAGAAGAAGTTCGCGTATCGTAGGATTCCACCAGCCGATGCCTTGTCTCACTACCGTTACTTGGTGCGCGAGCGGGTGCCGGATGTGACGGTGGAGCGGGACATCGGCAACCCACCTCGATGTATCCAGGAAATCCTGGAGCACATCGCCATCGAGATGACCGAGCCACAGTTCAGTCGTGAGTTCGGTGTGCGCCGGAGCCAGACCAGGGTGTTGGCTGGGGTCAGTGGGTCGGGCAAGTCGTTGGCCATCCAGGCCATCTGCAACGGGACCTATCAGGTCATGAGTATGGTAAGCGGAGCGAAGTTCGAGGAGCTGCCTCCCCGCATATTCAGACTCCGGATGTCGGATGTCCTATCCTGTTACCTGGGAGAGAGCGACAAGAACCTGGCTCGGTTCTTCCGGGAGGTGGAACAAATGGCAGGAGAGCCCGTCAATGTGGGTGGCCAGCTGATGCAACTGCCGGTCATTGCCATCATCGAGGAGATGGATGGACTTGCTCGTCGCCGGGGCGAGGACCATAGCAATGCCATCTATGACCGCATCTTGACCACGGCATTGCAGTGGCTGGACCCGGTGCGGCCCGAGCTGAACGATAGGCTCATCACCTACATCGGCACGACCAACGAACCTGACGTAATTGACCGAGCGTTCCTGCGGCGGATTGGTGGGAACATCGACAGGTTCCACCGGCTGGACAAGCCGGGCTTCGAAGCGGTGCTAAGCAAGCACCTGGCCAAGGTGCCGGTGGATACGGAGCTACAGAAGGCCACCAACACCATCAGCACGTGGCTGTGGAGTGACAACAGGGGAGTTGAGCTCAAGCTCAACAGTGGGCACCTCACCACCAAGTATCGGAGGGACATGCTGACTGGGGCGCTAGTGGACCGGGCAGTGCAGGACGCAGCCAAGTCGGCCCGTAACGCAAGCGTCAAAGCCAAGACCCGCAAGCCCATCTGCATGGAGGAGTTGTTCGGTGGATTCGAGCAACAGTTCCAGGCCCTCTTGGATCAGCTGACCGAAGAGAACGCTGGCCATTACGTGGACCTTCCAGAAGGCACGAGGGTGGCAAGCCTGCGTCGGTTACCAATGAACCCAAAACTCACTGAGCCTATCAACAAGGCAGTCAAGGAATGAACATTACAATCACAGGAACCACGGCGAGCACAGTCTCACCGGAGGGGGTGAAGGCCAGCATGGATCTGGCCAAGTTCTTGGAGGCAGTCTGTCCTCCGTGCATGGACACGGGCGAGCAGATATTGTGTGACGGAATCAAGAGCATCCAGAGCATGGACGGCTTCACCATCGTGGTGCATCAGAGCGCACCGGCCATCTATAACTTCAAGTGGATCGCTAAGGATTCGGTCATCAGATCCGGCAGAGACGCCAAGTATCGCAATGTGCGCATCGCCCTGCCCTACGTGATCCTCCTGGCCACATTCCAGGATGGTCTACTAACGATGGACAACGAGTGCTACTTCAGGACGAGCCCGCTTAACAAGATCGACGACGGGCTCCTCTACCCGGCACTGCTCAACGTGAGCAAGTTCCCAAACACATCCAACAATCGGGCGCTGACTTGGATCTGCACCCAACACCTGAACTTCGGTAAGGTTCACGAGGGACCAGAGCTCACGAGGTTCAGGGACAGCGTCGCTGCCCTGTGGCAGTGCCTGATCGGAGCCGGGTTCAACTACTCCAGTGAAGCCAACGAAGGAGCTAGCTGGTATGGGGAATCATGCAAGGTGGACAAAAGGATCGCCACCATCGAAGACTGGCAGGACGCCACAAGAGAAGACCCACTCTTCGCCATTGATGTGCCATGGCTGGATACGGGCCACTCGCTTAAGAAGATGTGTCAGCGCATCTTCAAGCGGAACGTCGCGGACGCCGGGCCCATGACGGCAGAGCGGTTGGCAACCGCAATCTTCAACGCGAAACCACAATGAAAGTCCCCAACAAAATACTCGTACCCCACATCCAACCGGGCCAGACCTTCAAGGTCATCGGCCTAGGCGGAGTGGGCGGAATCGTGGCCCGCTACCTGTCTGTGTTCCTTCGTGATTACCCGTGCAGGTTAGTCATGATTGACGGAGATGAGTTCGAGCCCGGTAACGCCAGCCGCATGTTGTTCAATGGCTTAGGAAACAAGGCAACGGTTATAGCCAATGAGCTAATGAGCAATGCTGGTGATTCTGCTGGACGCAACATGTCTCTGCTTGCCATCAATAGTTATGTCAACAAGAACAACATCAAGCAGCTGATCCAGACTGGGGACATCCTCATCATGGCCGTGGATAATCACACGACGCGCAAGCTCGTTAATGACTACTGCGCCAAGCTAAAAACGATAGTCCTCATCTCCGGCGGGAACGATGGCATGGAGGAGGCGGACGGCAAGGTCCACCGTGGCACCTATGGTAACGTGCAGATCTACATCCGGGAGAAGGGCAAGGACCGTAGCCCGTCACTGGTGAAGTATCACCCGGAGATCGGTGACCCTAAGGACAAGCATCCGGACGATAAAAGCTGCGGGGATCTGATGGTCAGTGTCCCGCAGATTCTATTCACCAACATGCAAGTGGCAACGAGCATCTTGAACACGGTGCTCCTGTATACGTCGGGTGAGCTCCACTACAGCGAGGTGGCGTTCGATGTGGCGGACGCGCTCATGCAACCTGTTCCAATCCCAGCACCAAAGTTATGACCGAATTAAAAATAACATTCAACCAGTGCCCCCTCGATGACGACAAGTTCGTGCTCAAGATTGAGATGATGGGTTCGGCGTTCGAGGCCACCAATCCGGAGCAAGCGTCGCGAGCCTTCATTGGCCAGTGCGTACGAAAATCATTGCAAACGTGGTGCGATGAGTTGGTGGGGCGAGGGATTGCCACTCATTCCGTGCACATAGACATAGACGGAGACGAAGATCCAGAGGATCCATTCACACAACCCAACAAGCGGTACTAAGGAGCAACATGATAACAAGCGAACCAGTAATAAATAAGATAGAAGGCCAGCCCATGCCGTGGCTGGAGAACGAGGATATGTTCTATATGATGACCAGTGGCGGGCTGATGATATGTCGTAACCACCAATACTTCACCAGCTGTGCGCCAGCTCGGTCTGGTCCATCAGACCTGGGGGAGCAGGAGCCGTTCTGCAAGATAAACTATCTACGTGTGCCCCGTGTCCTATTGGAGCAGGTGGCCGCATTCTTCCAGCGCATGGATGATGACTGGTTCGGAGAGGCCGCTGTCATCCTGTTACATAACCCCGATACGGATGAGATGAAGCTCCTGATTCCCGAACAGGAATGCTCGATGGGCTCAGTTCACTACACCATCCCTATTAACATCGAGCCGGGCTGGAGAATGATTGGTGACATCCATTCCCATGTGAGGATGGATGCGTTCTCCAGTGGGGTGGATGTGCGCGATGAGACGAGTCGGCCCGGGCTGCACATCGTCATCGGAAAAATAAATGAGGAGCCACCCGATTTCCACGCTGAGGTGGTGGTGGATGGGATGAGGTTCAAGGCCAACATCGAGGACGTGATCGAGGATTACGTGGCGCGCACTTCCTTCCCGGAGGAATGGATGCAGAAAGTGAAGAAGCAGAAGTGGGAGTGGCAAGGCTGGCAGGGTGGTAAGCACTGGTGGAAAGGAGGGGCCGCCCATGACCAGCTCGCAGATTGAAATGTTCAAGAAGTTAAAGCTGGCCATCAAGCCCAAACGGAGGGCGAAGGTGGCCCAGGGTGAGGCCAAGCTCGACTGGTATGCTGTGGTGATTTCCCTGGGTGGACATGACTACGAGATGGCCTATCAGGGAACGAAGAAGGACTGTGGTTGGTATCGTAACATGCTCATTGAGCACCTAGATGAATACTTCCATGAACAAAACACGACTCCCCAACGTGGACTGGGACCCAAGCAATCCTCCAAAGGAAGTGCTGACCGACGAAATGCAGTTGGCACTCGAACACCTTAAGAGCTTCATCAAGCCGGATATGGAAGAGGTTCCGGCTCACCTCATCCTCCTGGGGATCAGGCTCGATAACGCAGCGGTGGTTCGTATGTGCGTCCTAATAGCCACGATTGATGAGCGTCGCCATGAGATGATGCGCGGGATTGGCGAGAAATACGCCAAGGAGTACATTCCCATATCGGCTGTGTTCATTGTGCCTACCTGGGTTTCATCCATGACTGAGGAGCGACTCAAGGCGGGGGGTTATATCCAGCCCAGCAAGGACCCGCAGCGCACGGAGGCCGTGCTCGTTTCGGGTGCGCTGTTCAATAAGCAGACGGCGACGATAATGTTGCCAGCTTATCGGGCAGAAGATGGATGCGTGCGTGTCGCCTGGGGTGAGGCCACAGCCAATCCAAATGCAGAGCCATACAACATCCTCTACCGATTCTTTGAAGGAGCAGCCCTAGCGCTAAAGGACTACAAACCAAACAAACCAACCAATGAGTAAAGCAACCATTGAAGATACAGACATCGTGTTCTACGGCACGTTCATGCTGCAGGAAATCCATCACATAGCCACCCTGGTCCGCTGCAACGCCAGGTCACTGCTCTTGCCCGATGAGGAGGAGCAGGTCTTCGAAGTGCACCGGCACCGGAGCAGTGACGCGGTCATTGAACTGTTCCGCCACACCAACAGCGACCGCAAGGAGGAGCATGTGGCCAGCCTGCTTCTGCTTGAGGGGCAATGGAAGCTTGAGCTTCCCGCATTCGAGGTCGACAAATGAGAACCCTTGATAAGTTGAAGGCAATCGGTTGGCTGCCGGTGTTCGGCTTCGTGGGAACTTGGACGTTTGTCCTCCTCGTCTTCGAGAGCGCCAGTGTAATCGCCGCCTATTACGGGGTGGAACACAAGCAAAAGTTACTGCACTGGGCCATGATCTTTGGGTTCATTGTCGGGGTGTTCACGTACCACCTACTGCTGTATCGCCCCATGAAGAAGAACCTGGATGCCTCAGATGATCTGGTCAAGTCCCTGCTAAAGAAAATCAAACCGGAGGATTCGCCCAACAAAGGAGATGCCGACTGGTGGAAGCATAACTAGACACTCTCTCCGGGAATAAACTCGGAGCGTAAAAAAGGAAACCAATGAGCACAGTGAAAGACGAACAGATCGACATCACGCCTAAGTGGGCGACTGATGTAATGGAGGCCCACTGGAAACGGGTCGAGAAAGGACAGTTCATGCCCCGGCCGGTCTCCCTAACCAAAGTGGCGCAGTACGTAATCGACATGAAGAACGGGGACTGGATGCTGACCCCTGACCCGATCATGTTCGATGTAAACGGCGACCTGGTCCAAGGACAACACCGGCTGGAGGCGGTGCGCCGCAGTGGATGCACCATCCCGATGCGCGTCTCCCATGGCTGGCCTACCAAGGTCATGGAGGTGCTGGACACGGGCAAGTCCAGGAGCGTAGGAGCCATTCTGCACATGGGCGGCCACGAGCATGCCGCCGCCTTGGCTGGCACGCTGGGGGTGATAGCTAGGATTGCGTTCCGTGGTCACTGCAATGGACTCTCCGCTGGGCAGGCTATCCAGATGATGAAGAAGTTTGATATCCATGGGTCCATCGCGTCGCTCCTGAGAAAGAGCACATCAAGCCGTGACTACAATGGTAGAACACTTGGGCCGCTGGTCTGGTATCACCTGGTCAGACCCAAGAAGGCGATTGAGTTTGCTGAGTCGTTCTTCAACTTCCGGACCACAGCCAACAGTCCGGTCGCAGCTTACCTGCTCTGGGCGGGGGCGGGTGGTGGACTACGTAAGCAGAGTACTGCCCTCGTTATCAGGGCAATGTGCTCAGCGATTAAGAATTGGGACGATGACAGAAAGATCTCGCACTTGCGACCAACTGTGGAACACGTTGAGTCGCTAGCCAATTTAAACCCCAAGCTGCGCGATTGGATTCGGAACCACACAACCCACGCCATCAGGGCAAGGAGCAAGTGATGGAATTTTGTCGCCCGTTCCTGGCGCTCTCTTGGGTGATGCCTTGTCGCCCAGGTTCCTTCTGGGGGCGGGCGGCATTTTTGTAAAACAACAAACAAAAGGTTATATGAAACAGAAATTCGAGACGGTTGCTACGGCCGTGGCCATGATCATCCTTATCGTTGCGGGCCTGGCCACTGATCCGATGATGAAGTTCGGCCTGTGGTCGTGCGCAGTTGGCTTCGGCTTGCGCCACCTCCTCGTCGGCGTGGCGTGTCGCTACTTCGTTGGTGGCATGACCGCATTCCTTGCAGCAGCCATGATAACAGCTCCAGTGCAGGCACAGAACACAGCCTACAGGGACGCACCTACCTACGTGGGCGAGCCATATGACTACGGGGCCAGTGTGCTCGTCATGCTGCCGGACCCAAGCAATCCAAACGGCCAGCACGAGGTGGGTAAGATACCGTTCATCGCAGGGGCCATCTGTGTTGGCGTGTTCGTTGGTGTGGTTGGATGGCTCGGCATCAGGATCCTCAGAGGCGTCATCAACGTCAACGAAGTCATCGTAACCAACAATGCAGCGCAGCCAGTGATTCTGCAGAAGAGCCCGTTCCCGAACGAACTGCCAGATGGGGCGACGCATCCCTACTCGGTTAGTCCATTGCCCGTATCTGTCTTTCCGGGTGCACCCGGCAGTGACATCTTTGTGCCCAATGGTTATGACCCGGCCCAGCCTTGCCCCAGCACCTTCGAAGGGGCCACCGACCTGCTGGGCGACGGACATACCGTGGCCATGCTCATGGAACATTCCTTCGACTCAACTAACTGGGTGACGGTGGCCCGAGGGATTACCGCAGGCCAGACTGTGGTCATGCCCGACACCGGATTCTGGAGGTTGCGTCCGTTGGCTCTTAGGCTTGAGGTTACGGCTAGCGGGCCAATCCTGCATGCTCCTCCTGGCATTCTGGAGCGGTCAAGCGACCTGCGGAACTGGGCCGTCGTGTCCGACAATCAGGCGGATGTCGAGTTGCCTGCACAGGCTGGGACCTTCTACCGGGTGAGGTTGTGAAGAGCAACAAAGAATGGGTGCAGCTTTGGGATGATACGAACATCGACCTTGCCGACTTGATTGACTTAGTGAAGGCCGACGCGCTGCGCCATGCGGCGGAATTGTGCCGGGCGATAGATTGGGACAACTCCGACCTGCCCATCAAGTGCGCCAAGGCCATCGAAGCACACGCCGACAAACTCACACAGAAATAGGAAACACAATGGAGTCAAATGTGAGTTGACTGCCATTCAACAAGGCGCTAGGAAGTAGTTATGCCGAAGCAAGAGACACTAGACGCACCATCGAAACTTGCTAACCCACGGCCCATCCGCCTCTACCTTGAGGATGATGAGGCATTAAGGAATCTGCACGATAAGTTGGGTGACGATTACGACATTGATATCGCGCAGTTCATTCGTCTCTGCGTGCGGGCGGGAAGGCCCATAATCGAAGCCCAGTTCAGGAAGAGATGACCCTGGAGAACAAGCTCATGTTCGCCATGTATAACATCCTGCAGCGGATGCCACACGACACCACCCATGGGGATGCTCGCGAGAAGTCCCCGTGGTGTCGGAAGGGCTGTCTGGCCTGTGAGTGGGAAGATATCAAGAAACTCTACAGTAGGGGGACAAAGGATGGGGACTCAACCCGAGCAACTTAGGAAGCGGTCCAGGTTCAAGACCGAGCAGGAGATCCTGAATGCCATCGATCTTAAGGTGTCGCAGATCCGGCGACTGCGTAACGAGGCAGCTAAGTTCGATGAGTTGGCTGATAAGGCCTTTGCCCGTGGCCACTCTGGTTTGGCCTGGCGAGCAGATGCGGACCACAAGCGGGACAAGGCCGACCGGATTGAGCGTGGTTATCTGCAACGATTGAAGCGCTCGCTCGCAGCGTTCAGGACAAAACTCCTCCCTGGATTCGGGGAGGACAACTCAATACCAAAGTAACCATGGAAACCAATGATAAGGAGCAGGCGGTAACCGTTGTGCGTGGGGAGGTGGCCAGTGCCGCAGTGGCAGCCAAGGCGGAAGCGATAGCCAAGGCGCGCTACGTCATGGCCTACAACAGACCACGCAACGTCAACCAGGCGCGCATCATCATTCTGGAAGCGTGCAAACGACCGGCCTTTGCTGAGGCCGCACGATACAACAAGCCTGTTGGTGGCGGAACCATCGATGGGTTCTCCATTCGCTTCGCTGAGGAAGCCATTAAGGCCATGACCAATGTGGCCGTGGATTCCACTACGCTCTTTGAGGACACAGAGAAGCGTATCGTGCAGGTCTCAGTGACGGACCTGGAAAACAATGTGACGTATGGAAAAGACATTACGGTTAACAAGACGGTTGAACGAAGAACCCCCAAGGCTGGTCAGGAAGTTATATCCAAAAGAACCAATTCCGCTGGGGTCAGTGTATGTCTGGTGGCTGCGACGGAAGACGAAATCTCGAACAAGGTTGCTGCGGCAGAGTCTAAGATCATTCGCAATTGTGGCCTACGGCTCGTTCCTTCTGACATCCTTGAAGAAGCTGAGGCAGCGATTGAAAAGACGGTTACAAGCGGTGGCACCGATGTCAAAGCCTCGACCAAGAAGATCGTCGATGCCTTCGCCTCACTCAACATCGGGCCCACTGAGCTAGAGCGCTACCTCAATCACCCCGTGGCCACCATCTCACCCAAGGAACTGGCCAACCTGCGGGCCATCTACTCCACGATTAAGGATGGAGAATCCTCATGGGCTGACTACATGTCAAACGCCAAGCCAGCGAAACCAGACCTGACAAAGCCTGAATGAATGACTACGACACTCCCAATGGTCTGTATGTGCTCGAAGGAAGGAAGCCAGTACAGGCAAAGGACATCCACGAGTGGGGCGTTTGGATGGGGAAACGCCAACGCCATGTTGGTGACGACACGTTTAATGGGGTCCGCGTATCCACGGTGTTCCTGGGTTTGGACCACCGATACGGCAGTGAAGGGCCACCGATATTGTGGGAGACCATGGTCTTTGGTGGGCCACTCGACCAGCGCGGGGAACGATGTGCTGGCAGTTGGGAGCAGGCAGAAGCCATGCACGCTCGGGTGCTGGCCCTAACCATGCAGGAGGTCCAGGGATGGAGATACATTCATTGGAAGATTTTGCAGGTGGTAAGGAAGGTGTGTTCAGTGGCGTGCCGGACTTTATCTACCGCAACCACAAGCTGGCTCCGGAAGTAAGCCGTGGCCTGGTAGTGGAGATGTTGCGCACTTCCCCTGCGCACGTGAAGGCCCTGATCGATGGTGCTCTCACCCCCAAGAAGGTGACCAAGGCCATGGAGATCGGCCTCCTCTTTGATAAAGCGCTTTTGGAGCCTGACCTTTTTAAGGAGGGTCACTCCCATTGGGTTCGACCGGAGGCAATTGCCAACCTTAATTCCAAGGATGGAAGAAAGTGGACGAAGGATCATCCAGGCGATCTTCCGGTCCTTAAGTTCCAGGAATCAGCCGACATCCAGGGAATGATCGAGTCGGTAATGCGACACAAGCTAGCCCGTCGTATCATTGAGGAAAGCAGCAAGCAGGAGTCGGCCTTCTGCAAGGACCCCGACACTGGGCTCTTGCGCAAATGTAGAACCGATGCGCGCCTGATTGAGAACTCGGGCCGCATGCTCATCGCAGACCTGAAGAGCACGTTCTTCGGTTGCGCTGCCCCTGAGGTGTGGAGTGTTCACTGCGCCAGAATGAACTACCATATCCAAGACACGTTCTACTCCGGCATTCACCGGGACCTGGCCGGGGAGGATCCGTTCTTTGTTTTCCTCGTTGTGGAACGCCGTCCGCCCTATGCGGTTCGGATATTCGAAATCCACGAGGAGGGAAGGAGCCGAGCCAGGGAGAAGTGCAGTCGCGCTCTGGCTAAGTTCCAAGAGTGCAAGGCCAAAGGAGAATGGCCAAGTTACCCGGAAACCATAGAGAGGATAAGGTTGCCCAGATGGGAACTGACGCCTCAGGAAGTAGTAGAACAATGAAGACAAAACTAATCACCGCATTACGCATGAGCGCCTCCGCACTCAGGGGGAATCGCTTCGCCTACGCATGGCATCAGCCACATTCGTGTAACAACGGCGTCCTGGCCTGCGCCCTGACCGGCATGAGTATGTTACAGCTAAAAGAGAGAACGGACAGACTGAGGATCCATAGCAAAAGCCCGTCATGGACGGATATAGCTGGCACCCATTGTCCCATCTCTGGGCAGCCAACGGACTCCATGTTCAGTGCACTGGTCAGCTATGGCCTCACCGTTGATGACATCGTGCATTTAGAATATTGCAATGACCCCAAGGTGCTGAAGCGTATGGGATTCGTGGCACCACAAAGTGACCCACGCCCCAAGGGCTGGTGGAAGCGAATGTTTCAGGGACCCAAGGAATCAGAATCAATCTACACCGATCCTCAGTTCGTGGCCAAATACATGACAACCTGGGCTGACTTGCTCCAGGAAGAGGGCCGGATGGACCGCGCACCACAACAAACCAACCAAACCAATGAAAAAGAAACCAACCAAAACAAAACCGAACAAGTCCACTAAGCCAACCCTGGTCGTCATGGTCCTGGACCGGACTGGATCGATGAACACATGCAAAGCAGAAACTATCAGTGGCTACAACGCCTACGTGGATGCGATGCGAAAAGCAGAGAAGATGCGGATGACCCTGGTGCAGTTCGACAGCATCAGTATCGACACAGTGCAGGCGGATGTCCCCATCAAAGAGGCCATCAAGCTCAGCGAAAAGAACTATATCCCTCGCGCCAACACCCCCCTATACGACGCAGTCGGCAGGACGATCCAGGACACCAAGACAAAGTGCAAGGGCTGTGACGTTCTGTTCGTCACGCTCACCGATGGCCTGGAGAACGCGAGCTCCGAATGGAGCCACGAAAAGGTGCAGGCTGCCATCAAGGAATGCGAAACCGCTGGCTGGGCGTTTGCTCACATTGGGGTTGGTACTCAAGGGTGGGCCGCTGGGAATTACATGTATGCCGGAACCCGGAGTGAAGGGAATGTCCTCAGAACTGACGGAAAGAATGTGGCAAGATCGCTGGCCAGGGCAGGAGGCCAGAACGTGTGCTATGCCTCTGCCGTTGGTGTGGCCAAGATGAAACTCAAGGCCGACTTCTTCGCTGGCAAGAAGGATGATACGGAGTAACGATAGCCATACCATGAACCACGCGACAGTTAAGATCGGTGACTACACCATCCCGCTGATAGGCATCCCACCGGAGGCCACGGAGGACAAGTGCGAGACGTGCGGCAAGCTATTCCACCTTAGCGAACTGGCGTTCGTGGACGGCAAGATGATATGTAAGGACTGCAATGAACGGACTCAATGTACCAAGCCAGCCGTGCCCTAACTGCGGGGAACTGAACGATTCAGCAACCTGCCTCACCGATGAGAGAGAGGAACCAGCAGTCGGGGACTTCACCGTGTGCGTCCACTGCAAAAACCTGCTCCGATTCGGCTATGGTCTAGTCGTGGAGCGGCTGGGGCCACAGGACTTGGCGGACCTAGCTGTTGCGTTGGAGCAGCTCGGGAAGCAACTTGCGCAGCTTACCTGTGAACCGCCGCACCAAACTCAGCCCAGCCCAGAAGACCAATCAGAACCAGGATAATAATCGTGATGGCAGTGGGCTTGGCGTTACCGGCATTGAGCGGCAGGTTGCCAATGATAGAGAATACTACGGTGAGGATGTACAACACCCAAAATAAAAGGCTCAGGGACACAGTATTTCCTTTGGTAGTTTGGCGCGCTTACGCCGGTTTTCGGTTACAAACAGTGGCTGCATAAGAAACGCGGTTACGCTAACATGAGCCATGCCACGTTGGACAGCCCAAGATTATGCTGACTATCAGGCTAAGCGTGAACGGGTTAGGGCACGTCCCGTCCATGAAGAACTCAAAGATGTGGACCGGCCGAAAGCTAATCACAAAACCAGAAAGGCAAGAGTGGATGAAGCGGTGCATCCGAAGTTTCGAGTCACAGTTACTCTGCGCGTATCGGACAAGCTACGCAGGGACGGAGACGGTGCCCTCACTACGCTCCTGGACTGCCTGGTCAATACCCAGGGACGACTCCGTTCACTGGATCCCTGAGCTGCGAGTGGACGTTGTCTTCGTGGAGCCTGGCGAGGAAGGAGCCGAGATTGTCATCGAACCGCTTATCTGATTCCACTACGCCATAGGCATAGCGACAAGGCTCACAGCGGTAAAGAGTGGGTCGAATCACGACCAACTCCCTACCGCAGTAAGGGCACTGCTTCATTCCGGATTAGACGGGAATTGCTTCGTCGGCACCTTCGGTGAAGTTGGTGAACGCGGTAGCATCTGGGCTCTGGACCTCGTAGGAGATGTCCAAGGTAATCGGAACGTCGCCATCACCAACATGGCCATCGACCGTAATCCTGGCCTTCTTGGCTCCAATGGCTCCGTCTCCATAGATCCATCCCTTCAATAGTGTGGCGGTGGATTCAGGCAGAACCACTGGCGCAGTAGAATCCCCTTCCAATGTTTCGCTCTTGGCGAATGTTCCATCTGGTTGTTTATCGATGGCTTCATCGGTTCCCACCGTAAACGAGCGTCGGAACCCAGGCTTAATCGGCTTGGCTAATGTTACTTCCATAGGTGTGTCTTTTGGTATTGGTTCGTCGTGCCCGGTTGCGAAGACGAACAGACGATGTTTGTTTTTGTGTTTGTTTTTGTGCTTCGGCATAGGGTCGCAACCCCCGTTGAAAATATTAATGATGGTGTTTTTCACGCGAATCCAGTTCCAGTTCATTGCACCCGGATAGTAACGGTCACGCCAGTTGGGGTGCTGGGAACAATGACTGGCCCAACACTGCAGACGGGTGTGCTTTTGGCGGCCTCCTGCCAGACGTTGGATGCGGTGACGGAAGCACAGTAGGTTCCAGCAGGGATGTTGGGCACAATGAACGAAGTTCCTACCGTGCTTCCGGAAATTACCTGTGGCATAGCGTTGGTGCTGACATACACGCGGTAAAGGACGTTGCTTTCCCCGGCCGGGTTGGGGTTCCAGTTTATCACAAGATCATTGGCGGCATTAGCGGAGGCTAGGCCAATGGCTAAGACGACAAGGATTGATTTCATGATCTATTGTGGAACAAATGACATATCGCTTGTTACGTAAATCGCATCGAGCGGCACACCTGGTTCCCTACCTCTAAACCTGAACGCATGCGCACCGGCAGGCAAGACAAATGTCCTGACCACCCCACCGCCACCTTCCCCCGTTACCTTCCGCCATTGCCAGTTTGGTGACACAACACTCTCGTTAGCAAAGTTGTCTTCGTTAATACCATCGACCGCCACGAAGAAAGAATCAGCTGAAGTACTAATGGCGATGAGCCTGGCCCAAACCACGTAGGTGCCACCGGCAAGACTCACCAAGAAGGTCGCCGTTCCATTGTTTGCTGTCGGGCTTAGCACCGCCTGGCCAATAGCCCCAGCCACATCCACCACAACCATCGGTGGAACCAGGGCACCTGACTCAGCTTGAATGAACGCCGTCTGGTTGGTGGGTGGAGGAGGGGGACTATTGGTGGCGACCGCTATCCCAGCAACCACAGAGGGTGGTGGCGGCAGCCTATAGATATTACTCGCATCCGATTCGTTGGTTGGCCCAACGGCCGTAACAAATAAAGTAATCACTCCAGGATTAAGCGACAGGACAGTCGAGGTGGCAGTCGTCGTCTTGATCACAATTGGAGGTGACGCATTGGAGGACATCCACACCCGATAGAATTCGCCAGGAGTTATGCTCGCATCCCACGCTAACTCGATGTCGTTGGCCTGCGAGGCAGCGACGCTTAGCAATAGCAGGAGCCACTTCATGTTTGCGGGAGGCTACTCTGCGGGCTTGGTATCTTCAATGTCGGTTTTAACCGCAACGATCATGGGTTTGCCCTGAGAGAACGGAATGGTGAGCGTCGTCGACTTGTTCAAAGCCAGGGCCTGCTTCTCTGCCTCGATGTGGGCCTGGCCAGTTTCGAGCAGGAGCTTGTTGTATCCCAGACGTAGCTGCATGAGCTGGGCTCGAATCTCCGCGTCCATCTCGTTATCGATGAGCTCATCCAGTTTGTAAATGGCCTCCTCCGCATTCTCGCTGGCCACCAGAATCTTGCCGTGGCCTATCTTCTTAATGCCAAGGGCTTGAGCTTCCTCACCAAGTGCAGCTAATGTCTTCATCTTGATCTTTAGGATGCGCTTGCCGAACTGCTCGAAGGACCTGGCCTGCGATAGCGCGCTTTTGTATTTGTTGCGAACAGCTACATCCGTGTGCTCACCCGGATCGTAGTCCAGCGGCACAAGCTTAGCTGACTTCTTGTTATCTCCGTCCGTGGGTTCCATCATGGTAAAAGCTTGTCGCTGTAACAAACATCTTCTTCCTGTAACTTCCGTTCAGTTCATCCGGCCACCCAGTTCTGGTGCTGCCAAGCTTTTCATACAGCCAGCAGTCAGCTCTGGCTAGTTTCGCTTTTATCGGCAAGTAGCAGAGGCAGCCCATCGGCCCGGTGTTCCCGCTTGAGTCGGTCCAGCTCTCCGGACTCTGCGGATTTCCGCACGTCTTGAATCCTCGATGGTAAAGCGGGCACTGCCTGCATCGTTTCAGCCTGCGCCTGTATAAGGATGGGGTCACTTGAGCTTCTAAGGACAGTGAAATTCGTAACAGGCGGAACAATATTGACGGGTAAGTCCGCAATAGACTGACCCTTGATCCTGACCCTGGAGGCCCCAGTCGGGCGAAAGCCAATGACGCCATCACTCCCGCCAGTAGAAATTCTTGCGAACGGCATAGCCGCTTTCTTAACGTAAGACCCAAGCGCCTGAGCCAGGTATTTGTATAGCTTCTCAACGGTCTCTTCAAAGAAAGCCACGTAATGACTGGACCCGCAAGCTATACGTTCCTCCTCCACGGCATTGATGGCCCTCTCAAACTTCTCGGTGGGGATGGCCTCGATGACGTAAGATAACCGATGCATACTCCGCAGCTGCTTCATCCCGATGTTATCGGTGCAGCACAGAAGTCCAGGCAGCCCGATGTATTCCAGAACCTTCCACATCGTTTCGTTGGATTGACTGAAGACGCTCGGCAGCTTAAAGCCCCTGGCTTTCATGGCCACAATCTCCTTCCAGTTGGAGCGGAACGGAGCAGCAACCAGGCGGCAGAACCCCAGCTCCAATGGCTGACGTTCCCTTAGCATCCAGACCGGAGCCTCTTGTTCCACGGCCGTGATGACGGTCTTGACCAGGTCGACTGGAATCTTCTGGCGCAACGAAACGAACTTGATGAAACCCTCAGCGGTGGCGACCTTCTGTGGCTCATCCTCCAATACCCTAAACCTCGACATGTTCCACTTTGGCGGAAGCGGAGGGCAGGCAGCATCTGGCCACTTGTAGTAGCAAGCCGGAGTGATGCCAGGGGCTTTATGCAGAATCGTCTCGGCAATGCGTCGTGGGATGAGCCATCGACTGCTCCCCTCCAGCCGATTGTGCGGAGCCATGAGCGCCTTCATCATCAGGACCTGGCTGTGGTAAAGACCCACCGCCGGGTTGACCATGGCGTAGTGTTTGTCCTCAGCTTGGTCATGCTTCCAATCCACATACATGGGAAGGCTCCAAGAATTGTCGGCCGACTTGGCAAACCACAGTTCCCGGTCGCCCAGGTGATGCAGCTCAATCGATTTCATCAGAAAGGCTTTGACACAGAGCTGCCAACAAGGCAAGAACGTTAGTCGCCCGTGACTAAGCAACCAGAGATTTCCCCCGTGATTTGCCGTCTGTTGGCCAAGACGGATCGCAGGTTCATGACCAACGTGGAGTTGTGCACAATCACAGGCTGGAGCGCCAATAAGCTTGGCCGGATCGCCATGTCGGCCGACTGGGACGACATCAGCTTTGGCGATGCACACGTCTACTGCTGGGCCTGCGGAGTCACCAGCCAAAGGAGAGCCAAGTGGCTGCTTAAAATAGCCATCGACCGAGGGGGAATCGAAACCATGCAGCACCTCCAGAACTGCCACGGCAACATGCTTGGGGTGGTGCGCAAGTATATCAAACGGGCAACACAGGTCCTACAGGAGAGCCTTCATGAGCAAAGAGCTGCAAGTTATTCCGCCGCATGTCAGTATCGCCAAGACTCAGAGCATTGATGAAATGTTCGAACTGCATCTGAGCTCTACTGGGCCATTCTCGGTTGCCACAATATACGCCAAGCGCAGGCGCTTTAAGTTCTTCAAGAAGATAATCAATGGAAGGCCTCTCAATAAGGCCGTCCTTATTGAATATGGAATTGCCCTTCAGAAGAACCTGGACGGAGCCAAGCGCACGGCGATAAGTCACAACTGCCATCTCTTTACGATCAAAGCCTTCCTGAAGTGGCTCAATGCGGTTGGATACCTTGAGCAGGATATCACTGGCGTCATCAAACCGCAGGTCCGCCCGGTCCCTCCACCAGCCAAGACTTGGACATACGCTGAGTATCAGCGCATGATGGAATACACCAAGCCCAGGCCCCATTGCCAAGCGCACAGATGGCTGTTCGTCCTTGGCTACCGGACCGGCATGAGCCTGGTGGATGCCTGCCATTTGCGCTGGTGCCATATCAGCCTCAACGAGAATGGGCCGTCCTTCATTGAGATCTACAGGACGAAGGTGGCTCGGCATGGCCGGAAGTCGTTCTGCCAGATACCCATCATAGCGGGGAGCGATCTGCATGAGGAACTGCTCAAGCGCAAAGCCGTGGTTCATCTCAACTACAAGCGCTTCGATGGCATCCAGGACTTTGTCCATCAGGACTGCCCAGGTCTCTACCTCACCCAAATGTCCAGGCTCGACCAAGACTTTCATAAGATCTGGAACAGAGCCGGGATCGAAATCAGGGGCCGATCCTATAAGACCTTTCGCAGCACCTTCATCAGCAATCTCGTCAACTCCGGAGTGCAGGAAGCCATGATCAGCAAGATGACTGGACACCAGGATCTGAAAACGCTAATGCTCTATTACAAAGTCGATAAGCACGCCCTTCAGGACCAGTTAAGCAAATCCTACGAGTATGGTTCCAGAAATGATAACAGACCCCTCACCATTGCCGCTCCCCGCACCCCCGCCACCCCCGCGCCTGCGGAGACGAGTCCACCCAAAGCAAGTGGAGGTCAAGCGGTATGACGTGGTCCAGGTCGTGGGTGACCATCGCTATGTCGGAACACTTTTTGTGGTGGGTGATGTCGCTGACGGAAAGGTCCATGGGTTCCACATGGTCAGCTGCAAGAAAGAATTCATCACCGTGCCCGGAGCCAACTGCGCCAAGATCGGCGAGAGCAAGGTCCGGTCCAGGCAATCCTGTAGCTTTAGGTGGATGTCGCAACATGAGCCAAGATAGAAAGCGCGGGGTGGTTAAATGGTTCGATAACAAGCGGGGATTTGGGTTTATCCTCGATAGTGAAGAGAAGGAATACTTTGTTCACTATACCTCGGTGAACATGAAGAACCGTGGGTATGCCACGCTCCACGAAAACCAGCCAGTTACGTTTGTTCCGGCCAATGAAGGCAAGGGCCCCAAAGCCACCGACGTGAAGGCGCTATGATCGAGATTAGACCGATTGTTCTGGTCACTGGTTGCTTTGATGTTATCCACCGTGGTCATGTTGAGCTCCTCAGATTCGCTGGGCAACACGGCATCGTCATCGTCGGACTCAATAGCGACCTGGCTGTAAGGCAGCTCAAAGGAGACAGTCGCCCCATCAACACCTACTTCGACCGGGCTGCGGTCATGTCGGCGTTTAGGGTGGTGCAGTGCGTGTTTGAGATCCAAGACATCAACGTAGCTGAAACCATCACCTGGATTGCTCCACGTTTTTGGGTTAAGGGCGGTGACTATTCGCTCGAAACACTCAACCCACTTGAGCTACATGCGGCCCACAATGCCAAAACGAAAGTGGTGTTGTTCCCGTTTGTTCCTGGACTGAGCACGACCAAGACCATAAACGCCCTTGCGAAGTGAGCTGTCATATCGGCACGCAGGTGATTTGGGAGATATAATTTATTCACTCCCTGTAGTCCGGGCCTTTGGTGGTGGGACGTTCCATATCGAGGCCGCAGATTACACACGTCGCAAGTTGACACCCGATGCGTGGTGCGGCATCGACCTGCTGCTCAAGGCCCAGGACTACATTGTGGATGTGGTGCCATGGGCAAAAGGAACGTTCTGCAATTACAACCTCAATGACTTCCGGGCCCGTCTTTTTCATTCTATTCGTAAAGGCCAAGGCAAAGACAAGCACTTAGGGTACTGGATGTGCGATGCGCATGGTGTTCCATACTCAGCCATGGATACGGCTTGGCTGAAAGTGGAGCCAGTGAGGGCAGCCAGGGTTGTGATTGCGCGGGCTGGTGCTGGTCGGTCTATTCACCACGTTTACCACAACCACAGATTCCCGTGGCACAGGGTATGGAAGAGATACAGAAAGGAAGCAGTATTCATCGGAACGCAGGATGAACATCAGGTATTCTGCGCGACGTGCGGAGAGATTCCACACCATCCAACGGCAGATCTATTTGAGGCCGCCAGGGTGATAGCAGGGGCTGATCTTTTCATCGGTAACCAAAGCGCGCCAAATGCGATAGCTGAAGGATTAAAAAAGAATATTCTACTTGAAGTTTGGCCAGAAGGACCCAATGCTGGAATTCGCCGACCAGGAGTGACTCTTGGCTGGGATGAAAATGTCCCAATACCCGAAATTTAACGCGCATTTCATTGATAAGCTAACGCCACTGTCCGCGTGGGTCATGGGCTGGATCGCCTCTGATGGGTGCGTGTTTGTATCGCAAAGACAATCCTATGTGGTCCTTACACTTGCTCAGGATAGTATCGATGTTCTCAGCAAGATCAGCAGCGCGGCCAATGGGGGCAATGTTAGGAAATACAACCGCACTGGCAGTTATCCAAATGGCCAGCCCATCGCTTCTTTGCAGTTCGGATCTGCTCATCTCGTGGACGTATTGGAGAGCTATGGGATTGGCCCACGAAAAAGCGGGAAGCATGGATTCCACAGGCGAATAATTGACGGTGGAGAAGCGTGCGTTAGGGCATTTATACGTGGTTATTTCGAGGGAAATGGGTCTGTGAGCATCTCTGGAATTCAGCCGAAGGTCTCGTTCTGTGGCCCGCACGGATTCTTGGTCACTTTGGTTGGGCAATTAGCGCACTATTGCAAGATTGGGAAAAACAATGTCCGTGTTCATTCACAGAGCGATACCGTCAGTGAGCTGGCATACAAATGCTATCCAGCCATGAGGATTATGGATTGGATGTATGCCGGAACCACAGAGGCCGTGCGCGGAAACCGCAAGTGGAGTCTCTATAATCGAATCAAGCAATTGGTGGGTGGCAGATTTGAATCGGAGCGACCGCCCCCACGGCTGGTCCTCTTTAGGGGTGTTCGTAGAACTATCTCTGAATGGTCTAAGGTACTTGGCCTAACGCAACTAGCCGTTCGGCACCGGGCTGATAGGGGACAAGCACTCGACGGTACTGGTATGGCACGAGCCGGTAAGCTTTATCGCTTCAGGGGGAAATCTATGACATTGGCCGAGTGGGCGCGCCATGAGCGTATCGGATATGGAACGCTTTGGGACCGATTACACAATCGCAATATGACAATCAAGCAGGCCATATCGATTCCAGTCAGGAGGAAGGCATGAGCATCGCCCTTTGCTGTAACGTATACCAGGACGCCCCTGCCTTGCGTGGCCTGCTCGAAACTGGGAGCCGGTTCTTCGATAATATCTTCATCGTACATTCTGGTCCTGGCGGTGTCTACTCTACTGATGGGACCATTGAAGTGGCCGAGTCATTTGGAGCCACCGTTGTCTTCGACAGCATGCAGAAAGGGTTCGGAGCAATCCGGACGCGCCTCATCCACGAGTGTGGCTGTGGCTGGGCTTTCGTGCTTGATGCAGATGAGAGGTTCTACCCGCTCCTGAACGTGATGAGGTGTGAAGGCAGCGAGTCGTACCCGAAGTTCCATGACCCACATCTTAAAGTCACAGTAACCGAGGACGTGATTAATCAGGGCGCACACATTCGCAACATCATGACCAACCCTCAAATCATGGCGATCCGATCAACTCGTCGGCATTGGTTCGATTTCGCAATGAGGCGGCCGTCCCAGAATTGGTTAGACAACCGCGACCACCAGTTAAGGATTGTTCGTAACATCCCAGAGATTGGCTATGAACGGGACCGTGTTATGCACGAACGCCTCACCGATTCACGCACCGGAAAGGACCCGGTGTATCATCCACAGGATGACATGGGCGGACCTTTTCACGAACACTTCCATTTACATTTCCGGCGGACAATCCCCGGTTCCAAGGAATGGAACGAGAAGAACTACGCGAGACTAAGCAGGGGTGAACCGATGTTTACCAGATGAAGACCATTCTCTACACCGGATTTGATCCGTCCTACTTCCCGCTGGCCAAGCTCACGATCCCATTAATGGGGGACTATGCAGACAAGCATGGAATGGAAATGGCCGTGTTCACCGCGCCACCGGAAGGGCTCAATATCTACTGGACCGGGATAGCTCGCGGGCTACAGCTATTGGAGGACTATGACCGTATCCTCTATTTGGATTGCGACCAGATGATCACCAATCCAGACAGGCCTCCAAACTTTGATCCGAGTTAT
>Ga0184625_10000148_pt1 | contig 21237 bp, 14 predicted proteins | sample PLM3_30_b1_FD_133151 | JGI IMG/M metagenome (GOLD analysis project Ga0184625, IMG submission 133151) | Groundwater sediment microbial communities from an aquifer in East River, Colorado, USA - PLM3_30_b1 | ecosystem: Environmental > Terrestrial > Soil > Riparian zone | place: USA: East River... | reverse complement strand
GACGAGATGAAGAACAGTTTCAAATCCGGGCTGCCCGACTCCGTCCTCGACTCGGGGCTCGCCGAAGTGGTCGATGACGATCGGCACGGTGATGGACGCGATCCCGTCCCGGACCACCGCGAACGTGGCCGGGCTCCCGGAGATCAGCATGCTCCAGCCCTTCCTGTTTTTCATCCTCCCGGCGGCGACCTTCAGGAGCTGCCGCGTGGCGGCGGGATCAGTGCCTCCCTGGTTGCCGAGACTCAGACGGATGCCGCGAACTCCCCCTCGGTGCAGGTCGTCGAGAGAGGCCTCTGTCGTCTTCTCGTCGATCACCGCGACGCCCCGCGCGCCACTTCCGAGCTCGCGGATGCTGTCGACCATGCACGAGTTGTCCGTTCCGTAGGTGGACGCCTGCACGACGACCACACGATCGAAACCAATCGCCCGCATCACCTGCTTCAGCTCGCCGACGGTTGCGGGCTCCGGTGTGTAGGTGCGTCCCTGCCAGTACGGATGACGCTTCGTGTCGCCGAAGACATGCACCGCACAGTCGGTGGCGCCGGACGGAACGTCGAAGTTGATTTTTGTCCTGGGCTGGGACGCGGCAGCCTCAACGACGCCAGCACGCCGAAGCATCCCGGCCGCGCCCGCCATAACCCCGCCGAGCAAGACCGTCCGTCGTGAAAGCATGGTGCGTAAGCCTAGCTCCCTCGATTTCACGAATGCAACCTTTGCCTTCCCCAACCGTAATTAAGGAGGAGAACTAAGGAGGACAGCCAACTCGACCGTGCGCCGCGTCGTCTAAGGGGGCACATGCTGCAAAACGTCTGGCAGGACGTTCGATACGGCCTGCGCGGCCTCGTCACGCGCCCGGGCTTCACGCTGATCGCGACGCTCACGCTGGCGCTCGGCATCGGCAGCGCTGCCGCGATCTTCAGCGTGATTCAGAACGTCCTGCTCGATCCCGCGCCCTACTCCGACGTCGACCGTATCGCCTACGTCCAGATTCGCGACTCCAGCCGCAGCGAGCCCGGGGGCCGCACCGCGTTTCAAGTGCCGGAGTTCCTCGATTATCAGCAACAGAGCCAGGTGTTCGAAGATGTCATCGGCGGCGGGTTCGAAGACGCCCTTCTGACGACAAAGGACGGAACGCTGCAGTTCGCAGCCGGGCTCGTCACGCCAAACACGTTTCGATTCCTCGGCGTCCCCCCGCAGCTCGGGCGCGGCATCGTCGACTCCGATGTCGAAACCGGAGCGCCGGCTGTGTTCGTGATGTCCCACAAGATGTGGGTCGCGCAGTACAGCATGGATCCGTCAGTGATCGGGCGCCTCTTCGTGCTGAACGGCGTGCCGACGACCTGCGTCGGTGTGATGCCGCCCCGCTTTACCAAGCAGGGCGCCGATCTCTGGAAGCCGATGAAGCTCGATCGAGCCGACCCCGCGCAGCAGCGCCGGTATGTTGTCTTCCAGGCGAAGCTGAAGCGGGGCGTGACGTTCGAGCGCGCAACCGCAGAAATGGACATCGTCGCCCGCCGGATCGCGAAGCTCTATCCCGACAATTACCCGCCAAAGTTCACCGTTCACGTCGTGAGCTGGGTCGACGGCCTCGTCCGGCAGTTCAGGACGACGTTGTACACGCTGTTCGCGGCCGTGGGCGTGCTGCTTCTCATCGCGTGTACCAACGTGGCGAACATGCTGCTCGCGCGCGCGGCCGCCCGCGAAAAGGAGATGGCGATCCGCACGGCGCTCGGAGCCGGACGCTGGCTGCTCGTGCGTCAGCTGCTCATCGAAAGCCTCATGCTTGCGCTGGGCGGCGCGGTGATCGGATGTGCGCTCGCATACGCCGGAGTTGTCGGCGTCAAGGCGCTCATGCCGCAAGGGCTGTTTCCGACCGAGGCCGATATCCGGCTGAACATCCCTGTCCTCGCCTTCAGTCTTGGCGTGGCGGTGTTCACGGCCATCGTGTTCGGACTTGTTCCCGCACTGCAGACAGTGAAGAAAAACATGGCGGAGCCGTTGAAAGACTCGGGCCGCGGCGTCGTTGGCGGATTCCGCCGAGGCAAGTTACGGAGCGCGCTCGTGATCTGCGAGGTCGCGCTGTCGCTCGTGCTGCTGGCCGGAGCAGGCCTCCTGATTCGCAACTTCGTCAAGCTCCAGACCGTCGATCTCGGCCTCGACCCAAACAACATCCTCGTCGCGCGACTGCCGCTGCCCCGCGAGCAGTACAAGACCGCCGCTGCGAAGCAGCAGTTTTTCGAGGCGCTGCTGCAACGGCTGCACGCGTTACCCGGCGTCGTCGCCGCGGCGGAGACATCGACCCTCCCGCCGTACGGAGGCATCGGGACCGATATCGACATCCCCGGAAAAACCCATACGGAGCGGTGGGAAGGGATCTACCAGCTTTGCAGCGACGGCTACTTCAGGACGCTCGGGCTGAGGATCATCCGCGGCCGCGTGCTGTCTCCGATCGAAGTCAGCGCAGCGCGCAAAGTTGCTGTCATCAACCAGACGTTCGTGAACAAATATTTTCCCGGCGACAACCCGATCGGCCGTCAGATCGTGTTGAAGGGAATGCAGAAGCTTCAGGATGGCGAGGCCATCGAGGACCCGACGTTTGAAGTCATCGGCGTGATTGCCGATGCGAAAAATACCGGGATCATCGATCCGATCCGCCCGGAGGCGTTCATCCCTTACACGGTCACAGGCGCATTCGAGCGGGGAATTCTCGTGAGAACCCTAGGCGATCCCGAAGCCCTGCTGGCGGCGGTGCGCCATGAGATCTGGGAGGTCGATCGCGGCGTGGCCATCACGCTGACAGGAACCCTTACCGGCTACCTTCGGCAATTTTCCTACTCGGAGCCCCGCTTCAGTCTCGTGCTGCTCAGCGTGTTCGCGTGTGTCGGGCTCATTCTGGTCGCGGTCGGCGTTTACAGCGTCATCGCTTACACAGTTGCGCGCCAGACGCGTGAAATCGGCATCAGGATGGCGCTCGGCGCGGGCCGCCGCGACGTGTTGCAGATGGTCTCGGCGATGGGATTACGCCTCATCGCCTTCGGCGCGGCGATCGGCCTTCTCGCGAGTGTCGGGGCGACGCGGTTGATCGCGACACAACTCACCGGAGTCTCGCCGCACGATCCGCTGACCCTGGCTGCGGTCGTGGTGTTGATGGCGCTGGTGGGCGTCGCCGCGTGCTATTTCCCGGCTCAAAAAGCATCGCGGGTCGATCCGTTGGTGGCCCTAAGAACCGAGTAGCGAAAAACGAAAAGCGAAGAACGAAAAGCGGACGCGACCCACGAACCCTACGCGACCCACGATCCTCACTTACGGCACTTGCGCGGCGATCACCGGCACGTGCCACACACCGTAGCCGTCGGGGTCATCGAGCGTCGCAATCATGTCTTCGAAGTGGGCGAGAAACATCTCGCGGGTGATTGGCGTGTGGGTCGAGACGGCATCGGCGTATCCGTCACGCCAGGCCCTCCAGATCGCGGCGAACGTCTCGCGAGGTACCCGGAGAGGATCGACAATGACGTAATCAACGGAAATGTTTGCGAGGCTGAGCCGGCGCAGGATGCCGTACGTGCTGCGGCCGATGCGCATGTTGGTGCCGGTCGCGCTTCCGAACCGCCGCGGTCCCTCGAGCCAGAAATCATCCGGGTCGAGCCGCCGCGGTTCGAAATTGATCATCAGGTAGTCCTCGGCGATGAGATGGATCCAGCCGCCGCGCTTGGTCACGCGCGCCAGCTCACTTATTGCGCGATCGGCGTGGGGAATGGCCTGCAGCACGTGGCGGCAGACGACGAGATCGAACTGATCGTCGGGAATGCCGAGCTCGAAAATGCTGCGGTTCTCGAACGCGACGCGCGGTCCGAGCGCGGCGCAGCGCGTACGAGCCGCCTCGAGGTGGCTGTCGATGATGTCGATGCCAAGCATGCGCGATCGCGGCAACATGGCCGCAATGCGATGGGTGATTTCGCCTGTGCCGCAGCCGGCGTCCAGCACCGTCGCGTCGTCGCCAAGGCGATATCGCTCGAAGAGCGGTTTTTCCTGAGGCCAGATCGCCTCGGCCTGGGCCGCGAGGGTGCGGACCATCGACTCGTCCGCCATTTCCCGCGCCTGGGGATTGAGATCGTCAGCGTTCGGCAACCTGCATGCTCGCGTCGATGGTCAGCGTCGGCCAACCTTGCTTGTTGGCATCGGTTGGCGTCGCGGTCGCCTTGAACGACTGGCTGCCGTCGATGTCCAGCTGAAAGACATAGCCCCGTCGATCGGTGCCCAGCGCCGGAGCGCCTTCTGCCCGAAGCTGTTCGAGAGTGCCGTAGGCGCCATGCGCGGTGACATAGATGCGCTCTGCCTGGGCAATCTCGAGCAATGCCATGCGGATACCAGTCACGTCAATCTGCTCTTGCGGCGGAGCAGCGGCGCCGCCGCCGGCACCGGTTAGTTGCGCGTTGTATAGGTACAAAACGGCCCCCATCGCGAGCACGATGCCGAGGAAACCCACTGCTGCCTTCATGCCCTTCTTATCGGCCGGACCTGCAATTCAGCCTACCCCGACACGCCTCATGACGAATGCCCGAACAGTTATTTCGCTGGCGCAAGTACCAGTACTTTCATGGTGTTGGGACTGATCTGCGCGCGTCCGTTCGGACCCGCCGTGGTCGTTGCCACTGGGACGTAAACGTCGTGAGTCGAGGGATCGAGCCACATCGTGCGGCCTGACGGCTGAGTCTTCGCAGTTTGGACCACCGTGAACTTGTTCGGCGCATCTTCGTGCGCGATTGTCAGCACCCCGGTGCTGCTCGACGCGAACGCCAGTCCTGTCGCGGGATCGAAGCCGTTGCCGTCGACGCCGTCGGCAATGGGAAAGCTCGTCATCGCCTTGCCAGACCTGCTGTCGGTCACCGCCATCTTGCCGTCGCAAGCGCTCAGAAGCAGATGGTTCTTCGCATCGAATGCCAGGGCCGTTGGCCCTTCGCATCCGGCGATGGGCCAGGTCGCAACAAGCGTGTGCCGAATTGTATCGATGACCGCCAGCGTGCCCTTGTCCTCGACGTTGACGAAGACGCGATTCACCGAGGGGTCTTCGACGGCTTCTTCGAGCACTCCTCCAACGTCGATCGTGGCGATCACCTTGCCTGTCATGGCTTCAAACGCAGTGATCGACTGACCGGTGTGATTGAATGTCCACACTTCCTTCCGATCGGGCAGGTAGCGAATACTGTCCGGGTTCGCTCCGGTCGGCACGGTGCCGAGCGGTTTGAGGGTTTTCAAATCCACAATCGTGGACGAGTTCGTGCGTCCGTTGCTGGTATATCCACGGCCGAGATCCGACGCGAGCGCGATGCCATGCACGCCCGGAGTGTCAGGAATTTCACCGACAAGCTTTCCAGTACTGACGTCGGCCACGACGATCTTGGTCGCGTGCGACACGAACAGCCGATGTGTAGCCGGTTCGACGATCAGGTAGTCCCAGCCGCCTTCGCCTCCGATTGGGATCTCTCTCACTGTGCGATAGTTCGCGTCTGCGGCCTGTAGCAATACGCCGGTGGTGAGGCACACAAGAAATGCAGTGGCGATGCGCATAGATACAACCTTTCTTAACTGTTCCGACGTTGAATCGCCGCATAGAGACCTGGAACGGCAAGCAGCGTCACCGGCGTCGAGAGTGCGAGCCCCCCAATGACAGCCAGCGCCAGCGGCTTTTGCAGCTCGGCACCGGCGCCGAGACCCAACGCCAGAGGGAGAAGACCGAACAGGGTGCAGAAGGTCGTCATCAGGATCGGCCTCAGCCGGATGCGCCCGGCGTGAGCGATCGCGGCTTCGAACGGCTCGCCTTCGGCGTGCAGCTTCTCCGAGAAATCGAGCAGCATGATCCCGTTCTTCACCACCAGGCCCACGAGGAGAATGAGTCCCATCGCGGATGAGATGTTGAGGTCGATTCCGGCAATCCACAACAGTAGGAGCGCGCCGCCGAGTGAGAGTGGAGCGGCGAGCAGGATGAGAATCGCCGGCACCCACGCCCGGAAGTGAATGACGAGAATCGTGAATACCAGCAGCACGGCGAGCGCGAAGACCCTCAGGAGCTCTCGAAACGCCTGGCCTTGTGACTGGTACTGGCCGCCGATCTCATAGGTATAGCCGATCGGCAATTTGATCTGGTCGAGCTTGGTTCGGATTTCGTCGACCGCGCTTCCGAGGTCGCGGCCCTCGAGACGGCCGCTGACGACGGCCATGGGGCGCAGGTTCTCGCGCCGCAGCTCGCCTTGGCCGTTCGCCCGCTCCATCGATGCCACTTCGGAGACGGGAAGAGGTTTGCCGTCAGCGGTCCGAATCAGCGTGCCCGCAAGCTTGTTGGGATCGAAACGGATCGAGTCGGGCAACCGAACCCGAACCGGAATCGTGCGATCGGGCAGACGCAGACTGGTCGCGATCTCGCCGAGCCAGTTCCCCGCCATCTGGTCCGATACCTGCTCGACCGTCAGGCCGTAGCGGCCCGCGGCAACCGGATTGACGGTCCAGGTGACTTCAGGATTTCCCTGCTGCACTCCGACGACGTCGACCACACCGTCGACCGTGTTCATCATCTCCTCGACCGGCTCAGCGAGAGTTGCGAGGCGGTCCGGATCGTCGCCGAAGATCTTGATCTCGATCGGCTCAGGGTCGCCCTGCAGATCTCCGAGCATGTCCTGAAGAAGCTGAATGAACTCGAGCTCGACGAGAGGTGCGGCGTGCTGCGCCCGTTCGCGCACGTCAGAGATGACTTCGTCCGACGATCGCTCCCGCTGGCTCCGCGGCTTGAGGCGGACGAGGATGTCGCCGGTGTTCTGCGCCGTCGCGAACAGCCCGAGCTCCGATCCGGTACGGCGCGAGTACGAAGCGACTTCCGGAGTGTCCGCAATGACTTTCTCGATAGCCCGGACCTGCCGATCAGTTTCCGAGAGCGCGCTGCCTGCCGGGGTCAGATAATCAAGAACGAACCCTCCTTCATCGGCAGCTGGAAAGAACCCGGTGCCCACCTGCTTGAACAGCACGACGGTCACGGCGGCCAGCATGACCGCGACGGCGATGGCAACCAGCGGCCGTCCAATCATGACGCCAAGAAGGTGGCCATACGCCCGATCGAGCCGGCCGTGCGATTCCCCTGTGGGCCGATGGTGTGTCGCTGCCCAGCGCGCCATCAACGGCACGATGCTGATCGACAACGCCAGCGAAATCAGAACCGCTACCGAGAGGCTCAGCGAGAGGGCGCGAAAGAACTGTCCCGGCACGCCGGAGAGAAGACCGAGCGGTGCGAATACGACGACGGTCGTCAGTGTGGAACTGATGAGAGGCGCCAGCAATTCCCGGACCGCGTCGACGACACTGCTCCCGCCTTCGCCCGCGCGGCGGTGAACGTTCTCCACCACGACCACCGCATCGTCGATGACGAGACCGATAGCGACGGCCAGCCCCCCCATCGACATCAAATTGATCGTGCCACCGAAGAGCCACATGAAGACGAACGTCGGGATGACCGCCATCGGCAGCGTGACCGCGGCAATCATCGTGAGGCGCCAGTCGCGGAGGAACACCAGCAGCACGACGATGGCGAGAAAGCCGCCGATTAGAATCGCGTCGCGCACACTCGCAATCGACTCTTCGACGAACTCGGCCAGATCGTAAACCCGGCTGATCCTGATGCCACTAGGAAGCACTTTCGCGAGCCCGGCCATGACGCCGTCAACGCCCGCCTTCAGCGACAGGATATTCGCGCCGATTTGCTGCCCAATGCTCATCGAGACCGCGTCACGTCCGTTTCCGGTGATCAGCACCGTCCGATCCGGGGCGCCGCGTGTCACGGTTCCGAGGTCGGAGACGCGGACTGTCGCGCCGTTGCTGATCTTGACGGGCGCGTCCGCGATCTGTTCGACTGTCTTCCACAGCCCGGACGCAAGCGCCAGGTGCTGCAACCCCGACTCCTGAAACCGCCCGACCGGAAGGATGGTGTTTTGCGCCTTGAGCGCATCGGACACTTCGACGACGGTAAGGTCGGCCGCGGTCAACTTGGCAGGATCGAGCACGACCTCGATTTCGCGCGTGTCGCTGGCCTGCACTTCGATGATCCCCGCGCCAGGCACGCGCGCGATTTCTGGTTTCATCACGAAGTTGGCGTAGTCGTAGAGGTCGGCAGTCGGCAGCGTTCCGGTAATGCTCAAAATGAACACCGGGAAGATTTCCGGCGTCATCCGCTCGATCTGGAGCTCTGTGTCCGCCGGCAGATCGCCGGTGATCTCGGCAACGCGGTTCTGCAGCATCTGCAGCGCCACGACCATGTTGGTCGACGGATCGAATTGAGCCGAAATTTCAGCGGCGCCCCTGATGCTCTTCGAGCGCACGCGGCGTACGCCCGGAACTGCCATTGCGACCTGCTCGATCGGACGCGTGACGATGAGGGACATCGACTGCGGCGGCAGCGTACCGGAATGCGCGACGATGACGATGCGCGGGAACTGCAGCGGTGGATAAATGCCGCTTGGCAACGCGACCGCGGCCAGGGCACCGCTGACGACGAGCGCAACCGCAAGAAGGCTTATGGCGCGCGAATGCCTGATGGCCAATGCGGCGATGTTCATTTGTCGACGCCCTTTTCAGCGGCCTTTTCGGCGCCCGTGGTAATGGCCGCACCATCGGGAAGACCCGCCTGTCCGTCGACGATCACCATCTCGCCAGCCTTGACGCCGGAGAGAATCTCGACATTGGTTGCGTCCGTAAGCCCTGTCTGCACCTGGCGGCGCTGAGCTTTTCCGCCCGCCGACACAAAGAGCGCCGTCTCTTCCGCTTCACGCACGATCGCCACAGCGGGGACCACGATGACATCCTTGTGCTCCTCCGCGTCGATCTCCACTTCGACCGGCGTGCCGGCCGCGAAGTTCGCGGGAGCGGTAAAACCCAGACGCAATGGGATGGTCCCGGTTCCTGGTTCCACTGCTGCCGGACGTGAAAGCACCTTCAAGTCGATCGCCGGCATTGCGCTCGAGCCGGCCAGATGAGCTGTCGCCCCCACCACCACCCGTGGAGCATCGCGGAGCGCCACAGACGCAACGACTTCGAGCCGGCGCGGATCGATGATGCGGAGTACCGGGTCGCCCGACGTGGCTTCTACGAGATCGCCAGGGTTGTGCATGCGTTTCGCGACGACACCATCGAATGTGGCCCGCACGGTTGCCCGGCCTGCCACGGTGCGGGCGGCGACCAATGATGCCTGCGCCTGGGCGAGCATCGCTTCGGCCTCGGCGACGCCGCGATTCGCGTCTTCGACTTCTCGGCGGGCAGCGACGCCTCGATCGAAGAGCTCGCGTGCGCGCGTTTGCGTCGCCCGCGCGTTCTCGAGCGCCGCTTGTTCGCGGACCACCTCCGCCTGCTGGCGCTGAACTTCGGCCTCGGAATTCGGAAGCTCGAATCGGACCAGCAGGTCGCCCCGGCGCACGGGATCCCCCGCAGCATGCGGGATTTCCTCAATGCGCGCCCCCTCGGGCGCGACGACCACCAGGTCGGCTCCGGCAGCGGGCGTGACGATTCCCGTCGCGTGAACGATGCCGCGGATGGTGCCGAGCGCGGCCGGCGTCACCTTGACGGAGACGACAGTCTCGCTTTCGACTTCCTCTACTGCCTCGTGGTTGCACCCTGCCAGCGCAACGAGGACCGCGAGCGATAGAACGACGAGCGACGCGTGACGGCGGTGGTGAGGTGTCATGGAAGAGGCGCTCCAATGGCGCGTTCGAGGTCGGCGAGCGCGGCCTCGAATTGTGATCCTGCATCCAGCGCACGCAGCCGCAAGTCGCGCGACGCCTGCAGCGCCTGCAGCAGCGCCGCGATGCCCGTCTGTCCGAGCTGGTATGAAGCCTGTGCCAACTGCTCGACCTCTTCGGCCTGCGGCAGGATGAGATCGCGAAAGCGGATGTAGGCCAATCGCTGCGCCTCAGCACCCGCCGCCGCGGCCGTGACCTCTCCGACGATGCGACGCAGCGTAGCCTCCCGTTCGGCCGCGAGCTGGTCGAGGGTCGCCTGTTCGACGGCGACGCCGGCTTTGTGGCTCGTGAAGATCGGCAGCGTGACCGCCACGGCGGCGCGCCACCCGTAAGTGAATTCAGGCTCGGCGTCATGCGTGAGCGTTGCGGTTGGCACGACGTCCGGCACTCGAAGCGCCTCCGCGAGCGCCAGCCTGGCGCGCTGTTCCTCGATCCGTCGATCGATGACCGCGAGCTCCGTGCTGCCCGTGCGCGCCAATTCGAGAACCGCGCTGGCGACAACGGGACCGCCTGTGTCGATGGCGGTGGACAGCGTCTGCACCATGTCGAGGGGCTGACCGAGTACTGCGTTGAGCCGCGACCTCGCAGCGGTGACAGCGCCTTCGGCTGCCGTAGCGTCGTTTTCCGCGGCCGCAAGCGTCAATCCGGCCTGCAGCAGTTCGAGCCGCGGTGCGTCGCCCGCTTCGAAGCGCGCCTGCGCAGTATCGCGCGCGCGCTGCGACAGATCGCGCAGCTCGCGCAACACCGCCAGCTTCGTGTCTGCAACGAGGACATCGTAGTACGCGCGGCGCACGTCGTTTCGCGTTTGCGCGATGATGACCGCGAGCTCCATGTCGCCGGCCTTGACGATCGCCTCGCTCAACGCGATGCGTTTCCCGCGCTTGCCGCCGAGCTCGAGCGGCACAGCAAACGCAAATGATTGTTTCGGTGTTTCTTTTTCGATCTCGAACGTGCCCTCTGGATTCAGGCGTTCGCCGGCAACGTCCACGCCGGCGACGTTAATCGCCCTTCGCATGCGTGCAGCCGCGATGGTCGGGTTGGCGGACATCGCGCGATCCATCGCGGCCTGGAGCGTGAGGGAATCAGGGGGAGCGGTCTGCGCCTCGGCGGACGCGGAAAGTAGCAGCGGCAGAAGGCACGCGATAGCCGCCCAGGGAGCGCCCCTCCCAGGTGTCACGACGACCGTGGAGCGGATACAGGAAGACAGCATGCGCCATTATGCTTCGCAGGCTTGCGCGAACATAACACCCAGGAGGACTTGATGAACGTACGATGAATGTCTAGAACATGAACGATCCGCATATGACACACTCACGATTAGGTTGAGTTGGTTCTTCATTCCTCGAGACCTTGCGAGGCATGACGAGGCCGACATGATACCGGCGTTCTTGCGCGCGTCGCGAACGAGGTCGGAGCGAATGTGGAAGGGAATGTTCGTGCTAGCGGCGGCGGGCGCTAGCATCGGCCTGCACGTCTGGTTCAGCAGTGGTGTACTGTTCGGTGTTCCCCAATCTGCAAGCGCTACGGCAGAGTACGTATTCATCTCGTCGAGTTTCAGAGCGCTTGCGGTACTGACGTGTGCGGTCTGGGCGTCGATCGCGATTCTGCACACGGCAATCCGGCGCGCAACTCGTCGGCATGGTGAACGCGCGCGATTGTTGTCGGTCGAGGATACGGCGTACGCGCAACCATTACTGGTCTTCGCCGTCAGTCCCGTCGCCCTGCTCAGTATCGTGCCTGGCCTGGGCACGGCCCTGACGGTGTGGTCATTTGTTGTCGTTGACCTTCGGTGGTGGTGGACTCCACTAGTCCTGTGTTGGACGCTGATGCGAGTCGATCAGCGACTGCAGGGATCGATCCGAAGAGCGGCCTCGCGATTGTTTTACGGCATGATGGCGAGCAAGTGGGCATCCGAAACCGCACTTGTCATGCTCGCAATTACATGGGTAGTCGCCGGGACGTCTCATCTACGGTTCTCCGGGGTGACTGCCGGCGACGAAGCGAAGTACCTACGCTTCTGCGAACTGCTCTATCAAGGGCAAGGTTTTGAGCTCTCGAACATCAAGCCAATCGCCCAGCTTCCCGCGGATTACCGTCCGTCGATAGCCCACAACTTTACGTTGATGGCGAGGGTGCTCCCGGGCGAGCTTCGCAGCCTCGTAAGTGACGTGGGCATCTTCATCAAAGATCCGTCCCATCAGTTCAATATCGCTGGAAGGGCGCAAAGGCGCTTCTTCCGGGGGAAGAACGGTGGCGTGTACCAAGTCCACAGTCCTGGCGTGTCGTTCTTGATGTTTCCTGCCTATGTTGTGGACCGGCAACTTGGGGGTCCTGGACGGCGTCCGGACTCGCAGTGGCCTGAACGGTTGTTCGCGGTGAACGGATTTTTCTTGGCGCTGTATGGGCTCTGGGTGGTTCTTCTCTTTCGCTTTCTGCGCCGGGTTACAGAAAGCGCCTCGGCTGCATGGCTGACGACGGTCGCTCTGACTCTCACCATGCCGGTCGCAACGTTTCCCTTCCAGTTCTATCCGGAATTAGCCGCAGGGTTCATTGTGGTATGGGTAGCTGGTCACGTGCTTTTCACTGGCAGTGGGAACGTCGTGACGTCGGTGTCTGCGGGGTTGTTAGCGGGCTACTTGCCCTGGCTTCACGTGCGGTTCAGCGCGCTGGCGATGGTCTTAACAGTGACCGGCTGTCTTCTGCTGCGGCGTTTCCCGCGACGCGCGGTTGCGTTTGTGATCGCGTCGCTCGCAGCGATAGGAACATCCGCGCTCTATGCATATCACCTGACGGGCAGCGTGCTTCCCTGGTCCATGTGGCAGGAAGAATCCGGGCGCTCTGTGCTCACATTATCGAGAGCCTTTGTCGGGAGCTTCGGGTACCTGCTGGACCGTGATTGGGGCCTGTTGCCACACGCTCCCGTGTACCTGCTCGCGCTTCCGGGTTACGCGCTTCTCACGAAACGGCGGCCCGATGTGGCGTGGTTGTGCGCCGCGACGTTTTTGTCGCTGCTCCTTCCAGCGGCGGCTCATACGCTGACCGCAGCGGGCGCCACACCAATGCGCCTCATCGTTGCAGTCGTGCCCTTCGCCGCGGTCCCGATGGCGGAATTGCTCGCACGTCGTGGAGATGCGCCGATCGTTAGGATTGCATTTGCGCTGTTGCTTCTCCTGTCACTGCACACTGCGCTCGCCTATAACCAGCACCATTACAAGAGCTACGGTCCGCTCGTGGACTGGAGTTTCAGCGGCTGGAATACTCACCTCCTGTTTCCGAGTGACACGCGGTCAGCCTGGACGAACCCTGCATCCAATTTGTGGCTGCTGCTCTCGTGGCTGCTGACATTGATTCTTCTTCCGGCGTACACCGCCGTGCGTGCCGTTTCTCACGCAAGTCGCCCGAGCTTTTCGCGTGCAGCTGGTATAGCTGTCGCGGGTCTACTTGTGGCGGGAACGGCGATATGCGCCGCAACCGGCGAATGGAAGGAGCAGCGGTTTCAACTTCCCACCAGGACTGCGGTCCAACGCGCGTCCACGTTGCTTGACAGCGTTGGTCAATGCTCAGTTTGCGTATCCTCGACTCGTGGCCGCCTTGATACCGCCAGGACCAGAAGTCTATTGTCAAATCTGGCACCACCACGGAAGCAGCGCATCCGACCCCCAACGACTGTGGAAGAAGAGGATCCGGGTTCTTTGTGATGGATGCCCTGCGCGGCGGCCATTCTAATGTGAGAAAACACGACCGGCGGTCCTTGTGCGGCTAGTAACGTTTCTGGTTCTCTCGACGCTTCTTCGTTCCCCACAACAGGGCGCAGCGCAGGTAGTAACCGTCACAGGCGTCGTGCAGGATCAGACCGGGGCGGTGCTGATCGGCGCGGCCGTCGAGTCGGCTGCGGGCGGCCGTGTCGTGCGAACGGTTGCGACCGACGACGTTGGTGCCTTTCACTTCGAGGGCGTTGCTCCGGGGACCTACGACCGGCGCGCGCATTTCGAAGGGTTCAAGGATTGTTCCTCGCGCGTGCGAGTCGGCGTCGCGCTGACGGTCAACTCGGCCGGTCCTTATACACAGACGATTGGCGGCGACCCTTACAACAACGGCCACGGCCGGACGCCGGCTGCCAGGCGTCGCGCGGAACACGTTGATCGCCGGCGATCTCGCCGCGCTCGATCTGCATGCGTCGAAGAACCTGAAATTAGCGACGCCAACGAACGGCCACGAGCTGACGCTGGGGGTTGACGGATTCAATCTGCTGAACCGTGTCAACTCCGCGTCGTATGTCGGCATCATCAGCTCGCCGCTGTTCGGAACGCCGGTTTCGGCGCGATCGGCGCGGCAGTTCCAGTTTTCAATCCGCTACAAGTTCTAGGCTCGTACCTTCGTACGGCAAAACGACCACGAACGTGCTTCCGCGATCCGAATTCTGAAGCTCCAGCGACCCGCCATGTGCCTCTGCGACCCAGCGCGCGATCGGGAGGCCGAGGCCGGCGCCGCGCCGATTCGCAGCATCGTGCGTGCGAGCCGAATCAGCCTGAAAAAACCGCGTAAAGATAAGGTCCCTGGCGCTCGACGGCACGCCCTCACCGCAGTCGGCCACGATGATGGCGTAGCCGGATGTGCTCCTCTCAAGCTTCACCTCCACCGTCGCTCCGCGAGGGCTATGACGGATAGCGTTGTCCAGCAGATTCATCATCAATCGACTGAGCATCGATTCATCGCCCCTGTACGGAAGTTCAGCCTGCCCGACTAATTCAACGTCGATCTGCTTATCCAGCGCGAGAAGCCGCGCCGCATCAATGGCATCGGCCACTACCTCGTCGAGATAGACAGCCTCAGGCTGCATCGTCAATTGACCAGAATCCGCCCGCGCTAACATAAACATGTCCTCGACAAGCCGGCGCAAGCGATGCGTCTCCCTCGCAATCATGCCGAGGGTATCGCGATACTCCTCTTCACTTCGGCGCGGCCTGTCCAGCGCAACGTCGACCGCGCTGGAAATGACCGTCAACGGCGTGCGCATTTCGTGGGACGCATCTGTCATGAACTGACGCTGCTGGCCGAACATCATCGCAATCGGCAGGAGCGCCTTCTGTGCGAGGAACCAGCCCGCAAGGCCGGCGAGCATGATCCCCACAGGGACCGCACCAATCAGCACGCGGCGGAGCACTGCAAGATCGTCATCGACGCTCGACAATGCATGGCTGATCACCATGTCGTAATGCCGGTCAGCGACGGCCACCGATCGAATGACGAACTGATAACCGTTCTGTTGCGCGGCATGCGAAACGAGCGCGAGACGAAGCTGGTCGGCATCAACGGCGCCCCGCTCTGCGAGTACGTGTCCTGCGCTGAATACTCCGATAGCTTCCTGTGGAAGCAGATTGAGCTCATTCACGACACTGCGAGCCGCAGCGTGAGGAGATTCACCTTCCGCCGTTTCACTCCGGAGTGCGACCTCCGCAGCCGCGGCGAGCGACGTGACTTCGGCGTCTACCCGATGATAGAGCGCTGCCTTCGCAATCTGGTACACGCCCGCGCTGAAGAGCAGAAGGACGAGACCGAAGCCGCCGGCGTACCAGAGCGTGAGCCGGATTCGGGCGGAGTTAAACATCGGTACTCCGAGGTGCCATCAGTACATATCCTTGCCCCCTACGCGTCTGCAGTAGTTTCTCGCCGTGAGGATCGTCGATCTTCCGGCGCAGCCGTCGCATGTATACCTCGATGAGATTCGAAAACTGGTCAAAGCTTTCATTCCAGACGTGCTCTGCAATCTCATGGCGGCTGACGACCTGCCCGGCGTGTCTGGCCAGGTATTCCACAAGGGAGAATTCCTTCGCTGTCAGTTCAATCAGCGACGAACCGCGAGACACGCTTCGACTACCCACGTCGACCGTGAGGTCTGCCACATGGATGACCTCGGGATGAATGGCCGGCTGACGCCGCAGGAGGGCCCGAATGCGGGCTAGAAGCTCACGGAAATCAAACGGCTTGACGAGGTAATCGTCTGCACCACCGTTGAGGCCGGCGATCCGATTCTCGACCGCATCCCGCGCTGTGAGCATGAGGATCGGCACGCTGTTGCCCGAGGCGCGCAATTCCCGGCAAACCGTCAATCCGTCCTTCCGCGGCAGCATCACGTCGAGGATGAGCACGTCGTAGTCGCGCGCGGAAACCATGCGCAGCGCCTCTTCGCCATCGCTGGCTACATCGACGGCATAGCCCCGCTCACGCAGACCCTTTCCGATGATCCGCGTGAAATTCGCCTCGTCGTCGACAATGAGAATACCCACGTCAGATCAATGCCCGTCTTGGTGAGCATACTCTCCAACAGATGAACAGAGAATGAACGCTGGAGGCGATGGCCAGGCCCTGTCGTGCTCTTCGAGCAGAGTACTTAGTCGTGCACGCGGACGAGCGCGATCATGATGCCGCCGCGCTACCGTGTACCCACGATCAACATCACAGCGGCGAGCGCGCAGACGACGCCGAACGTCTGACTGCCGCTCAACCGTTCGCCGAGCACGAAGCGCGCGAGCAACACCGTGCTGGCGGGATACAGCGACGCCAGTGTCACGACGACGCTCAGCGGTCCGTAGCGGCTCGCCACGAGATACAGCACGTTGGCGAGAACATCAAGGACGCCACCCACAATCACAGTGGCAGCCACTCTCGCCGGCATCAACAGCGATCGTTGTGTCGCGAACGCGAGCGCGACGAACATTGCGGACGATAAGCCTCGAGCTGCAACGAGCGGCCACATGCCGGCATCGGCCTTCGTTTGTGCCAGCGCGATAAAGAACAAGCCGATGGCCACTCCGGACCCGAACGCCGTGCCTGCGGCGCGCATGCGGACCGATCGGTCAGCGCCGTCATCTCCCTCCGGTATGTGCTGCCGGCTGACCAGCACGATCGCGATGATGGCGAGCACGATGCCCGACATCGTGCCGATGCCGGGCCGCTCGCCAAGGGCGATCGATGCGGCGACCGGAACCGTTACGGCGCACACCGCCGTGATCGGCGCGACGATCGCCATCGAGCCGATGGCGAGGGCGCGATACAGCAGCGCTACGCCGATGCCACCTGTCACACCCGCTGCCGCGCCCCATATCCAATCGTGATGAGTTGGAGTCGCCGGCGGCAGGAATGGCAGCACCAGCCCGAGCGCAATCAATCCGGATAGCTGTGCGACGGCGACAACGATGACTGTATTCGCGCGCCGGGAGGCCAACCCGCCGAGAAAATCGGCGGCGCCGTAAAATGCCGCCGACGCCAGAGCGGCGAGTAACCCCGTCACTCGGTTTGCGGCGCGAGAGCGGACTCGGGCGGCGGCGCGATCTCGTCTGGGCCTCGACCGCGCTTGCGCGACTGCGCCCGCTTGCGTGCAGGAGGATTCCGGGCCGGTTTGACGGGCGGAAGCCCGGGCAGGGGCGGCCGGTTTTTGGAATCGAGCTGTTCGCGGTCTTTGACGAACGCCTTGATGATTTTCAGCGCGGCCCGCGCTTCGCGCTCGGTACGTTTGCCTTTGAAATACGCGGCCAGCTCCCTGGTCGCTCGAAGCACTTCCTGATCGCGCACCGCCTGCTCGTCGGCACGGCTCTCACCGGGTTTCTGTCGCTGGCGCATCGTTCCACTGTGATTTGTAGCACGATCGGGCGGTCTCAGGAGCCGCCTTGAGTCATAATCGGCGCCTCACAATCAGGAGGGCTGGATGAAGAAACTGTGCGCCTTGCTTGCGTTCACACCGCTGCTCGTATGGTCGATCGCGCTCTCGGCTCAGACGACAAATACCCTGACCGCCCAGGAAAAGTCTCAGGGATGGCAGTTGTTATTCGACGGTAAGACGCTAAGCGGCTGGCATTCGCAGGCCCCACCCCAGCCCAGGGCCGGTGGCGGCGGAGGACGGGGTCGCGATGGCGCCCCGCCTGCGCCTCCAGCGCCGGGAGCGTTGCCCGCAGTCGGCTCGAATCCGAAACCGTGCGCCACAAAACAATCGGCGTCGACGCCGGCAGGCAGCTCGCATTGGGAAGTGGTCGATGGCGCGCTGACCGCGTGCGGCGAGCCTGCGGGATATCTGAACTCGGATCAGAGCTTCAAGAATCACGTGCTGTCGCTCGAGTTCAACACGTCTGAATTGGCCAACAGCGGCGTCTTCGTGCGCTCCCCAAAGGAGGCCGGCGGCTACGAAGTCCAGATCTGGAAGCAACAGCCGGCCGGCTACAACACAGGCTCCATCGTCGGAACGGCAAAGACCGCACGCGATTTCGCGTTCAAGCCGAATCAGTGGAACCAGCTGCAGATCACCGCCGACGGCGATCATCTGGTGGTTGTCATGAACGGCGAGACGACGCTCGACGTTCACGACGCGAAGTTCCCCGACGGGCACATCCGCCTTCAGTATCAGCAGTACCCGATTTCGTTCAGGAACATCAAAGTTCGAGCGCTGCCGTGAGTGGCTTTGTGTTGACTTCCATGTGTCGATCACTTATGAACCTACTCATACAATCCACGGCTACCCGCGCTCCAAATTTTTGGAGGTTTTGCTATGTGTAATCGGTTACTGCTCGGCCTGGTCCTGCTCACAGCGCTCGCGCTTCCGGCGTCTGCGCAGACCCCATCCGGTGAAATCAGTGGAACGGTTGTCGATTCGAGCGGCTCTGTCCTTCCAGGCGTCAGGGTGACGCTGACCAATTCCGGCACCAATGCTATTCGCCTGTCGCAGACCAACGAGACCGGCGTTTACGTCTTCCCGGCGGTGCCGCCCGGCACCTATTCGCTGAAAGTCGAGCTCGAGGGCTTCTCGACGGCCCAGCAAACGGGCATCAACGTGCAGGTCGGCAGCGCGAACCGCTTCCCCTTCACCATGGCCATCGGCCAGTTGACCGACGTCGTGTCGGTTGTCGCCGATACGCCCGTGATACAGACGGAGAACGCCTCGATCGGCACGGTCATCGAGAACCGCAGCATCGTCGAGTTGCCGCTGAACGGCCGCAACTACCTGCAGCTGGCGTCGCTGATTCCGGGCGCCACGACGAACGGTCCGGCGTCGGCGCAGGGACAGCAGCGCATGGGCGGCCAGCGGAACAGCTTCTCGCTGAACGTCGCCGGCCAGCGCATCCATTACAACCACTATTCGCTCGACGGCGTCGAGAACACCGACCTCAACTTCAACAGCTACATGCTGCTGCCGTCGGTCGACGCGCTCGAGGAATTCAAAGTCGAGTCGGGCATCTTCGGCGCCGAGTTCGGACGCGCCGTCGCGCAGATCAACGCGAGCACCAAGTCTGGTACGAACGCCTTCCACGGAACCGTGTTCGAGTTCGTGCGAAACGCCAAGATGGACTCGAAGAACTTCTTCGACCCGAAAGACAAGCCGATTGCCCCGTTCAAGCGGAACCAGTACGGGGCGACCATCGGCGGTCCGGTCCTCAGCAACAAGCTGTTCTTCATGTTCAACTGGGAAGGGCTGCGCGAAAACAAGTCGCTCACGTCGAACGCGTCGCTGCCGCTGACCGCCTGGAAGTCCGGCGATTTCTCCAACCTGCGCGACGCGAATGGCAACCTGATCGTCATCTACGATCCCGCCACAGCCGTGTTCGATGCGGCCGGGAACGTCCTTGTCGCCCCGACCGCGTTCCCTGGCAACAGGATTCCGGCCAACCGTATCGACCCGGCCTCACAGAAGCTTCTCAAGTACTACCCGACTCCCGACCAGGAACGGACCGGCGCCAACTTCGTGAACAGCGAGGCGCGCGAAGTCAACTCGGACCAGTACACCTATCGCATCGACTACACCCAGAGCGCGACGATGAACTGGTTCTTCCGTCACAGCATCTCTCACGAGCTCGGGTACGATCCCTTCCCCATTCCGGACATGGGGAGCAATACCGACACCGACGTACAGCAGATGGTTCTGGGCAACACGCAGACGATTGGCACGAACAAGCTCAACGACCTGCGGATCGGATTCGGGCAATTGAAGAACGCCCACATTTCGCCGAGGGCGAATGTCGAGAACGTCGTCAAGGAGCTGGGCATCAACATCCCGAGCGACAACCCGCTGTACTGGGGCGTGCCCAACATCGGCATTACCGCCCTCTCCGGCCTCGGCGAGGAGAGCGACGCGCCCTTCATCAACGACGACAAGACGATTCAGTTTGTCGACAACTTCTCGTGGATTCTCGGGAACCATTCGGTGAAATTCGGCGGCGAGCTCCGGCGCGTCCTGTACGATCAAATCGGCGGCGTCGTCACGCGCGGACGGTTCAATTTCGACGGCCGGTATACGCGACAGCCGCTGCTGCCGGCGGCGCAGCGGGGCGGAGCGGCCTTCGCGGACTTCCTGCTGGGAAGCATGAACAACTCAGAGGCGCAGGTCGGAGCCCCCATCGCGGACTTCCGGTCGAATTACTACGCCATCTATATCCAGGACAACTGGAAGATGACACCGAACGTGACGGTCGACTTCGGGCTGCGGTGGGAATACGACCAGCCGTTCACCGACGTCGACGACAAGATCGTCAATATCGACTACGTCTGGGACAACAGCCGGGAACCGGTCTTCGTACGGACGGGCACCGGCGATCCCTATGAGGACAACCCGCCGTTCAGTCTCGGCAGCATTCCTTACGTGCGCGATGGCCGGTTCGGTCGAGGCGCCTACAAGCCCGACTACAACGATGTTGCCCCGCGGCTCGGCCTGGCCTGGTCGGTAGATCAGAAGACCGTCGTCAGGGCCGGCGGCGGCATCTACTACGTGCGCGACATCGGCAACGCGGTGTTCGATACCGTGCGCAACGCGCCATTCACCATTCGCCGCGACGAGCCGGCCGAGACCTTCAGGCCGAACCTGAGCTTCCAGCAACCCTTCGTGCGCACCGGAGCGCCGACGTTCATTCTCGCCGCCGAGTACGACGTGCCGTCGTCCTATGTCGGGCAATGGTCGCTCGGATTCCAGCGCGAGTTGCCGGGGTCGATATCGATGGAAGCGACGTATTTCGGATCCGCGGGCGTGCACCTTCGCCGTCTTCAGACCTACAACCAGAGCGTGCCGAGCGCGCTATCGAACGTCAACCTCTCCCGGCCGTTTCCGGCGCTCGGCGGTATGCAGGTCATGAACGCGCCGAGTCATTCGAAGTACAACGCGCTGTATCTCAAGGCGCAAAAGCGTTTCTCGCACGGCCTCAGTTTCCTGAGCTCGTTCTCCTACGGAAAATCCATCGACAACGGCAGCGGCGTCCGAACGAGCACCGGCGACCCGCTGACGCCGTCGAACAACTACGACCTGGCGCTCGAGACCGGTCCATCGGCGTTCGATTTCCGCAAGCGCTCGACGACGTCGTGGATTTATGAGCTGCCGTTCGGCCACGACCGGAAGTACATGAACTCCAATACCGCCCTCGACTACGTGCTCGGCGGCTGGCAGATCGGCGGCATCCTGACGTTCCAGGATGGGTTCCCGTTCACGCTG